>Ga0123357_10006242_pt1 | contig 14483 bp, 10 predicted proteins | sample TergutEmb28metaG_FD_89873 | JGI IMG/M metagenome (GOLD analysis project Ga0123357, IMG submission 89873) | Embiratermes neotenicus P4 segment gut microbial communities from Petit-Saut dam, French Guiana - Emb289 P4 | ecosystem: Host-associated > Arthropoda: Insects > Digestive system > Gut ...
CATGAAATAACTACGAATTAGTCGCAGGCTCCTGAAGATGGTCGTATTAACGTCCGAAACATGTTGAGCATTGAATAAAATAATAAAATAAGTGGCATCAAGTTGGTTTCTCTTTACTCAACTGGTTTGACATAGTTCAAATGACAAGGACTCGTGATGGTGGTGGTGATGATGATTTTGATGATGATGATGAAGAGGGTAACGACGTATTTTAACACAGCACAATTACTTCCATACAAAAAAAAAACCATAATTCCAAACTACTGCAGAATTTGGTACAATATGGCGGTAACCCTTCCTCCGCCTCCTGCTCGCGCTGACTACACTTTGTCCGCATCGTCCTGTGTGGCGCTGCAGGCGTTCGTCCTTAACTTTCACAGGCGCAGAGTCGTCGGGTGAGGGTGAGTGCGCGTGTGAGCGGTGAATGCTGTTCCTATGTGCGTGCTTCTGTACTGCAAGAATTTCTCGTTTTGCGTGCATGCTGCGCACCCCTACCGTTTCACACCGTCCATTTATTTCTACACATTGCCGCTGCCACGTACTTGAGCGCCCTTCGCCCTCACCATTTCCCCGCTGACACCACGTGACTCCTCAACAAATGCGCCTTGAACCCTGTAAATGGGACTGATGGGTTGTCCCGAAACGTCGGTAAAAAATTAACACATCTCACTGGTAGTAACACAGAACAGCGCAGTTCTCACGTACTTCGCGGCGGAAACCTGAAATCCACTGGTAATGTGATTGGAAGGTGACAGTTAAGGTGCGCTGCTGGATGCAAACACAGTTTTGTGTTTCCTTGTGCTTAATGGAAGAAAAGTCTTAGCAGGTGGAAGAAACGTCTTAATAGATAAGGTTATGTGGAAAAATCGAGGCTCTGTCCGTCACTTTTTGTTGTTTTGGACACAAGACATTACTTACTGGACACCTGTTCTATCACCAATTTGTGGACAGATACTGTACTTATTCTTTAAGAATTATGTGGCCTGGCACTGTACCAATGCATACGCCTTCGTTGGATTTTGCGTGCAGTCCTTTACAGCAGTTCAGTATAAAGGCTAGTATGCTAGCCAGTCCCAGTGGCGGCGCAGTCTAGGGCGTGGTTCTGCTGCCGCTAGCTTGCCTGGATTGCGGGTTCGACTCCCGCCGGGGCATGCTTGCCTGGATTGCGGGTTCGACTCCCGCCGGGGCATGCGTGTCTGTCGTGAGTGTTGTGTGGTGTCAGGTAGAGGTCTCTGCGACGGACCGATCCCTTATCCAGAGGAGTGCTACCAAGTGTGGTGTGTCTGAGTGTGATGTCGAAACCTCAACAGTGAGGCCCAGGCCACGAGGGCTGCCGAGCCATGAAAAAACAATCGTACGTAATGCGCTGTACAAATCACGAAGCTCCTGTCACTTTGTTCCACATCTTGCAATTTTCTGCTTACAAACAGCATTTCACGCAGATTGTGCACGTCTCTTCACAAAATATCGCAGCCCGGAAGCCATCCAACCGTGAGTTCAGCACAGAAGTCATGCGTCCGTCCGTCCGTCATTTCGTTGCTTTACGTTCGATGTTTAAGGAAAGCTGCACGATTTTGTACAAGACTAGTAGCTTATTTGGTGTCATGTTGTTATTGCCAACTGCAAGAAATTAAAGACTTAAGATGCTGTGTGGTCTGTGACGGTTTGATGGTCCTAAATTGCGTGGAATTCGGCCAACTGGTTCAAAAGTGGGATTGGTTAAAAAGAGGCACACAATGGCCTAGCGTACCGCCTTAATGAAGAACAGATTAAAAAGGAGGAGTTGTGCCTGTCCAAGCTGTGAAGGTGTATAGGGAGAGCAGAGGTATAGCTCCACTCATATGTAACCTTGGCACTAGATGGAGGTGAGTGGTCAGCTTCACGTCCTGGCCTCCTTACCGCTAGGGAATAGGAGGCTGGGTGCGCCCCAGCGCAAGTCTGGACTTTTGGAGAACAGAAAAATTTTGCACCCCTGCCGTGAATCGTCCAGCACATGGACTTACTGTACCGACTGAGCTAATCCAGCTTCGAGCAGCAGGCTAAAGGAAAACAAATCAAGACTGTGGCATAAGGCCTTTTTGCACACACCGCAGTAACTGTACCATAATTTGACGTCATTGTGTACGTCGCTAAGTTTTTAGCACTAAATGTGACATGAGCCACAGATAAAGACCCAGTCCGTACCGCGCAGTAAACACTCTCCGTCTCAGTTATAAAAACTTGTCCGTTAATGATGCATAGGGAAATAATCGCGGTTTGTTCTCAGATCCACACAAAACACATACATACACTGTTTGGGCAGAACGTGGAATTGTGAATGATACAGTTGGCGCTATATATATAGTGACCAGTGGACGTTAAATGGTTGAGTTAACCGTTTAATCCTCTATTCTACAGACTTACTTGGATCATGGAAGGGTACCAGAACGTAGTTATAGATAGGTTTTTCTGGGCGCTCCAGCATGGTGGCCATAATCCGCTCGGCTCCAATTTGAACTTGCACCAAATCGTCCCACATGGAACCTGTCGAATCAAACACAAAAGCCAGACTAACCCCACTATGTGTCTCCCCACCGCCGTTTTCATCAATTTCGTCAGGTGATACTTCCAGACCCAAAGGCGCATCACCCCGCTCAGTATCTCCCGATACCATATCATCACTGCGTGTGTGGTTAGGCATGGGGGGAAGCCGATTTAAGACGAGCTGTTCAACACGTTCGGCCAATGTCGCGTCGTGTTCAGCCGCACGGGGATCGCCAGTGTCCGAACTGCGCGGGTAATGGTGAACTTCAAAAACATTATCCAGTGCAGGAAGATTATCTTCGTTATCGGCTGAGATACGTTCCGTGTTTGATCCAGAGACGCCAATATCGGACTCGGGAACCTGTTCTGCATGCCCGTCACTGTCTGCCTGATAACCAAAACTGTGCCTCGCTTCGCCCTCAAAAGCATTGTCCACGGAGACATTGAAAACTTTTTCAAAAGTTTCTTCACCCTGAAATGCGTTATTGATATATTCGTCCACATCTGAATCTGACTGCTGTTGATTAAGCAACGGCGGACCTGTCAAAGACTCATTCATTACTTGAGTGTGACTTTCAGTTCTGCTGTCGTCTCGCAAATGAGCATGTTTTGCGTGAGAGTTATTTATAGCTGTAATATGATTCTGGTACAGTGTCGACACATCACTGATCAAAAGACTAACACTATCTTCATCGTCTTCAAGACCACCACCATTATTTACAGGCATGTTACTATCACGTGTTACTACACTAGCATGGTCAGCGTCGTCTCTGTATTGCTGTGCAGTCACGTGACCACTGTCACTCTCACTTACATAAAAATGACTTTCAAACTCCTGCAGTGTGTTGACACTCTGCTGACTACCAGTCTGTTCAAACAGACCGCTACTGTGTTCTGGTTCTGTGACGACAACGGCACTATTTTCCTTTGGATTAGCTACGCCGTTGCCTTCCGAAGACTTCTGTAAGTTGGTGACACTGAGGAAACTTGGTAACTCCTGCGTCGACGAAAGAGATTCGATGCGTGCAAAATGTTCTGGCACAACACTTGTCTCCGTACAATTTGCGTCTGCGTCTTCTACCTGGTCACTTGTCACTTGTCCAGGAGCCCCTTCACTTCCACCGAACACGTGTTCGTCTACACGTGGATCGCTGCACTGACACTCGCCCACCGTTACAACTGCGAGCAGCAACAAAAGAGCCACTGTCTGCTCCATCCCAGGCGGCTGCTGCTACAACACTACAATGACAAACGGTCTTCTGTACCAGCAGCGTCACTGGCATGACCCTTACTCCGCCACAGACTGTCTTCAGATAACAATTTTTCTCTCTCTTTTTCTTTATTCTCCTGACATCCCGACAAACACCCCCCCACCATCGCAACAAAATGGCATGTCCAATAACGATTCTGATGCTCATTTTCTACGCTCTGTAACTAGATGATCTGTGCTCTGTAATGCGCATACAGCCAACACTCACCGTCCGGCGGCCACGTCTTTGATAGCATCCATCAACAGTGAAAGCACGTTGCTCGGAGTTAAGAACGTCTGGGGAAAATACGGTTAGGGGAGTCATGATAGTATGTAAAATGACGGATAATAAATAGAGTTCTGTATGTAGAGGAGTGAATGGTGTGCATATAAACTTAACTGTAGGGAAAGGCAAAGTTGGAACGAAAAAGCGCTGAACTTTTGAGTGGTTAAAATATAAATAATGAGCCAGCATATAAAGAATTAATCAGTTGCATTACGGTCGCAGGTTTTAAAGATGTAGGCGAACTGCTGTATGCGATAGAATCACGTTGGAAAATAACACAGAGGTTTGAGGGAGAGGAAGAAGGGCCACCACAAGTAGGGACTGATAGGTTTTGTGACGTGCTGTTAGTGACACAGGTAACGAAGGAGAGCTAAGGGAGGTATACTGCAGAAAGCATGGCGCTAACCATGTTATGTTATTCAAAATAATACGGAATGGTGCCAGCAGTTAACGTACTTGGGAATGTGTACCTGAGACAATACTGTTATTATTATTATTGTTATTATTATTATGTTGATGTCTCTTGCCACAGGCCTTTTTTCCCCGGTACTTCTCTTGAACCAACGGCAATTTCCACTGCTCAGGCTTCATGTTTCAGACTGAAGTACTTTCCGTATTATGTGTGATGTTCCAAGTGTTATTATTATTATTATCATCACCATTATTATTTTCATCATCATCATCACCTTTACACAGGGTATTTACGATCATATACCTGAAAGGAACCATGTCTCTGGGGTACAGAGTGTTAGAGCTATTCTGTGGTTACAATATATGGTAGCTACATGTAGTGTTACTTCCCATGATAAACATTTTGAAGTTTTGCGTCATCATCATCATCATCATCATCGTTAATGAAGACGACAAACTGTCACTTGATCGCCATGACAGCTGTCGTCCACAAACACAGCTGTCTGTCTGCGATTCGCCTAACACCTTTTCCTTCGTAACGTCTTAACGGCTCGTTTCAAAAAAGGACACCCAGCGAGCAACGTGGGTTTGCTGTAAAACAGCTAAGGCTTGCTCGCTCCTCCGCATGAATTCGGGAGAATTTTAGTTTGAACTTGACATATTTTGTATCACGCATTTGCGCCAGCTCAGTACAGTGAATAAGTTACGGGTTAGACGACCGTGGAATCGGTGATCGATTCCCGATAAGGAGGGAGATTTATCTTGCCACAGGGTTCAGACGCCTCTGCAGTCCACGCAAGCTGGGGGTAAAGCGGCTGGCACGTGAAGGTGGCCACTCACCTGTTCCAATGACGATTTTAAAAATATATACTGCACGTAATGGTGTCTGTCCCTTGAGATGAAATCCGCGTCAGACGAAAACCCGAGACTCTCACAGGAGCGTTGCCGATTATTTCAGGGACGCTGTTTGGCTGCACCGCCTGTGCGCCGCGCCGCGCTCTACCAGTCGCCACCGCGTAGCATCCAACAATACGTGACCTACCAACACGTTTAAAATGTGCGAGTTTTGAGGGTTTGTGACTTCGTTACAGATAGCGCTCAAGCAGCCACCTGTGTGGGGGAAATATATATTGGAGAAACTGAGGTTCTCTGTACAGACTTTCTGATTCTTCGCGTCAGCACGAGATGTTCTAAACTTCGTTCACCTGGAAGAACGCACTTCCAGATGTGCAAGTGCTTAGCCTTCCCGTGGTTCAGGTTCTGAATTATTGACATAAGGCTGGTTAAATTTGGCCTACTGGGTACTTCACCTCTTCAAAGACTAAATTAACCTTAATTATATTTAGACCCAGTCCGTACCGCGCAGTAAACACACTCAGTCTCGGTTATAAAAACCAGTTATTTAAAGCCGTGTAGGGAAATAATCGCTGTTTGTTTTCAGTTCCACGCAAAACACATAGGCTTAATATGCACTGCATGGACAGAATCAGGGAATTTCTGAAGGTTAAATATGGCGGTACCTAAAGTAACCACTGGGCTCTAACTACCTAATACAGGTTTTAACGATCAGCTGGCGATGAGTTGAGAACATCGCCTTCGTTGTACAGAATTGACTTGATCCATGGTGAGAAGCAAGAAACGTTTGTGTAGACTCCGGGCAGGTTGGGCCGGGCGCAGCCGATTCCCCAGCTAACGACTCCGCACAGGTAGTACCGACCGTCTGTGTGCTGACACACCAACGGCCCGCCGGAATCACCCTGTAACACGAAGACGGCCATCCTCATGTGAATACCAGGTTGTAGACGGCAATGTTAGCTACATCACATGAAACACTGTCAGCATTATTACAAGGGTGTTTTGTGTGGCATAGCAGGTTTTGGTGGAAAACCTGAAGGGAACATCACTAGGTAGACATAAGGTATAGATGAATAGATAATATTAAAACAGATCGTAGAGGGATAGAATGGAAGAGTATGGACTGGATTACTGTCGCACAAGGTAGGGGTAAGTGGAGGGCTGTTGTGAACACCTTTGGGTTTCATAAATTGCGGGAATTTCTTGACTAGTGAGGAACTGTCAGCTTCTCAGGAACGAATCTGCTCCATGTAGTTAGCCAGATTACAATATTAAATAAATTCATGCACCACAAAATATTCGTTTATAAAACCAAACAAATACACAAGCGTTTGTTTTTGTAGAGGAATATTTTAAGTAAAGTGCACGAAATAAATAATTTCAAAACGAAAACCGTGCATCATAGTTCTTTTCGAGTAGCTAGCAGCCCACTGGCCGCCTGCACACATGCCATACGCCCTCCACTGGTCACTAGGCTCAGCTTGTTACGGTACTGATGTACTTAAAAACCGCCCTCTTGCCTGGAAAAAAGAACCAGTTTGATGAGGATATGATGCAGTTAGGCAGTAGATTCAGCTGTCCTGTGGACATTACATGATGCGCTCTCATTTTGTTGCTAAGGACTGAACAGGTCTGAGATGAGGCGCTGTGCCTTCGTCTGCACAGTAAGGCCGTACAATAAGACGTGCTTGACCCTGAAGTTGAAGGAACTACATATTTGACATGTGCAGTATGACACTGAGAGTCACTTTCAATTTGTAAATGTTGGTGTTAGCCCCTTAGAGCAAAATGGTAACTTTACGTACCGCCAGTTTAACATTCAACAATTCAACGTTCTGCCCACACAGTGTGTTTATGTGCTTTGGGTGGATCAGAGAACACACAGCGATTATTTCCCTATACAACACTGACTGGTTTGTATAACCGAAACGGAGTGTTTACTGCGCGGTACGGACTGGGTCTTCATATAAAGTTCAGTTTAATCTTAGGCTTTTAAAATACAGTTTCGTGAATCTGGCGTCTAGTCGCAGGCTTTTCACGGCGGAGGTCCGTGTTCGATCCCATAATATTCTACGTAGGATTTGTGGTGCACAAAGCAATACTGGGACATGATTTTCTCTTAACAATTCGGTTTTCCCTTCCTAATTATCACTCCACCATTGCCCTTTATTCATTTACCATCAACGACTGTCACAGTAGACCTCAGTTCGAACGCAGTCAGCTCCCCTCAGTGCTACAACTAACAACTATAGTCGGTGTCAAACTCGATGCGCCCATACACACTGCGGACGTGGCAACACCGCAGCACTGCGGTATCTCTTCTCACGCCATTTTGTCCTGTGAAGCCCTTGCCACCAGTGACAGCCAGTTCGCACTCAGAAAAGTTAGCAACTTTTTTGGCCGCACACACATGAAGGTCAATTCGCTAAGTGGCTTGCACTGCATGTACTACGACAGTTACTCTCAACACTCTACTGCTTCCCCTAGCCCTCTCCTCCGTTGCTCTATCAAATGCCACGACTTCTGACGTGACCTCTTCATTTGAGGTCCGATTGGCGAAGGCAATCCGACTGCGGGACGCTGAATGACGTCCATCAGGATGATGTCATTTACTGTTATAATGCTGAATAAAATGTCATGTATAGAATTTGCGTATCATCGCTGTTTAACTAACCCCACGAGGCACAACCCTTTTGGAGACACCAGCACTTCCTCAGCCAGTCAAATTCCGTGCACTTTATGGAACCGAACAACAGTCCGTTACTTGCCCTTATCCTGGACCACATCAATCCAGTCCACGCCCTTCCATCGTATTTAACACCAATTTAATATTATCGACCCATCCGCTCCTAGGTCTTCCCAAGTTGCCTCTTTCCTTCAAATTTCCTCCTGTATAGATCTCTATTATCCCCCATACTTGCCACACGCCGTACCACTTCATGTATGCAACAAAAACTTACTAAATGAAGGTGAACAAAAGGACCATCTGATATGAAAAAGTAATTTCCATTTTTCCAGCTAATGACTGGCACTACAGCCGGAGAAAATAGCAGACGGTATGCTTATTTCTGGAAGAAGAAAGTGTCACTTGTACTCGATGTTTCAATTTGTGCACTGATGGTGCATCAGCACGCCGAGCTTTTGTGTCAAAGGGTGGGATGTTAATCCGCAGATGAAACCTTTTAATTGCCTTCTCCATATGAAAAATACTGCGTTTAATAATGTGGGTAGGGTGGATACTATGGATACGGTGGATATTGTGGATACTCTGATGCAAGAGTTCGGCAAGTTGCGAATTTGACGGAAGTCAGTTGGTTACAAAACAGCTGTGCTCTGCACAGTTACTGTATCGCTTGAGGTCAGGTGCCATTATGCAACGAGGTCAAAACCTTCTGTGTGACAGCAAAATGTCCCCGCAGTGCACGTTGACAGTAGCCTTACTGCAGACACTTCGGCCGACATCAACAGGTTGAAATTTGGCTGCAAGGCCGAGATCTGTGGCAGGACAAAGAGACAAACTGACAGCTGGCAGGCGGAAGCTGCAGTTGTGGGACCGCATAACACAAGAAAACGGTTACTTCTTTCTCGACATTAAGTGTGTTTCCTTAAGACGAAAAAGTTTAATTTGATTTTGTAGAGAGGAGTTACTGTGGAACATTTGGGAGAATGGATTGTCGACTTCGACATCTGCACCCCTGCGGATGCCACTGAAGACCGGTGGATGTCGCGTTGTGCTTGATGACGTGTCAAGCCACAAGCAGCTAGAAGAAGCACTGAACTAAAGCGTTCAGAAACATGGTCACTGAATGCGTTCTGCATCAGAGTGAAAAATGAAAAACCAATTTCGGAAAATGAGGCTCTGAACGTGTCTCACTGCACACGTCTGCGGTCGGGCTGGCGGCACAAGAGCGGACATACCGCCACCAGATCACAACCTGAGATGTCCACAGTTGCAGGAAACTGCAGTTTGTCTACGGCAAGTCTTTCAATTTTGTGCTTTTGAAACTTTTGAAAAAGTATTATGTACTGCCAACTGACAGTCTAATTAGCAGTCACGTTTCAGTGCTTTGTTTTGCGTCAGTACGTAATTTCTTCAGCGTTATAACAACAATCCACTTAAGCCGAAAATTTCGGATGTGACGCCGTATCTTTCGGAGAGTACTTCGAATGGTCAGAGTGTATCTTCAGGAATTAATTTCTGGACAACAGTAAAATTATTGAAATACAGTATTAATTCAAAACTGAAAAGTTGGCCGCGAAGCTAACTTTAAAAATTAATTTGGGCCCTGAAAGAAAAAAAGCTAAGAAATCCTTATTTAAATGTTAAGGAGGCTCTGTGCTTAAGGGCTTCAGAAGGCATGGATGAGAGAGAGAGAGAGAGAGAGAGAGAGAGAGAGAGAGAGTAAAGACGTGTGGAGAGGTTCTGTGTCCAGCGTACGTTTCTTCATCAAGCAATCGACGCTGTGCAGACTAAGGACCGAAGCTCTCTGTCACGCTACCCGACTATTGCTTCCTGGAAGGTTCCCAGGCATCGCGCGTGTGTCGTGCTGATAGCAGCAGCAGCCCAACAGTGTCTGCTGACCGTGACCATGGACCGACCGACCGCGGGCTGGTGCCGTTACATCAACTCGCGTACTGCGTAACGAATACGCAGGCTGTACCATGGCCTTCTGGACTTGCAATGTCATGCGGTGTCAGGACGCACGCACACGTTGAGTGTAACTTGATTTGAGTCCACAAGAGAAGAACGGCACTCACAAATGTTCAGCGGTGGATACGTTCCTGCCCGCTACACCAAATTTCACCAACAGAAGACAATAAGTACGAAATACGGACAGACACAGTAAGTGCGAAATACGGACAGACATAAGACAGTACGTGCGAAATACGGACAGACATAGACAGTAAGTGCTAAGTGAAAACTGGAAACGTGGCTTCTGGAAAGAAAACTTCATTTAAAGGTAAAGCTGTCCCTGTACAAGCCATGAAGGCATAGAGGGGGAGGAGAGGTACAGCTCCACTCATTCTTAATATCGGGACTAATGTGGATGAGTGGTCAGTTGCACGCTCCGGCTGCTTTATTCCGGGGAAGGTGCCCCGGGTTGCATTGAATAGGAAGGCGGGCTGAACCCACAGCTGGTAGGGCCGTGTGGAGAGAGGACATTCCCTTGTCCCTGCCAGGAATCAAACCACGATCTCTCGGTTGTCCAGCCTGTAGCCGGGACTGAGCTGCTGCACGTGCGCAGCCACCTGACGTCAGACGTCAAGGCGCACAGGTCACAATGAACTGCCATGTTAACGTGCGTGCTGTCACCCAGCAACACTCGTTTAAAGACATTTGCCGGAATTTCAGACGGTGGTGCACGGTGTTCATCCTATCGCTCAACACGCCAGCTCCACAGGATGTCCCGGCGGATGCAGGCTGTCTGTGCCCTCTGGGACAGGCTAAACGGGACATCTGTAGTGGCACAGCTCGCATCCTGACTGTCCCACTGAAACGCGCTTCAACACGACGAAGACAACGGCAGACTGAATGCATTACGCATTCCACTGTGTGCTGAGGAGGCCCCAGAGCCGGTCTGGACGTTCTTGAGAACAGACAAGCCTCGTGTTTTGATAACGAATCGAACCCCGGGCCGTCTGCGCTTCATTTAAGTTGTGTGGCCCTGGCCGGCAGTAAGTTTGTGACGCGCAATGGCAGCCTTGTCGGACGCAGAGCAGTGACCTGCTAAACACCCACATAAGGACACGGGTTATCAGTCAGCGAATCATCATCCATCAGCAGCAAGTGTTGGCATTACTGGCCGCCGCCGGCTGGATTATGCACGCGAAAATCCACGGCGTCTCCATGCGTAACCCCTCAGTTGATCAGTTCGTATACAAAGTGGCCCATAGGGAAACTGCAATTTCACTGTATATTCACACCAAGATTTTGAAAATATCTTAGCTTGTTAGACGTTATCGGCAAAGAACGACTCTGCAATGCCGACAGAAGTACAGCATGCCTACCTCGTGGCGTGTCCAGCATTTTTCACTTCCACTTAAGCGTACATTTTAATGCTTTTTTACCAGCAGCATTATATTCATACTGAACCATTTACTACATACAAGTTCCTCTCTCCGCTTTTTCCTTTCCGAACATTTTAATAATATTATTTGAACAACCTCATCCTCACAAATACAGGCAATCTTTTCGTCTCTCCTCTCCACTCCTAATCCCTCGTACCTTCCACTTGTGTTCCAAAACCCAACAATATTTTGACTAGTATCCGCAAATAAGCTTTGTTTTTCTATGAAGCTAAATATGCTTCACATTTCTCTAATTGGCTGTACCAAATATAAGCTAATCCTAATGTTTTTATGGGTGCCGGGATAGCTCAGTCAGTATAGTGACTAGGCTACAAACTGAAGGGTCCGCGGTTCGATTCCGGGTATAAGCAACGGATTTTTCTCTCTCCAAAGTCCGGACCGACGCTGGGGCCCATCCAGCGTCCTATTCAATGGATACCGGGAGCTCATTCCCCGGGGTTAAACGGCCGGCGCGTGAAGTTGACCGCTCATCGCTAATATCGGGGTTAAGAATTACCTGAGCTACACCGCTACTATATCTGCGTGCGTAACTTTATCTTTCGTTTTTACTCTGCCTTCCTTTCGTCTCTTCGCCCAGCTGTCCGTCACTAACCAATGAAGCGCCGTCCATAACAAAGTCTCACCACATCCTCAGCAGCACCACACCGTCTGCAGCACATTTGTTACCAAACACACGACGGACTGTGTACGTCCCTTTACACCCCCCTCCCCCCCCCAATACATAATTTTAGACGACTTAACGTCTCGTGTATCTTCCTCAGGTTCTGCAGGTTTACATCGAACTTTCGCGCTGCTAAGCAACTTAGTACGAGAGATTACTTCATACGTATACTGGAGATGAAAGTAGAGTTGGGGACAGGCGGCAGGTAGGGGGAGGACGCGAAATGCGAAATGGTAGAGAAACCTGTAGGAAAAGGACCACTTAGAAGACCTAGACATAAATGGGAAGGTAACATTAAACTGGATCTTTAAGAAATGGAATGGGAGAATGCGGAGTGGATGCGTATGGCTCAGAGTGGGACTGTAGTGAACACGGTAATGAACCTTCAAGCTCAATATAATGGGGCGGAATGCTTTAGCAGCTGCACAACTGCTAGCAGCTGTGCCTGTCAGCTTAGTTAACAGCTGATATGAGCTTGGACATATGCAGCAGATGTGGCATGAAACCACTCTTAACGTGTAACATTTCTATGTTCTTTGAAACAGCAGTGTGGCATGTTAACCGTGTGCAGCCCAGCGGTCACTATATGTACCGCCAGTTTAACGTTCACAAACTGTACGTTCTGCCCACACAGTGTGTTTATGTGTTTTGTGTGGATATGAGAACAAACAGCGATTATTTCACTGTACAGTTTTTCCTTTTGGTTTACGGGATCAATTCTTTTTCGAAAACTGCTCCTAAGGCGAAAACTCGTGCAAGGAAAATTCATTTCCCATTCCTTGCCACGTTATAAGGCTTAACTGTCTTGAGATATCAAACGTTTCTCCCCATTTCCGCGACAAACGTTCAGCGATTTACATTCTAGTTGTGCGCACAAAAGCGTGTAGGTCTCAATGCAAGTATTCGTTGCTTTTGTTTGATTTTAACCAAATTTGAACTGTGACAAACTTTAAATTTCGCGATAATCCATACGAACAGACACGAGTGGCAAAACTGATAGGCGCATTTTGGCAATCTTTCGAGGCGGACGCCCTCTATAGCGGAAGCAGCGAGCGGGCACGACAGTGTTTGCGGTCGGCGGTTCGCCTCGCTTGAAACGGAGCCCCATTTTGCGTCCCGGTCTAGCGTTTCCGGTACTTCTCTGAGGACTGTTTCCTAAAGCTGGGCAGATCGCGGTGGCCGCGCGGTCTAAGGCGTCGGTCTGCGGCTGCTCGCTTGCTGGGACTGTGGGTTCGAATCCCGTTGGAGACATGGATGTTTCTTCTGAGTGTTGTGTTTTCAGGTAGAGGTCTCTGCGTCGGGCTGACCACTTGTCCAGGGAAGTCCTACCGAGAGTCGTGTGCCTGAGTGTGATCGTCAAGCCTCGACAATGAGGAGGCCCTGGCCCACTGGGGGCTGTTTCGGCATGGAAAACAAAATTGCCTAAGCCTACAGCTACAGTCTAACAATGAGGTCCAGTAAACAAGTTCAGAAGGAACCCAGACCCTTCGAGGGCAAGGACCGTTTTGATATGACACGGTGCAATCTGTCACCCTCAGGATACCCTAAAGGTGACAACAGCTCTCCTGGCATGTCACACAGAGTAGCCTGAAATCACGTATAGATTGGCATTACGTAGCGACGTTTCAGGACAACATATCGCTGTGTAACATCCCCGAAAACGGAAGATCTCATTTACACCACGGCGGAAGTTTGCAATCACGTGAACACTGTAAGTTCTACAGAAATGTTGGTAGCCAACAACCAAGGGACACGGCGTCACATGCCAGAAGGTCGTGCCCTTCATAACAGAGCTGCACGCGCTCACCTGACAAGAATCGCTGCCTCCTTGCTGGAAGCCGCTACACAGCTGACACTGGTTCAGGTACTGGGCGTATCCAAGACGCTGGTACAACGGGTGGCACTGCGACCAGGCGATGAGGGGCAGTGACACCATTTGCAGGATGTGCGGTAGAGCGCCGTTCTCCGTCAGCCGACCCCACCCAGTTACGATACCATAACCTTCGGAAACAGTTCGAATGTTACTAATGAGACACTGAGCATAAGAGCAGCAATGGCTGTCGGCACAACCGAGTGGGTCGTACTGCCTTAGCCTGATGGCGTGGGCCGACATTGTCCCCGAAACGTACTTTGAAAATACCGCATTGTAAGCAAAGTCCGAGAAACAAACAGTATTAAGCATGAATTGTGCTTCAAAATGTCGCTTACACTTTGCTGCTGTGGCGTGTGGAACAAAAAGACATGCAACATGTGCTGTCTGGACTCACCACTACTGTATTGCTGTCCTGCCTGAGACAGACTCACCATTGCTGTACTGCTGTCCTGGCTGAGGTAGACTCGCCATTGTTGTACGGCTGACCTGGCTCAGGCAGACTCACCATTGCTGTACTGCAGTCCTGGCTGAGGTA
>Ga0123357_10006244_pt1 | contig 14482 bp, 8 predicted proteins | sample TergutEmb28metaG_FD_89873 | JGI IMG/M metagenome (GOLD analysis project Ga0123357, IMG submission 89873) | Embiratermes neotenicus P4 segment gut microbial communities from Petit-Saut dam, French Guiana - Emb289 P4 | ecosystem: Host-associated > Arthropoda: Insects > Digestive system > Gut ...
AAATGTGCCTCAGCATCACATAAATTGTCTGTCCCCCCCCCCCGTTTTTCATTTGACATGCAGAATCCTTTATAGAATTTGTCGTAATCTCAACCCACTGGTTTACTATTGTACACACTGGTATAATCAGTACATTTTGGACATAGAGTATTTCAGTAAGTAATGAATAAGTGATGTGCATTTATTTTACTTTTGTTTTCACACATTTTCAAGGTAACTGTCGAGTACTGTATTAAAATGAACTTCATGTACAACTGACTTACCTGTCATTTACGGTTCACTTTTGTAAGTTGTTTATATTAGTAGTGGGTAAATAATTTTCTGTTGTTGAGCTAGAAGTATATTTGCTCTTCTGATTCATAGTAGCCATGACTTGGAATTATATTAGGACATAACAGCATTGGTTCTGTAATATGTTACTGACATTGACCATGGCTATTGTTTAATGTTGTGGATTTGGTAATTTTAGGTACAGATGTAGATGGAGGTAATTTTGTGTGTTACTTTAATCTTGATCAGTAAGCCAGTACTGAATTTTTTCATTTGGTTGGCTGCCCTCAATGTAGGTTTTGTACTTTCTTTCTAGCATAATTTTAAACTATCCTATGTGTTTTTTGTTAAGTAAGACAGTTTCATTTTCAGATATCCTATAAGAAACCTGGTCCTCCAACTCCTGGTAAAAATGGTGGTCGCCTGTCTCTCCAGGTGAGATTGTGGTTTTGCATGGATACAACATTGCTTCCTTCATATTTTCTGTCTTTTCCAATATGTTTTGCAAGTTATTTTGATGTTCTGGTTCATCTGTTTATCATGTTGAGTCTTGAGCCTGTTTTCTTCTACAGTGTTCTAACACATATAAAACACTTTTCAGTGAATGTTGGTGACTGCATTGGTGTGGACCTGCTGCTTCTTCTTCTCCTCCTCCTACTCCTGCTTTAAAAATTGTTCCAATAGTTGAATGACCAAAGCCAAAAAAATTGCTAATGTGATGTGGAGTTCCACTCTTGTCATGCCTTTGCATTACATCCACTGCAAAATCAAAAGTTTCTGCCCTTCTCTTTCTAGAAGTTGATACTTTTCTTTTTAATTTTCACCTTTCTCAAGCATTTTGAAGGACTGTTACACTCAGAATATCACATCATTTGTAGATGATGGAGACAGATGCTCCAGATTGAAGCAAACTAACCACCCAGGACAGTTTTGTCATATTAACAAATTTATTTAATACTCATGCAAATGGTTTGCAATATTGGCATTTCAGATTTAGCTGTATTATTTTGAAGCTGTTCCGTCATTTCTGTATACTTTGCAATTGCTGTCTCTAGGGTGAATGAGATATGGTATTGAAGAGGGCCAGTATTTAGATTTCATAATGAGGATGGGGTGTGGATTATGATGCTGTTTAATAGGAAGGGATGTTACTTAAGTAAGTTACACCTGTTTTACAATAATTACAGTTTAATACCCATGCATTAAACTGATACTTTTGTAAAACCAGGGTAACTTGGTTTTGTAAAATCATATGTTCACAGTGACTTAAAAACAAGTTAGGCATTTGCTTCAATACATCAGATGTGCCTACCATTTTTATTCATGTTTCCTTCATATTTATTTTTATTTATATTTAAATCTTTAGCCTTAAAACTTTCTATACTCCATAATTTTATCCATTTTTTGTAAATTTAAATTTTATTACAAGTATTGTAAAGGAATGAGATCTCAATCCTAAATGGAGGGATAAGTTTCCATTGGACAGCTCTTAATACAGAAAAGGGTCTGATAATGGCTTGTTAAGAAATCCGAAACTAGTAACCTTGAAAATTTGTGTTATGTAACAATTTTTTTTTAATAACATTCGAATAACACCCAATAGGGATGAATCAAGCACCTTATGATTTCAGTAGTACCTGTGTGTGGTGTTATGCATGATTCTTTCATATACTATAACTAAGAAAACAGGCATTATGAATTCTCTGCAGAATTTTTGTTTGATTAATATATGTATTGTGAGATAAGATGATACTTTATTTTACTTTTTGAAGTCATAGATAAAGTTTTCCTTGGTATGTGTTTGGAAAACTCTCCTTTCTACATACCTGTTGTTTTCAGCCTTCCATATCTGCAGATAAGAAAACTGTTTTTTGGGCACAGAAATGTTGCAACCTATTGATTTAGACCTTGGCCTCCAAGTGAACCATTTTTTTGTCAATGTCTGTTTGGCTGCTATAAACTTCATTTGTTGTGCAGCATTAATTTGTTTAGAAGTGTTTCCTTTCTCAAAGTCCACAAGTTAGTGTCTTGGTATAGGATTATAAAAAGTCTGCCTTGTATTTTGTTAATTGTTATACTGATGGGTATCTTATAATCAACAAGATGTTTAACAGCAAGAATTGAAAAATTTATCATTTATGCTGCAAGTGCAAGTGTTGGCATATTGAATATTTTCTTCTGTAAACATTTGTATGAAAAAGCAACAAAACATATTCTAACATGGCCATTATTTGTGTTTGTTGTGGCATATTGTAAGACATGATATGTGTAGTAGTCCTACTATATAATATAATTCACAGGGGACAGAAGTGCTTACACCTCGTGCTCCACTGAGAGAAAGTAATGATGGGGCCTCTGTTCGAAAAGTATCAACACCTAGTCGTCTGAAGTCATTGTTTATGACCAAGAATCGTCGAGATGAGGTGAGATCGGTGCTGTTCCTGTATTCTGTACTCCTAATCTCACTAATGGGACTAATCGTGTTAAATATTGCCTTTAAAATTTAAGCTCAGTACAGTGTACATAATACACATTTCTTTAGTTTTTTTTATTTTATATGCTATATACTTACGGTACTTCTTTTTCCATCTGTTTTAAAACTACATTTCACACACATAGAAAAGCATTAAATTTTGTGTACTCAATATTAATGACTAATTTTTTAAAATATCTAAGTATTATTGTTGTAGTGTTTTGTGCAGTGTTAAAATACAGATGATACTTAACAATTTGAGTTTTATTTTGTTCCTATTTTATACTGGTTTGGGTTTGTTTTTATACAAAATAATATAATATGCTTTGCTTTCACATACATATGATCTGAATTTGTTTTGTGTTTAGAGTTGCACAGAATTTCATATAGAATAATAAAACTACTGAGAATAATATAACATTGAGGTATTGGAAGTCTTACAAAGAGTAATGGAATTAATGTTTCTTGGGTTAGTTGTTGAAATCTTTAAAATATTTTGTGGAAATCACTTACTGGGAAGAAAGGAGAAGTTTGGTACTTGATAACAGAGCACTAGATGTGTATTTGATTATGAAATTTCTTGTTAATGTACAAACTGAATGTGCGTCCAGTTCCACTTACGGTTAAAGGAAAGTACAGCTTGTGTCCATTGTTCTGTGGAAGTGATAAAACCCTTGTCTTGACTGAAAGTTTTTCATGAAATTTAATTTTATACCCTAGAGGTTCCTTGTTCTAACATTGCTGTCATGGTTACCACATCAGTTTTATTGTTTGAGCAAAACTGGCTTTCATATGTTTTGAAATTGTGTTACATGACACATCTGAAATATGTGAAACATTAAGGTTATATGTATAAAGAACATGATGGCAGGGCAATAAGCATATTTTTCTGTTATGAATTCTTGCTAACATATAGTTAGGTAACTTTTAGTGTGGGCTTTTCTTTTAAGTATTGTTAATCGAACATTTACAAAAGATCGTAAGTTATTTGCAGGTGTTAAGGGGCTTACATGAACTTTCTGACAGCATTCCACAGTCCGCACAGTGACAGTAATGTGAAGTGTGCATCATTTAGATGGAGAGTTTGTTCCAGGAAAATAATTTTTTACCCCGATATGTGAAGGCTCACTTACAGAATTTGTTGAAATTTTTTTAAACTTCTCATCCCCTCACTTTTCTGTCATCTCTGTCTTCAAGTTCTGGAATATGCAATAACATATTCTTGCGGATAACCCCTTCTACATGTCTCCCCAGAATAGTCATAATACAGCATTTTCCAGATAAAGAAGTTCTGCATATGCCGTTTTCCTATGTCAGAAGTTATATTTTTGAAATTCTGCTAAAACTCCCATAATAATAGTGTTAAATTTTCCCCCATATCAAGTTTTTGCTTAAAAGTTCTCTCTCTCTTTTTTTGTGGGGGGGGGGAGGTGTTTGTGTACAGTAGTGTCCATTTAATATGTTTAAAAGACTTTGCAACATTATTCATTTCTTAACAGTAGAACTGTGTCATGGTTGATAATCAAATGCAGATTACTTAATTGTATGCTTGTAGTCTATCAACTGTTCATTGCTTTTTCCTTGGTTTTGCTATTCATTTTATAGAAGCTGAATCATATCACAAAAATTTTGCCACAGGGTTTGAATGTCAAGTGTAGTTGCTATAGATGATGTGTTATGATTTAATGAGCACTGAAGACTTGTATGATGATAGCCCTGATGTTGAGGGCACAAGTGACATAAATGAAGAAAGTGTATCAGTGCCAACAACAAATAACATAGGGCTTGCACATTTAGGTGATACATTGTTACTTGTGTTCCTTAAAATTTTTCTTTAAGCTTTAAATTAATTGCATAATCAATGTGCTCTGATAACATACATTATTGAGCTTTGTAATTAAAATATTATGAAATAATTTCTTGGATCAAGATACAAAAATGTATCCAAAAATTAAACATAATTTTTAATTCTTTTGTTGAATGTGCTGTCTAGTAAATTGTCTCTAAAGTGCCCCTAGAAGGTCAGTATGGATGTACAATAATTAATATTTCACAGTATTATTGACCATCTAGTTTCAATATTGAGGAATGCACACTATAGTGTTTCAATCAAAGTTTGATTTTTATTGTTCAGTCCCAAAAATATTGAATAGTCTGTGGATGGTATCGTACAATATTGAATCAGTTGCTGTCTGTCTACCTAATGTTAAACATGTCCTAAAAGGATGTGTCAGGTCTTCAAAAGTAAGTACAGTGTCCAAATAGCATAGCACATTGGATAAATCCTGACTTGGGGTGGCTGCTTCTCACGTACTGTATATTTGTTTCAAATTGAAGGGTAAAAATCTAATGTAGCTCATCAAATGATGGAGAATCCAACATTGAAAAAATTTTGATGTCATTTGCATCACTGAACATGAAGCCTCCATAGAGTTTTCATGTGTGTCATGTGGTCTTCATTTGTACAATTCTTTGGTTCGGTAATGACCCTTGCTTAAAAACGGCTAAGCAGAGGCCACACAAGCAGCATGAGTATCACTCAACCTGTTTATTTTTCCTAACCCTTTTGCAAAATAGAGTACTGAGTCATCTTTGGAGAATTATAATGCACAATATTAATACAAGGCAAAAGTATCGAACAGTAAATTTGACTTCCAAGGTGCTACTTAAATCTCAATATTGTTATTTGACAATACTTTCATATTTTCTAAGAATAAAAGTGTACTGTATGTTTGAACTGCTACTTAGTAGGCAAAATTAGTAACAAGCATGCTGCAAGTTTTCCTCCGGAGTGCAGTGTCTATGTTGTGGAAGATATTCACTTCACAACTTCTGCTTACAGTGTTTCGCTATTTTGAAATATTAACTGAATAGGGTATTATTTGCTGCTTGGAGAAGAAAGCTGTGAAGAGATGGACTGAATTTGACTTACAGTAGTTTCCAGTGGTAGAACATGCTGAGGAACTTCCATCTTAAAAAGTGAGGAAAATCTTGGTCACGGGATTTTCAAGGAAGAACCCGCAGCATGTAGTTAGCTACTCAATTACTAATGCCCTTAATATTATACACAGTGGCATTCAAGGAGGCTTTTCTCCAAGTTTCTTTGGTTTTCCCATACTGATAATCATTTCTACCATCTGTCTATATTCATCTATCTTCTGATGCATGAAGTATCTGTGACCAGACAGTACATTTTTATATTCTCAGTCTGTAAGTTGGAGGCTTTGTATCTCCGACCTGGCTCTTTGTTAGCCATAGTGAAAGGGTTAAAGTTTTCCCTGTCCACACCATGCAGACATACTGAGAGGCAGAGGTATAGTATTGCTCATTGTTAACCTCGGCATTAAATGGAAGTGAGTGGCCAACTTCACGCCTCAGTTGCTTTACCCCCAGGAAATAATCCTGATACCCACTGAACAGTGTAAGGAAGTTCTTTAGGTACAGCTTGGCAGCTGCTTAGGTTGTAGTGTAGAATGAGAAATCATTTGCTATTGTGGATGGAGGAGTTATGAAAGATGGGGGTGAAAGTGATCATGACATATTTTACAGAAGTGGCCCAATTAAATGCGGAATCGGGATGGTAAATCTCCCAGTAAGATTTAACCTGTTGTCTTGCACTTGTGTATTCTTTTCTGTGGCTGTGACATTTATCTTAAAATGAGACATAAAGCATATTTAATTAAGATTGATGGTGTGCAACAGAATGCTAGACAATAACCGAAAGTCTGCAGCTAAAAAAATATTATGTTTAACTTGTAGGGTACATCACTGAATGATTTATTTACTGTAATTAATGTAATTAAGATGTACTGGGCTACTGAACAAAGAAGATAATGCATTTATTTCTGCACTGAATTTGCTGCATGAGGTGATAGCACCCTGGAAGAAAACTTCCAGAATAGGAAAACGTTTGCAGTGATTCAAGAAATTATATGATTGTAGGTAACATCCAAGTACTTGACATCTCCGAGTTTTTCATATTGGCGAGTGCTAATATTATGATGAGATGTGACATGTTGGCTATATTGAAAATACAGGTTCCTCCAAAACGTTGGTATCTATGTATTAAACTACATGGTGTCTCATTCCAGAATATCATAATCGAAATACTGAAATAAGTTTAACAGGCATTTGTTGGTTTCCCATTTTATACGTGAGAAATAATGTAGCATACATTTTAATGTTCAGTGAGGTTGACCTAAGGTATGGCACTTGGTTAACTGCAGAATAGGTTCTGACTGGTATGTCCATACTGTACTCCATCTCAATTTCTCAATTCCTTCTCTTTATTACTGTTGCATGTTAGAGATATTTTCATCATATGGGCATGTTCCTCCAATTTTCCTCTTACTTTAAGCACACTTGTTGCCTTTTCTTTGATAACACCTCAGTTGTTAATAGTTACCTCACTATGAATCATAATATTACAATTTATGTAATTGTCACCTGCAACTCTAAAACATAATACTGTATTGTGATTTGGGCTCCAGTTGGTTTGTATTTGTGGTGAAAAATATCAGGGTATAGGGAACGCATAGTTCTTAGAGTATTAATGTATTCCTAGGTGTAATTTTTTGGGCATAATTCGGACTTTTTCATATTGCCACTTTTCTCTCCAGCTTACAGTTTTATTGTGACATAAAATAATGTCAGGGGTTCAAAGATTTTGGTCCTCAGCACATTTTTGACATACCCCCCACAAATGGCACAGTAGAGAAATAAAATATATAATAACAGTAGGCCTATTTTTAAATAATGTCATATAGAAAGGTGAATAATCTTAGAGCAGAAAGATGTATTTAATACAGATATGCATTTAAAGAGCTCTAGTAAATGCAACAGTTTGTAACCTGTACATTTACTTATGTGTAACCATTGTTCTGTTCAAATCCTCACAGAACTGTAGCTGAGAGTTACTGCTTTAGGGTACAGATTGGCAGTTTTTTTTAATTAAACAAAAGGAACCCCGGTCCACATTGTTTTACTGTACCAAAATTTTTAAATTGTGTTATAGAAAGCTTTTACTTGTTTTGTAATATCATTACTAGGGTTATTTTTCAAGTTTTACACTGATTATGAATGTGTGAACTTTACAGAATACTCCTGTTACTCCACGTGGACGAAGGCTGAGCAATATTTTTCGTAGACAGGTGAAAAACCATCCATGAAAATTGAGCCTCATTTGTTGAGGTGTTAAGTTTGCAGGCTGTGAAGAAGCATTTACGTTGTTCTGAGGACTGCTTTAACCATCATTCAGACAGAATATCTGAACTGTGGCTGGTGCATTTTAAGGTTTTAAGATACTCATTATATTGAATCTTGATTTTTGCGTGCTCATTTGTATGTAGTGGGATACTGAGTTTTCAGCTTCAAGATCTATTTGCCATTCTTTACATAGGTTGAAAAAGTAACATTAATTATAGGCATTTCAACTTGTGTTGTAAAGAGACAGATGTGAAGTATTCATGCAAAGTTTCATAATCTATGATGTGAATATTTCTTCAAAAATAATTTTGCCACCTGCTGGCTAACCATACAAGAGTTAAAATTGTCATATGACACTACCTAAGTTGCTGTACTGATTGATCTGTAAAAATGCAGGTGAAAGAAGCTTTGCATGTAGTACTTCATAAATGTTAAATGAGCAAATTACATAACATTTCATTGAACTACTACTGTAATTTGTTGCTGTAGAAAACTAGTACTTTTGTTTGTATTGTGTATCATTGAACATTTTTCTTCTCATCTGTCATTTTCACAGTTTAGAGGATTCTTGGATTCTTAGGTTTTGCATTTTAAAATTTTATTGCACGACTTTTTTCAGAAGTTTTGTCTTTTTAAATACTTAAAGGATTTATAACAAATCCACTCAAACTTCCGGGTGAAATCTTCTAAATTGAGAAAAGCAAATCCTATAAAAATTTGTTTGTTGTGTTTTATTGCCATCATGTGTTTCCTCTTATAAAAATTGCTACTTGCTGACATATCAAACAGTGTTGGTCATTGTTGGTATGAGAATAAATAATGAACTTACCACACCCTTTAATTATTGTTAATTGTGTTTTCAACAATTAATTTTCCTTGAGTATTTTTATTATTGTTATGACTTGTTGGTCTTAATGCAGCCATAATGTTGTGCGTTATAAAACAGTAGCTAGACAAAAATATTTGCTGTTGATTTTGTAACTTGACAGTTCTGGCTGCTGTCACCTTTGTCACATCCTTTCATCAGATTCCATTATATTGCTTCTGCTAATGTGGTTTATTTCTTTATTCCATGTGGGTAGACAAAAACCAGTGAAATCAGACAATACTTGCACACATTGGACAGAAAAATGTAAAGATTGCAGTTGAAACATGTTTCTGAGTAAATCATTACTTCATAAAGTTGTGTTTTGGTGGTCTGCTTACTTCCTATTTATTCATAACATAATTTAACATTCTGAAATGCGATGTACAAAAATGATGTTGCACAATATTGCATCTTTGAACAGGAGAATCTTTCTGCCGTCTGTTGCAGTGGGATATAAAACCTTCAGTCTGTATTGGTATGCCTAATTCACAGACTATTCACTTTCTCCAGAGATTTCTAAAATAAAATTTGAGTTTTCATGTGTTTATCCTTATACATTTTACTATTCTTCGAAAGCAATGTTTGCAAAAAGAGAATATCGAATTTCATCTGAGGAAAGCCACATACAGTCATCTCCAATATTTTGTTGTATTGCTGCAAGTAGGTCAGTATATGTAGATTGTTGATATTTTCAATTGCTGGACATAATGTTAATGAACTTTTTTTTTTGTGCAGAGTACTTTAAACACATTTCTGCTCGCATTTGAGTCATATTTGCAGCTGCAGGAGCTTTGAACATTTTATATAGTGCCATTATTTAAATACTAATAGTGACTAATCAGATTCCGTCCATCAGGTCACTAGTGTTATAGGCTATTTCAAGTCTACTCTCCAGCTTGTACCCGCATTTTAATCGAAGTTGCGAGACCATGAGTTGTGTGCTGTTATGCAGCGTGCACTGTAGCATACACTACTTTTAATATGACATGGGCTACCTTGAATTCCTATAATGACTAAGGGAATGCCTATTGGAATAAAGTTTCCTGATATTCCAGGGAGGAAAATCAATTGCATAAAACGGTTTTGGGTAACAGGTTACTTCTAGACAGCAGGAGAACACGCTGATGGCACTTGCTGATAGATATGGACGAAATTGGTACTGCATTTGAGACATCTCCAAAAAAGTTTGGTACGACGTGCACGGCAAAGTTTTGTGCTATCACTAGAGGGAAGAACTTTCTGCTTTTGCAATTGCATACAGCTGTTCACAAATCGGAAAGTTAACAGTTTTGTACACCAGGAACTTCATGAGTGTGTGTGGTGTAGAAATTAACCCCACAATCATTTTTTAGGGGGAGGCTTAGTTTCGTTTTTTGGACATTTGAACTCTAAGAGCAGGCCCACTGTACCTTTTATGCGGTAAGGGCAACGTCAACAAAATTTGGTTTGCGTGCGGGCAACATGAAATTCAATGCACACAATGAGGAATGAAAAGTATACGTATAATTGTACCTGTATTTCCTATATATCATGTGCAATGAAGATATGCTGATAATAGAAAAATTTATACAAAATGCATTTTGCAACATAGACTGGGGTGACTATCTTAGCAAATTGTGACAAAAATGAGTAAAGTAATGTACGGCTCCACAAACAAACAGCAAACAGCTCATAAGTTTTCAAAATTGTTTCGGCTTTGCCAGGGGAGGGACTAAAGAGGCTCTTCTTCTTCTTCTTCCTCTCTCTTTTTTTTCAAATGTCTCCGAGTGCAACATAAAATTGTGTCACAATCAACAAATTGCCCATGACCTAAGGGTTCTGCAGGCATATACTGGAGCAAGCGGTATTCTATGTTAGTCCACGAAGTGTAATTTTATTGTACATGTACATGTGCGGCATGATGTGAATAACGCTAAGATGATGGGGCCAAATTTCTTCCTGACAACATGAATTCACACATGTTATTCATATTCTGACACAGTATGTTAAAAACCTTGGCGTGACGGACTCCATAGTGAGTCCCTCACTACGCAGCATACGAAGCACACCTAGCCAACTACACTCTCTACAACAGATTCCTATGCAACATGATATGCTGCCACAACACCTTGTTTACAAAAATGAACTAAATTGTGAATATGTAATACCTTTAGCAAGGAACGACGAAACTCCCTGATGATGATCTGAAAAGATCGAGACATGTCGGAGTGGTTTAAAGTGTTTTAAGTGAAAGTTATATAGGTGCATTAGTTGGTTAATAGTTGAAGTGATTTTATGAAATGCACAGTCCAACGATGAGATTCAGAGACAGTCGCACTTCAGTGCAGTGCATTTCTTTTTTACGTTATAAGGCAGTATGTTAAGGATCAATCCACATGCATAAAAGCCCAATGATTTTATGTATGTATTTATTCTGTTCCAATACGGCAGGCATCATTGATAGCAGTTACTTTAACCGTATTACACACCACTACAACCTGAAGAAAGATTCGAGACATCGTTCTTTACAGATAGGCACATTATGCACACTGTTTTCTCTTTACGAGTCCTGTACACAGGTTTGAAGTGGACTCGACATACAGTCGGCAAATGTAGCCGCAGATACGAAATAAAACTGCACGACATTAGTGTTAACTGCACAGCATACATTTTACAAATATACATAACACAAAGTGATATTCTATAACAAATTTATTCACAGTATCCACGGCCGGACCAACAGGTGCAGTCTGACAGCTGATCAGGTTGCCATCCTATAGTGGAGCTAAGACATAACTAGCATATTGGGTGCTAGTGAACTCACGAATCCACACACCAAAGAACTTTCAAAAATTATCCGAAATTTGGGTACGTGCACTCACACAGGCTCGCCAGCCCTGCCCTAAGCCGAAAAAGTTTAAAGATTATTGGTTTGAATGGGCGCCAAATTATTTACTTGCCTGGGGCATCCACAAGTGCAGGGCTTGTCCTGGCAGTTACCTCGTACTCTGGTGGGCTTTGCCAACATCCTGATTATAACACGACGAGAAGTTAGGTTCATAATTATCATACTCTTAACTGTAATACGGTTATGATAACACGCAACCATAAAAATTACTCTTAGCAAAATCACACCAACTTTTCCTCTGTTCTCGCTTTATGAACTCTGAACAGAAGGAAAACTGGATAAGGAAAGCAAAATACACCCCTAAAAGACAAAAAAAAAATATCTTATATACAGAAAATATGATGATATAGGTAGTGCTGATCTTGTAATGAAATACTTGTGTATTAATTTACTACATATGTGTATCAAACTAAAAAAAAAAAACATCGCTCCAGAGCCTAAAAAGGACATATTACATACATGTATGCATTTATAGAAGACTCAGAAGTACAAATTTTTGGATGTGATAATGGAGGTTTCAAGAAACTGTCAAGTTTTGTCTGTTCAGACCTCTGCTGCTGTTCTTAACCTTTTGGCGCAGCAATTATTTTTTTAATTTTAGCACACCCTGTGTATAAAATGTGAATAATACAGGAACCAAAAACTTTAGATTTATGAAACAAACTGCGTTTTGAAGAGGAAAAAACGGAGAGTCTATGCCATGTTTAAAATATTCAGTATTTATTCGTTGAATAAATATATAAAATGCAATGTTTAGAGGTTAGCGGTGCCGTGCGACCACTATAGTCGTCGTTAGGCGTCAAAGGGTTAATTAGGATCTCCATCACAGTTCTTAGGTGTTCATAATATGCCTGCAATTCTGGAGGTGTAGATGATCCTATATAATTGATTATCTTATCAATGCCATCTCTGCAGAGTTGAGAAGTTTTTTCTTAATTGTAGTCTTGTGTTTAATCTAGTTGATTATCTGATCCTTCCATAGCAGATGCTTTAACATCTGCAGCAGGCTGTTCCTGTCAGATGTGCAAATGAATGTTATAACCAATAATGCCTGACCACTTCAGAGTCAACACTGATACTGAACAAGCAAGAATTGGCAGCAACGTGATGTATGTTGCCTCTCTGCACTGTATTCAGCACAGTGACTCAACTGCCTTCCTAAAACCCTCGTCTTTTAAAGTACGTACTCACTTGCGAATAGAATTTCTCATATTTTTTTATCTAGATTAACTTCGTATTAGCAAGGTTTTGCTGTACCTACCTCTCTATATATATGTAGGTTATTCAGAAAGTAAGTACCGTCTGCGCATATCTCTCGCGCATCCTCGAGACTGTCACTTGGTGCATGTGCAGTGACTTTCTCTATCAATTGAGACGCCATTTCGTGAAATTCCTGTTATGTTTATATTTGTTCCTGTGCGTTAAACATGTTTAAGACAATTGAAGGGGCCGCTGACTGTGAAATACGGTCTGTAATTCGTTTTTTGATTGCTAGGAATGTGCTACCAAGTGAGATTCGTCACCAGATCTGTCAAGTGTATGGTGACAATGCGTTGAGTGATGGCATGGTTAGCACAATGTGCAATTTCTTCACATGTTATTCTGCGGTCTTCCTCCAGGATTTGGAGCACACCTTCCACACTTTGGTCATCAGTCGACGTTCGGGGTCATTCTCTATGCTCAACCTTCCCTCACGAAAGCGTTGAGCCCAGCGTGAAATTATGCTTCGGTCAACAGTTTCCACACCACACACTTCCATCAGCGAACTGGATCTCCGTTGGAGTTTTCCCGCGGAACGTTTCAATTTTGATGTACGCGCGCTGATTGTCATTAGTCACGGTACCTGAGATACGAACAGCCGCCATTTCAACGCCCTGTCGTTTCCAAGTGCACACACCTCCAGAGACAAATTACACTGCACTAGCTGCCAGAAGTTCTCCAGTACAACTGCTGAAATGGCGGGAAAGATTGTCATTTACTTACGCAGTGTTGCCAACGTGTGCATTTCTTTTGAGATCACCCTCGTAGATTCACAACACAGTTCATAATAAGCATAATTTTATTTCTATGTTTTGTAGTAGCTAAATAAAGCAATATTTGAAACAAAACACATCACATGGTAATCAATGTATTTTCATTACAACAAATACTACCGAAAATTTATCCTTGTAAGCACAGTTTTCATCATAACTCTGTTGTAAGAAGCGCGCGTTTACACATTTTTCTGAACATTCAACCCCAATTAAAGTTTAAGGATGATCAATAAAAGTCCTAAGGTATTTGAAGAATAAGAGACCAACTTGATGTCACAATTTATAATGGAAGCAGACGCCCATTTCCGAGCCTTACTTGACAAACTTTCGGGGTTCCTCAGTAAAGGAGCCCTCCCTCAAGGTTCCCTTCATGGAATCCCTCGCAGAGAGATGCCCCGTTCCTAGAGCCCTCCTTCATTCATCTTTCAAAGTCCCCAGTATATGAGCCCCCTCTCCTGATTCCAGGTTCCTCTCGGCTGGAAAGGGGCACTATGGAGAGAGATGCCCGTATACGGAGCCCTTCTTAATATATCTTCCAGGATCCCAGTGAAGAAGCTCCCCCAGCGGGGTCCCTACGGAAAGATGCCGTCACCGAGCCCTCTTCTACATAACATACAGAGTCCCCAGTAAAGGAGCCCCCTCCACCAGGTTCCCCTCACAGAGCGCCCATAAGGAGGAATGCTCCGTTTCAAGAACCCTACTTCAACTATCTGTCAGAGTTCCCGGTGAACGAACACCCCCCCCCC
>Ga0123357_10006247_pt1 | contig 14478 bp, 11 predicted proteins | sample TergutEmb28metaG_FD_89873 | JGI IMG/M metagenome (GOLD analysis project Ga0123357, IMG submission 89873) | Embiratermes neotenicus P4 segment gut microbial communities from Petit-Saut dam, French Guiana - Emb289 P4 | ecosystem: Host-associated > Arthropoda: Insects > Digestive system > Gut ...
CAGCGACGGGTCTGATGTCCGAAGTGAACGCCGTTGTCGAGCAACTGGCGCACGGTGGTGGCGGCCATAGCCGTTCCTTTCCAGCAGGTGAAAACCTGCGGTCTTGCGTGCGGGTGTGCCGCACTCGGTTGTCGGCCAGAACGAATTGTGCTGGCCCCTGGCATGCCACCGGCGACCGCCCCTGAAAGCTCAGAGGACCTCGGCGACCGGTCCAAGAAAGACTGGGAAGGCATACGCGAAGTCAGTTCGTGAGAACTGCTGGTCAAATCCTACCAGATACCGGGCTAGGCCAACCAGCGGGCTTCACGGTCGGCGATGATCGCGCGGGCGGCGTCATAATCCTGCGCCACCGGCAGGGCGGGGAACTCGTCCACCACCCGCTGCGGCGGACGGTAGAGAACGCCGACCGTCGCAGCGTTCAGCATCCCTGTGTCGTTGTAGGAATCACCCATTGCCACGGTGTCGAAACCGAGCGCGGCAAAAGCCTCAACCGATGCCCGCTTCTGGTCGGGCAGGCGCAGCCGATAACCGACCAATCGGCCGTCGTCGACGATCAGGTTGTGGCAGAAGATCGTCGGATTTCCGAGCTGGCGCATCAACGGCACCGCGAACTCGGCGAAAGTGTCGGACAGGATGACGACTTGATGATGGGCGCGCAACCAATCCAGAAACTCCAGCGCTCCGGGGTACGGCTTCATCGTGGCGATGACGTCGGTGACGTCATCAAGCTTCAGCCCGTTGGCCGCCATGACGTCGAAACGGTGGCGCATCAACTGGTCGTAGTCAGCCAGGTCTCTGGTGGTCAGCCGCAGCTCGTCGATTCCGGTCCGCTCGGCCACGTTGATCCAGATCTCGGGCACCAGGACGCCCTCAAGATCAAGCGCCGCCAGCCAGGGTTTGCCCATCAGACACCCTCCAGGCGCAACACCCGCGGCTTGCCGCCAACCACCGGGCAGGCTTCCAGGTCGGCGACGCAGGCCTGTTGGTCGGCCTCACGTGCCGTGTGGGTCTGCAGGTGCAACTCCGCCGCCCACTTCGACTGGTCGTCCAGGATGGACGGTCGGGTTTGCGTCACATTGGCGACGGACACATTGTGGTCGGCGAAAATCTTGGCGACGGTGGCCAGCACGCCGGGCGCGTCGACCACCCGGAGCCGCAGATGGTAGCGGGTCATCGCGTCGCCAATCGGCGCGACGGGACGGATCGCGTCGACACTCTGACTCGGGCCGAAGATGCCGTGCACCTTGTTGCGGGCCACCGCCACAACGTCACCGATGACGGCCGACGCCGTCGGGACGCCACCGGCGCCTGGGCCAAGAAACATCAGGCGCCCGGCCTGGCTTGATAGCACGAACACGGCGTTGTCGGCGCCGTGGACGCCGGCCAGCGGATGCTCGACGGGCACCATTGCCGGGTAGACCCGCGCCGATATGGCGCCGCCCGGCAACAGTTCGCAGACGGCTATCAGCTTGACGACACAATTGGCCTCGACGGCCGCCGCCATATCGTCCGGCGTCAGTTCGGTGATACCTTCGCAGTAAACCTGGTCGGCCGTCACGGTCGAGTGGAACGCCAAACTGGCAAGGATTGCCGCCTTGTTGGCGGCGTCTCGCCCCTCGACGTCGGCAGTCGGGTTGGCCTCGGCGAATCCGGATGCCTGGGCCTGTGCCAGGGCGTCGGCGAACGTCATGCCGTCCCGCGTCATCTTGTCGAGGATGAAGTTCGTCGTGCCGTTGACGATGCCCATGACGGTGGTGATCTCGTCACCCACCAGCGATTCGCGCAAACCCCGGATGATCGGGATGGCGCCGGCCACTGCCGCCTCGAAGTAAAGGTCGACGCCCTGCTTATCGGCTGCCTCGTATAACTGGGGACCCTGAGCGCCGAGCAGCGCCTTATTGGCCGTCACGACCGACGCGCCATGTTCGATGGCGGTGCGAATGAACGTCCCGGCAGGCTCGATGCCGCCCATCAGTTCGATGACGATATCCGGCCCGGACGCCAGCAGACCATTGGCGTCGTCGGTGAAGTTGATGCCCGGGTACTCCGCTTTGAGCGGGCCGGCGTCCAGCGTCGCCACGCCGAGCAACTCCAGCGGACGGCCGATCCGGGTGGCCAACTCGTCCGCCTGCGTCGTCAACAACCGCAGCACCTGCGAGCCGACTGTGCCGCTGCCCAGCAGGGCAACTTTGAATGGGGTGTTTTTTGTCATTGTGCCTTCACCTGCCAACATCAAGTCTTGAGATATCGTCTATCGTCTCACGGCGCAACAGCACCGTGGCAATGCCGTCCTTGACCGAAACGACCGGTGGGCGGGCACTGCCATTGTAGTTACTGGCCATCGAACGTTGATACGCTCCACTTGCTGGGACGGCAATCAGATCGCCTGGTTTCACATCGCCGGGAAGGTAGACGTGGGGCACCAGTATGTCACCGGTCTCGCAGTGCTTGCCGACGACGCGGCACAACTGCGGCGGGGCGTCCGATTCCCGATTCACCAGAACGGCCGTGTACTCGGCCTGATACATGGCCGGACGCGGGTTATCGCTCATTCCGCCGTCGACGGCGACGTATGTGCGTCGCCCGCTCGGCAGATCGACGGGCTTGACGACGCCGACCATGTAAATCGCCACACCAGCCGGGCCGACGATAGCGCGCCCTGGTTCGATCGAGCAGGACGGCACGGCCAAGTTGACCGCGTTGCAGGCGGAAGCCATGGCGGCCTTGAGGACGGGCGCTGCGACATCGGGTGCCACGGGCTGGTCGGCCGGCGTGTAGGCGATACCGAATCCCCCGCCCAGATCGCATTCGGGCACTTCCTGCCCGGTTGCGTCACGGAAGTCTGCCAGAAGCCCGACCAGGCGCTGGATTGCCACTTCATAACCGTCCGTCTGGAAAATCTGCGAACCGAGATGGCAGTGAACGCCGCGCAGGTCAACCCCAGGCAGGCTTGCCAGGCGTCGCATGGCCGCGAGCGCGACTCCCCCGGCAAGCGCAAATCCGAACTTCTGATCGGCAACCGCCGTCTGGATGTTGACATGGGTGTGCACCTCAACATCAGGGGTGACGCGCACCAACACCGGCACCGGCGCCAAACCGGCGGGACGTGACTCGATAAGCCGGGCCAAGCGATCGATCTCATCATCGGCATCGACGATGATCCGTCCGACGCCCTGATGAAGCGCCAGTTGCAGTTCTTCGTCCGTTTTGTTATTGCCGTGCAACCCGATCGAGGCGGGCGGCACACCGGCCCGCAGAGCCGTCGTCAACTCGCCCAGCGAGCAGACATCGACGCCCAGGCCGCACTCGTGCGCCCAGCGTGCGACCGTACGGCTGAGGAATGCTTTGCCGGCGTAAAACACCCGCCATGGCGCGAAGGCGTCACGAAAAGCCGACGCCCGGGCGCGGAAATCGTCCTCGTCCAGCACATACAGTGGTGTGCCGAACTGGTCGGCCAAATCGTTGACAGATATCCCGCCGACCGTCCAGACGCCCTGCGTGCGCGATGCAGTCGCCGGCCAGATGATAGGGCTGGCGGCGTCGGATTGGGGGGTCAACCAGCCGGGGCACAAAGACACGGTATCCATACTGTCAGACGAAGACGCCAGTTTCACACCGTCTTCCCAGCCGAACGCCTCAAGCCTTGGCGTTGTGGAAAAAAGCCGTCTGGAATGTGTACACCACGGTGAAAGCCAAGGTCACGCCCCAAACCCAGCGACGTTGTCGCGTGCTCGATTGCGTCAACCCGAACATGGCCAGCCCCCAGGGCAAATACCAGGGATGCAGGGCCTGCCCGAGCACTGCGACCGCCAGGGCGCCCCAGGCAGTGACGCAGAGCGGGCGGTCGGCGAAATGGATGAAAAGCCAAGCGACCACCAAGACGACGATGACAACAGTGACAAGCCCGGCGTCCTGCAGAAAACGGGCGGGATCACCACCGTGGGCGCCCACCACAACGGCCAATCGCTTGGAAACAAAAGCCAACGGCGCCAAGGTGCCGGCTTTGCCCATGACATTGAGCCAGTGCGTCCAGCCGAAATCCAGACCGGTGACGAGGGAGATCACAGCGAAGGTGGCGCTTGCCACAATCGCGGCGATCACTGTGCGTCCAGCGAGTAGCCCGACACGGCCAAGCCGGGTGTGGGCGGCCAATTGTGCCATCACCGGCAGCCCGGCCACCGCCACCACGGCGAGGCCGCCTTGCTGCTTGAACGCCATCGCCACGCCGACAGCAGCTGGCGCCACGAGCAGGCTCATCCAGGCTTGGGGCCAGCGGGTCACCAACCACAGCGCCACGAGTGTCACGGCGACCATGGGGGCGTCGTTGTGCATGCCACCAACAAAGAAGACGACCATGACGGGGTTCAGCACCACCAGCCACGATGCTTGATCAGGCGGCAAGTCGAACGCTCTCGCCAGTTTGGGGACGACCCACAGCATGACACCAACCGAGACGAGCACCGGCACCCTCATGGCGACGACCGTCCAGTACGGCTGAGCGTGGGTCACTGCGACGATGATGCGGGCAACCTCCAGGGCCAACGGCGGGTAGGCCGTGCCGGTGCCCGCCCAGAATGGGTCGACCTGCCCGGCGAAAGGCCCCGACGATGTGCCGATGCCGACGATGTACGGGTTGAGACCGTGCTGCAACATCCAGCCGATGTCGGCATAGGCGGACGCGTCCCGAGTCAGCACGGGCGCCACCAACAGCAGGGGCAGACACCACACCGCCAGTGTCAGCGGCAGGTTCACATCCACCCTGAAGGGACGCACCAGCCACCAAGCGGCGATCAGCCCGACAACGCCGACCCCGACCAGCAGGCGATCATAAGGAATGGGCGGCACAGCCACGCCGGAAACGCCCCAGCCGATTCCGCCAACAGACCAGTCCGGGCTCATGGCATTCCACCCGATCAGGGCCGTCGCCAAAAAACCAAGCCAAACGCCCGGCTGACGAAGCGTCTGCGCGAAAGATCCTGGGCGTGGCACGGCCATCAGTCTAATGCCCAGCGCAATGACGAAGCCATCCGCTGAGACGACCTGATAGACTTGGCTGGTTGTTGGCCCCCGTAGCTCAGGGGATAGAGCACCGCCCTCCGGAGGCGGGAGCGGGCGTTCGAATCGCCCCGGGGGCGCCACACGCGGACGGGAAAGGCGGAAGTGAATGGGGATTGCCAATGCTCCTTTCGGCAACCACCTGGAACGCTCACTCTTGCAACGGGGCATCATCGTCGGCCTTGGCTGGGTGGCAACGCGCGCCTTCATGATCTACGCCTGGTGGGTTTCCAGCCAGTACATCATGAACGACGTGACCTACTACTACCAGCAGATGGCCAACCCTGACGCTTCGGCTCTGGTCGAGTACCCAACGCCAATCCTGTGGATAATGCGCCTGATCTACTTGGTCACAAACGGCAACTACGGCGGTTTCTTCAACACCGTCGTGTGCATCATGGTGTTGCTGGACGCGCTGATCACCGTCATGCTGTTCTGGCGCTCGTCGGCGTTGGCGGCCGGATATTGGGTGATCTTCCTGGTGGCGTTGGGCCCGATCATGTGGTTCCGGATCGATCTCATCCCAGCCACCGGTGTGACGCTCGGCTTGTTGTTCCTGGCAACTCGTCCGCGTACAGGCGGCGCCTTATTGGCCATCGGCGCAGCCACAAAAATCTGGCCAGCCTTGCTGATATTGCCGGCACTCGGACGCAACCACCCTGCCCGTCGCCGAGGCATCGGCTTTGCCATCACCGGGGCCTGCCTGGCGCTGGCGTCCCTGGTTCTAAACGGTTGGGGACGATCGATTTCACCGATCAACTGGCAGGATCGACGAGGCCTGCAGATCGAGTCCTTATCCGCCACCTGGGCGATGGTCAAACACGCCACCTCTGTCGACAGCTTGTGCGGAACCAAGCCAGACCCGCACTCCTTCTGCGTTGTGTACACCAGCTTTCACGCCTACCAGATCACCGGCCCCGGCGTGACCAGCGCAGAAACCGTGGCAAACTGGCTGATGGTGGTGGCGATCATCTATGCCGTTGCTATCGCCGTGTTGCTGGCAGTGGTGCCAGCCTTGCGTGACGGCACCAGCGCGCCCGACCGTCCCGGTTTGGCAAAGGCGATCGTGCTGGCTGCGGCTGCGATCGTCGCCGCCATGATCGCAGCGAACAAAACCTTCAGCCCCCAATACCTGATATGGCTGGCGGGACCGCTCAGCCTCGTGCTGGCAAGTGCGCGAACGCCGTCGCAGCGACGATGGTCGATCACGACGGCCGTGCTCGGCTGCGTCATCGCCGTGCTTACACAGTTCATCTTCCCGCTGAACTACAACGGCTTGCTGGCCAACCCCGGCAATGCGCAAGTCACGGCCCTTTTGGTCACCCGCAACGTCCTTATGGCCGCGCTGACACTGCTGCTGATGATCTGGGCAGCCCGGGCAGCCTGGCAAATCGCCCGCCAACCACCCCAAAACTCACAACCAAGCTAAACTGCTACTCATGGACGGCGGCGATCGGGCGACATTCGGCGACAACGAATGGCTGATCGCATCAATGCGTCAGCGCTTCGACGCCGACCCGGGCAGTGTCGGCGCAGATTGGGCCGACTATTTCGCAACAGCCAAGACAACCATGGACACTGCCCCCGTCCCCCTAGCCACGCAACCCGTCCCATTGTCTGCCGATATGCCGGAAATCCGCCCTGCCGGGACCTCCACCGCCTTGACATTCGAGAGACTTCGGGGCGCCCGGGCACGCACTGTCGAGAACATGACGGCATCGCTGGAAGTGCCCACCGCAACCTCGTTTCGAGCCATCCCGATGAAACTGGCGATCGAACAGCGTGCCACTATCAACAATTTCCTGCGACGTACCAGCGGCGGCAAGGTGAGCTTCACCCATCTGGTCGCGTTCGCTCTAGTGCAGGCGATCAAGGGCACCCCGGTGATGAACGACTGCTTCGCCGTCACCGACGGTCAGCCTGTGGTTCAGCACAACCCGTCGATCAACTTGGGCGTGGCCATCGACCTGAAGACGGGGCCTAACCGCACGCTCGTCGTGCCCGTCATCCGGGGTTGCGAAGCCATGACTTTCGGCGAATTTTGGCGCACCTATGAGGACATCGTCGGCCGGGCGAAAGCCGGCACATTACAGCCCGACGACATGACTGGGGCGACGGTTTCGATCACCAACGTCGGGGCAATCGGGACGATGGCCTCGCGGCCCCGGCTGATGACCGGTCAAGGCACCATCCTGGGCATCGGGGCGATCGCCTACCCGGCCCCCTTCGGTGGCACGGCGGAGCGTCGGTTGGCCGATCTCGGCGTCTCGAAAGCGATGACCATATCGTCGACCTACGACCACCGCATCATCCTGGGCGCGCAGTCCGGGGAGTTCCTGGGACGCATCAACGACCTGCTGCTGGGGGCCGACGGTTTCTATGACGGAATTTTCGAGTCGCTGCGGGTGCCATACCCGGCGATCCATTGGGCAACCGACTCGGCCGAGCCGGACACCAACCGCGACGCCCTGGTGGCGTCCCTGATCGCGGCCTACCGCCAGTTCGGGCATCTGCAGGCCGACATCGACCCGCTGGAGTACCGCCAACGCACCCACCCGGATCTCGAACTGGACGCCCACGGCCTGACGCTGTGGGATCTCGACCGTCAATTCACGGTGCTCGACCTTGGCGCCCGGCACAACTCAACCTTGACGCTGCGCCAGGTGCTCGACCTGCTGCGCGACTCGTATTGCCACACCATCGGCATCGAATACACCTACATCCAAGACCCCGATCAACGGCTCTGGTGGCGATCGCGGGTCGAAATGCCACATACCCCGCGTCCGTCTGCCGACCAGTTGCGCATCCTGAACGAACTGATCGAGGCCGAGGTTTTCGAGACCTTTCTGCAAACCAAATACGTCGGCCAGACGCGATTCTCGTTGGAAGGCGCCGAATCCGTCATGGTGCTGCTCGCCGAATTGTGCGAACGCGCAGCTGACGGGGCGATCGACGAGGTGTGCATGGGAATGCCACACAGGGGACGCCTGAACGTGTTGACGAACATCGTCGGCAAGGCATACAGCCAAGTCTTCCGCGAGTTCGACCACCAGGCGCCGATAGCCGACGACATGTCGGGTGACGTTACGTACCACCTTGGCAGCGACGGCAGTTACACCGCCGCGTCGGGACGCCGCGTGCGCTGTTCTGTCGCCGCGAACCCGTCTCACCTGGAAGCTGTCGACCCGGTGCTCGAGGGCATCGCGCGCGCCAAGATCGACCGTTCCGGCGACCCAACCGGCTCCACCATACTGCCCGTCTTGATGCATGGCGACGCATCCTTCGCCGGGCAAGGCGTGGTCTATGAAACCATCCAGATGGGTACTTTGCGGCCCTATCGCGTCGGCGGCACCATCCATGTGGTCGTCAACAATCAGCTTGGCTTCACGACCGCCCCTGCCGACGCCCGCTCGTCGGTCTACTGCACCGATGTCGCCAAGGTTGTGCAGGCACCTGTGCTCCACGTCAATGGGGACGATCCGGACGCCTGCGCCAGGGCCGCCGAACTAGCCTTCGACTACCGCCAACAGTTCCACCGCGACATCGTCATCGATCTGGTGTGCTACCGGCGCCGCGGCCACAACGAGGGCGATGAACCAGGCTTAACGCAGCCATTGATGTACGACCTGATCGGGCAGAAGAAACCCGTCCGGACGATCTTCACCAACGCTCTGGTCGGACGCGGCGAGATCACCACCGCCGATGCCGAGGCGGCGACCGAACGGTTCCGAGCCCGGTTGGAGGAGGTCTTCGCAAGCGTCCGCGACCCCAATGCCGCGCCGGAACAAGACGAATACCGCAGCGCGCCGCGATACCCGGGCAAGAAACGTGTCAAGGCCGCACAGCCCATCACTGCGGCGACGATGGACGCCGTCGCCAACGCCTATTCGATGCTGCCGGACGGCTTCACGGTGCACCCCCGTCTGGCCCCGCAGTTGGCCCGCCGCGCCGACGCCATCCGTCGCGGCCCGGTCGACTGGGCCAGCGCCGAATTGCTGGCCTTCGGCTCACTGCTGCTCGACAACCACCCGGTGCGCATCGTCGGCCAAGACACCCGCCGGGGAACCTTTTCACAACGCTTCGGCGCCGTCGTCGACCGCGCCACCAACCAGGCGTGGGTGCCCTTGCAGCACCTGGCCAGCGATCAGGCTCCGTTCGACATCTATGACGGAATTCTCAACGAATTTGCCGGGCTGGGTTTCGAGTATGGCTATTCGGTGGCATCGCCGGAGGCTCTGGTGTGTTGGGAGGCCCAATACGGCGACTTCGCCAACGGCGCCCAGACCATCATCGACGAGTTCATCTCGTCCGGGCAGACCAAGTGGGGACAAGAATCCGGCGTCGTCCTGTTGCTGCCACACGGCTACGAGGGTGCCGGCCCCGACCACTCGTCCGCCCGTGTCGAACGTTATCTGGCATCCTGCCACGACTCCAACATGACGGTGGCGCAGCCTTCCACACCGGCCAACTACTTCCACCTGCTGCGTGCCCACACGTTAGTCGGTTGGCATCGCCCCTTGGTGGTGTTGACACCAAAGTCGATGTTGCGAAACCGTTTGGCCACCTCGACGACGGATGATTTCCTCTACGGTGCCTGGCAACCCGTCCTGGCCGATTCGACCGTCGATCCTGCCGAAGTCACCCATGTGTTGCTTTGCTCGGGCAAGATACGTCTGGATCTGCTGGAGGAGCGGTCCAGGCGCGGTTTGGACGCGAAAGTCGCCATCGTCGCCGTCGAGAGGCTTTTCCCAGTGCCCGGTGAGGCCCTGACCAAGGCACTGAAGCCATACCGTAAGCCCTTAAAGCTAACCTGGGTGCAAGACGAACCAATCAACCAGGGCGCCTGGCCTTACCTTTCAGCCCACTTGCCCAAAACCACCCGACCAGTTGGACGGCCGCCCTCGGAAACCCCGGCCGTCGGGTCCGCGGCGACCAACGCCAGCCAGGCTTTGACGATATTCGACGAGGTATTTCAGGCAATTCGCTGAAAAGATCAGGCACAAATGCTTGACAAGTGTGGCATCCTTGATTGGTGTAATCCTCCAAGCCGACTTGAGGAGTGTAATGGATTGGCGCCATGAGGCGGCGTGCCTGACCGAGGACCCGGAGTTGTTCTTTCCGATCGGCAACACCGGTCCGGCTTTGGCGCAGATCGACGACGCCAAGCGCGTCTGCCGTCGTTGCACCGTACGCGAAGAGTGCCTGCAGTGGGCCATCGACGCCGGCCAGGATCATGGCGTGTGGGGCGGAATGAGCGAGGACGAGCGTCGGGCTATGAAGCGCCGGGCCGCGCGTTCACGGTTGCGCCTGTCCTGATCACCGTCAACTGTTCAGCCTGACGACGATCTTGGCGGTGGTGCCGTGACCGTCGGGGTTGTTTTCGAGGGTGAAGGTGCCGCCGAGATCTTCTACCAGCGTCCGCACGATCGACAGCCCTAGCGATTTGGTCTCGCCAATGGCGAATCCGTCAGGCAGCGGCTGGCCGTCGTTGACCACTTCCAGGATCAACTTGTCGCCGCGACGGCTAGGACGCACAAAAACCGACCCGGAAGATGCTGCCAAGCCATGCTCAACGGCATTTTGACACAGCTCCGTCAGCGCAAGCGACAACGACGTGGCGGCGTCGGCCGGGATCAGGCCGAAACTGCCTTCGCGTACCGAACGCACCGTGCCCGAGGTCGCCGCCATATCACCCACCATGCCTAGCAGCTGATCGGCGACCGCGTCGAAACGCACCGTCTCGTCATAGCTTTGTGACAAGATTTCGTGGACGACGGCGATCGACTGCACACGCGAAACAGCCTCTTTCAAGGCAGACTTTGCTTCCGGCGTCGCCATGCGCCGCGATTGCAACCGCAGCAACGCGGCGACGGTCTGCAAGTTGTTCTTGACGCGATGATGAATCTCGCGGATCGTCGCGTCCTTGGTCACCAACTGGCGTTCGCGCTCACGCAGGGCTGTGGTGTCGACGCACAGCATCAAGCCGCCAGACGGCTCGCCATCGAAGGTCAAAGGGATCATGCGCAAGCGCATGCTGGCCTGCGGCGGGTCCAGAGTCACCTCCCGCGTGCGACGCCCGAAGGCGTCCTTGGGCCCGCGCAATTCCTCGGTCGGCTCACCGCCAAGCTCCAACGTCATGGCGACCAGATTCTCGCCAACCAGATCGCCGACCAGCCCGAGACGCCGGTAGGCCGAGACGGCGTTGGGGCTGGCGTATGTCACCACACCAGCCTCGTTTGTGCGCACCAAACCGTCCCCCACCTTAGGGCTGACGCCGGCGATGCTTGGTGGCTCGACGGGAAAGATGCCGTGCCAGAGCATGTCCGTCAGCACCGAGGCGACCTCCAAGTAAGTGTCTTCCAGCGCGCCCGGCGCCCGGACACCCATCTGGTTGGTGTGACGTTCTACCACCGCGATACAGCGATCGCCAATCATTATGGGCACCGCCCAGATGCCGACCGGATTGCCGATAGCCAAAGCATGCTCTGTCGTTTCGACGATCTCGTGCGACAGGTAGGCGGTGGTTACCGGGTGCTCGGCGTCGTAGGCGATCCGTTCACCCACAATGTCGTCGTCCAGGGCAGTTGGGCCAGTGTTTGGACGGATCTGGGCGATCGCCCAGAAGACGTTGTCGTCGCGGCCGGGCACCCATAGCAGCAGGTCTGAGAAACTGGTGTCTGCCAGCAGATGCCATTCACGCACCAAGGCCGTCAACCAGTCGCAATCGGCGGCCGGCAGGTCGCAGTGCTCGTCGACTATCTGGCTAAGTGACTGCATGATTCAACATTAGCCCAATGATTTGTGACGCTGATGGTAGACTGAACGGCTGTTGCCCGGGCAGCCGGGCCTGATCTTGGAGGTTGTCATGGGCAAGGGTGGACGCAAACGCCGGCTACGTCGCAAGAAGGCGGCCAATCACGGCAAAAGGCCAAACGCCTGAACTCTAACTGCCTGGGGCTTCACTGCACTGCGACGTGCAGGTATGAGACACGTTCGCGCAGAGCCACAGACGCCGTGCTCGCGCCACAGGAACGCTTGATCAGGACGGTTATCAAGGATTCCACGTCGTAGGAGTCCAAACACTGCTCACACGTCATCAGATGTTGTCTGATGTGGTCGCTGGTTTCTTCATCCAATTCGCCATGGAGGAACGAGTACACCTGATCCATCGCCAACACGCAGTCGTCAATTGTGAGATCGTCGTCATGATCGTACATGTTTACGACCAGTCCTTTCCAGACTCACTGCCCGTTCCCAATCCGCGTTCTGCGGCATAATCGGCCAATTTCACTCGTAAAGCAGCACGCGCCCGGTTAAGCCGCGACATGACTGTGCCGATCGGAGTGCCCATGATTTCGGCGATCTCTTTGTATGAAAAGCCCTCCACGTCCGACAGCAACACGACTGTGCGGAACTCGGGGCTGAGCGAATCCAAAGCGTCCGAAACGGCCCTGTCGGGCATCACTTCGAGTGCCGCCATCTCGGCCGATTTCAGACCTGTCGACTCGTGCTCAGCGGCACGGGCCAGTTGCCAGTCCTCAATGTCGTCACCTGATACCGACGGCTGGCGCTGCGCCTTGCGATAGCTGTTGATGAAGGTGTTGGTTAAGATGCGGTACAGCCAGGCCTTCAGATTGGTACCGGGCTTGAACTGGTGAAACGCCGCGAAAGCCTTAGCATAGGTCTCCTGGACCAGGTCTTCCGCATCGGCCGGATTTCTTGTCAGGCGCAACGCCGCGCCATACAACGGGTCGACATAAACCAGCGCGTCGCGTTCAAAACGCTCGGCGCGCTGTTGCGGGGTCTCCGCTTCGACGATTTGAGTAGACATCCGATACGACAATACCCACCACGACAGCCAAGCGCCAGTTAGGGCCGGTCGCGTCTGCAAAGTTGTCGTCATAATTCCTCAACCAGACGGGCCGACCGATTCATTCCCGCGCTTCGCAGTTGGCATTGAACAGCCTTAAGCGGTAGACATGTGCCATGACTTCGATGGACGTGCTTTGGCAGACCCCCTTCGCCGGGGTTCCCGTGGACGGCGTCGTAAGTGTGCCCGGCTCGAAGTCCGAGGCCAACCGTGCACTGCTGCTGGCGGCCCTAAGCGACGGCCCTAGCACCATCGAGGGTCTGCCGTCATCGCGCGACACTTCGCTAATGAGTGACGCCCTGCGGGCCTTCGGGGCTGTCATCAACGGTGCGAGCGTCACGCCGCCGGAGACGTTCCGCGGCGGGTCCGACATCGACTGCGGGCTGGCCGGTACCGTCATGCGATTCGCCCCACCGCTGGCCATGCTGGCAGACGGGCCGAGCAGCTTCCACGGCGATGCCCGGGCCAGCGAACGTCCCGTCCGTCCGCTGGTGGTGGCGCTGCGGGCGCTGGGTGCTGCGATCACGGCTGATTCGGTGCCATTCACGCTGACGCCACCCAAGGTTTGGGCTGACGGCCCCGTGGTCATCGACGCCAGCGGATCCAGCCAGTTCGTCTCGGGGCTGCTGCTGACGGGTGCTCGGTTCCCCAATGGGCTTGATCTGCGTCATCAGGGGGCAGCGCTGCCGTCCCGCCCGCACATCGACATGACGATCGCCATGCTGGCAGAGCATGGGGTGACGGTCGCCGAGCCAGAACCCGACCACTGGTCGGTCGCGCCGAGCACCCTGCGGGCCGTCAACGCCGTCGTCGAGCCGGATCTGACCAATGCGGCGGCCTTCCTGCTGGCGGGCGTCCTGACGGGCGGGCGCAGCGCCGTCGATCACTGGCCGGTGACGACGACCCAGCCGGGCGCCCTGATACTAGGCGTCATCGAGGCTTTCGGCGGCTGGACGCGCCGGGACGGCAGCGCCATGACGGCCGGTGCCGACGGCACCCTGACTGGCTGTGACGTCGACCTTTCAGCCGCCAGCGAGTTGACGCCCGTTGTCGCAGCCCTGGCCGCCGTCGCCAGCGGCACCAGCCGGCTGACCGGCGTCGGGCATATCCGGGGGCACGAAACGGACCGCCTCGCCGCCATTCACGACGCGTTGGCGGCCGTCGGCGTCCCGTCCACCGTCGACGCGGACGGGCTGACGATCCAGGGTGGCGGTGCCCGTCACGGCGGTGTCATCGACTCGTCGGACGACCACCGCATGGTGCACCTGGCCGCGCTGCTCGGGCTCGTCACGCCGGGCGTGCAGGTGGCGCGCGCCCAGGCCGTCGCCAAGACGATGCCAGAGTTCATCACAGTCTGGAAGTCGCTGGCATGAGCCCGCGCGTGCTGGGCGCCCGGGCCGGCGACGTCGAGGACGATGATTTCGACGACTTCGACCGCGCCAGCGGCTATTCCCGTCCCCGCACCAAAACCCGCCCCGATTATGCAAAAGCCCCCGTCGGGCGCGTGTTGGGCGTCGACCGCGGACGCTTCGACGTGGCCGTCGGGCCGTTGC
>Ga0123357_10006248_pt1 | contig 14478 bp, 16 predicted proteins | sample TergutEmb28metaG_FD_89873 | JGI IMG/M metagenome (GOLD analysis project Ga0123357, IMG submission 89873) | Embiratermes neotenicus P4 segment gut microbial communities from Petit-Saut dam, French Guiana - Emb289 P4 | ecosystem: Host-associated > Arthropoda: Insects > Digestive system > Gut ...
GCCTTGCATACCGTCAGGTATGCAACCTGTATTTTGCGATTCGGTGGGGCTGTCTCAAAAGAACGCGGATGACACGGATAACGCGGATTTTCACAGATAATATAATCAATAAAAATTGTATATGTTTAATTATCAACAATATAAAAATCAGCGCTTATCCGCGTTTTCTGCGTCATCCGCGTTCAAAAATCCTTTTGAGACAGCCTCTGGTGTTACGTAGAGATGTCATTTTCTACCGAGCAATATTCCCTAACGGGAATGGAGAGAATCCCACTTATCCCTATTCCCAAATCAAAGCGCTTGCGCCTAATATAGCGGCTTTATCTTTATTTATATCTTTATCTTTTCCCGTCTCTTCTTCTTTTTCTTCATCAATCAAATTGGAAATGATTACTTCGGTTTTTCCTTTGTAAACAAATAAAATATTATCCTCGATGGCTTTTTTTATGGGTGTAAGCAGGAAATCTCCGGATTTAGCCAAACCGCCAAAAAGAATTATTTTCTCCGGACTGGAAAATGCGATAAAGTTACAAAAAGCTTCACCTAAAATCCTGCCGGTAATGTTAAAAACATCGATAGCCAATGAATCTCCCGCTTTTGCAGCGTCGTGGACATCTTTTGAAGTAATCGGTTGAATATTCCGTAAGATCGATTCTCGCTCGGGGTACAATTCTAATAGCTCCTGCGCTGTCCGGGCAACTCCCGTTGCCGAAGTGTAGGTTTCCAAACAACCGGAAAGGCCGCATCCGCAAATACGCCCGTGTTCACGAACAACCGTTACATGACCCAGTTCACCGGCGAATCCATCGCACCCAACCACTAACTGTCCGTTTGAAACAATTCCGGCGCCTACACCCGTACCCAAGGTTATGACGATAAAATCTCTCAAGCCTTTCGCAGCTCCGTATTTCATTTCACCCATAGCCGCTGCATTGGCATCATTCGTTAACTTGCAAGGCAAGCCGGTTTTTTTCGACAAACTTGCAGCCAAAGGAAAAGGTACGGGAATTCCCTTTGTCCAAGGGATGTTGGCAGCATCCTTCACCGTCCCGTCGTTCATATTTCCATTCGGAACGCCCATGCCGATTCCTTCTACTTTATCCTGCAAATGATTACTTGCAATTAAGTCGTTGATTGCCTTCCCAAGATCGTCGACGTAATCTTCTCCCTTGGCATACTCTTTTCCTTCTTTATTAACTAACGTTTTGATGGAGCTTCGAAACAAAATGGTTCCACTTTTATCTACTATTCCAAAATCGGTATTTGTAGCGCCCATGTCTACTCCTATTACATACGGTTTATTCATTGTTGTTTATTTTAATGATTAATATTTTCACAAAATTATGAAATCTTCATCATACATTCAAATTTTCTTCCTATTTTTGCGAAACATTAATTGAAAATATATGCGCTTAATTATTCAACCCGATTACGAAGCTCTATCAAAGTGGGCGGCCAACTATGTAGGAGCAAAAATTGTTCATGCGAAACCAACGGAAGCAAAGCCTTTTGTATTAGGATTACCGACCGGCTCTTCCCCTATAGGCATGTACAACTATTTAGCGGAATTAAACCGTAGCGGAAAAATATCGTTCAAGAATGTAATAACCTTTAATATGGATGAATATGTGGGTCTTCCCGAAGATCATCCCGAAAGTTACCATTCGTTTATGTGGAAACATTTTTTCAAAAACATTGATATACGTCCCGAAAACATTCATCTATTGAATGGAAATGCACCGGATTTGGAAGAAGAATGTCTTCAGTATGAAGAAAAAATCAAGCAAACCGGAGGGATTGATTTATTTATAGGAGGCATGGGCGTTGATGGGCATATCGCTTTCAATGAACCCGGATCGTCCTTAAATTCAAATACCCGGATAAAATCATTGACTACGGATACCATCATCGTCAATTCGCGCTTTTTCGATAACGATGTAAATAAGGTGCCGAAAACAGCGTTAACCGTTGGTGTCGGAACCGTTATGCGCGCCAAAGAAGTACTCGTCCTGGCCAACGGACTCGCTAAAGCCCGTGCTTTGGCGGAAGCGGTAGAAGGAGCCATCTCTCAGAAATGGACCATCACGGCGCTTCAACTGCATCCGAAAGGAATAATCGTCTGTGATGAAGCGGCCACGTATGAATTAAAAGTCGGTACGTATCATTATTTCAAAGATATCGAAAAAAACAATCTGAATTGTGAGGACGTATTGAAATAATTACCTATATTTGCATGTCTTTTTTTAATTATATACCATGAATAGAATAAATATACAGGAAAGGCTAAACAGGGACAGATTCCGAAAAGTAGTGGACGGAAAAGAAGTAGAGTTATTCTTTTTAACGAACTCGAAGGGTATGGAAGTATCTGTTACTAATTATGGAGCAAAAATTGTCTCCTTGCATGTTCCGGACAGAGACGGAAAGGCAATCGATGTCGTGTTGGGAAAAAATACCATCGACGATTATTTGAACGATCAGGAGCCTTATTTCGGAGCAATCTGCGGACGCACCGCCAATCGGATTGCAAACGGGCAGTTTATTTTGGAAAACGGGGAATACTACTTAGCGGTGAACAATGGCCCAAACAGTTTACACGGAGGCATCAAAGGCTTTAATGCCGTTGTATGGGATGCCATGCAACGGGATGAAAAGACCTTGGAATTAAAGTATCTATCAAAAAACGGAGAAGAAGGTTATCCCGGTAATTTACAGGTTACCGTCGTTTATCGTTTGACGGAAGAGAATTCGCTTGAAATCGACTACGAGGCAACGACCGATCAGACAACCATCGTCAATCTTACCAATCATTCCTATTTTAATCTTTCGGGCGAAGGAGATCCCTACATTGGAGATCATACGCTGATCATTTCTTCCAATTACTACTTGCCGACCAACGATGTAGCCATTCCGCTGGGACGTCCGGAAGAAGTGGACGATACCCCATTCGATTTCCGAACGGCCTACCCCATCGGCGAACGAATAGAGGAAGACGCTACCCAGATTATTTATGGAAACGGCTATGACCATACATTCATTTTGAACCGTTCCGAAGAAGGATTGGTCTTTTGTGCCAAAGCGGTTTCTCCGAAGACAGGCATTGTGATGGAAGTGTTCACCACCGAACCCGGAGTACAGCTTTATACCGGTAATTATTTGGATGGGAGCTTCGATGGGAAAAACGGACACCGCTACCCGAAACGATCGGCTTTCTGTTTGGAAACGCAGCATTTCCCCGACAGTATTCATCATCCCGATTTTCCGACGATCATTTTGCAGCCGGAAGATACGTTCCGGTCTAAGACTGTATTTCATTTTTCGACGGAAACAAATTAGAATTGAGAATTGAAAATTAAGAATTGAGAATTATATTTTTAAACATTAATTTAATAAACCAAGTATTATGACAAAACAAAGTCAACAAAGCGGCAACTTAGTTGCTATCATTATGATGATCATACTTTTCGGTATGATATCCTTCGTAACAAACTTAGCTGCGCCCATGGGGCAGGTTCTAAAAGAACAGTTCGGCTACACTAACTTTCAAGGCTTAATGGGTAACATGGCTAATTTCATTGCATACGCTGTGATGGGAATACCCGGAGGTATTTTATTGCAAAAGGTCGGCTACAAAAAGACGGCCTTGATTGCCATTGCCATTGGTTTCGTGGGTGTATTCATTCAATTTCTTTCGGGACATGCAAGCCATGCATCCGCATTTGGGGTTTATCTTCTAGGAGCCTTTGTAGCAGGCTTTTCGATGACATTGTTAAATACCGTCGTGAATCCGATGCTGAATAAACTCGGTTTTGATCAAGGAAAAGCGAAAGGTAAAAGTGATGAAGATGCGAACAACGAAGGTAATCAATTGATTCAAGTCGGAGGTTCATTCAATTCCATTATGGCTACTTTTACCCCTGCCTTTGTAGGAATTTTGATTGGCGAAGCTGCCAAAGCAAAAATTACCGATGTGTTCCCGGTGATGTACATTGCCATGGGAGTTTTTGCGCTGGTCTTTTTTGTTTTATGGGCTGTTACTATTCCGGAACCCACGATGGCAAGGTCTTCCGAACCTTTGGGTAAGTTAATCTCGGGAGCTTTGAAATTCCGTCACTTTATTCTTGGAGCCGTCGGAATCTTCGTGTATGTGGGAGTAGAAGTCGGAACTGCCGGAATATTAATACTTTGGCTATCTGATAATCCGGCAGTAGGGAAAACAATTGCAGGAACTGTTGCGGGTACCTACTGGTTTCTCATGCTGGTGGGAAGACTTACGGGAGCGGCCATTGGAAATAAAGTCTCCGCTAAGATGATGCTTACGGTTACAACCATTGTGGGTTTGATTTTAGTTACACTGGCGATGTTACCTACTACTACCCAAATATCGCTGCCGGTATTTCAAAGTACGGATGCCGGCTTATCTTTTGGATTAGCCAATGTGCCTATCTACGCTATGTATCTGGTATTGATTGGATTATGTACGTCCATAATGTGGGGAAGTATCTTTAATTTAGCTGTGCAAGGGGTCGGCAAATATCTGGAAGCAGCATCCGGTATTTTCATGGTATTGGTTTGCGGTGGTGGAATTCTTCCGGCAATACAGGGCTTTATTGCCGATAAAGCCGGCTATCAAATCAGCTATGTGGTAATCTTCCTTGGTCTCGCCTATCTGTTGTTCTATGCGCTTGTGGGAAGCAAGAACGTGAACAAAAATATTAAGGTCGATTAAATTGAGAATTGAGAATTGAGAATTGAGAATTAAAACATAAAATTAATTCTCAATTCTCAATTCTCAATTCTATACCTCTTCTCAACGAATGAGTAGCCATCATCACGGGAAACTTCGGGTAAAAAAGCAGTGTGAAAATTGCGGGCATTTCGTCGAAAAACGATTTTGTCCCGAATGCGGACAGGAAAACGTTGAAACCCGCCAGCCTTTTCACTATCTTTTCACTATTTCAGTCGAAGATTTTGTGCATTACGATGGCCGGTTTTGGAAAACCATCCGGTATCTTCTTTTTTCTCCGGCGCGATTAACCAAAATATATCTTTCCGGCAAACGAAATCTTTACGTGCCTCCCGTCACCCTGTATATATTTATCAGTTTCATCACTTTTTTTATTCCGTCGCTGCTTCCCGATAAAAACGGAGAAAAGCAGGAAATCCATCAAAAAGAAGCCATTACTTCCGGCAAAACACAAGAAGACAATGATAACGCAGATGGTAATGATAATAAATGGATCAAAATTGCTAAAAAGTTTGATCAAGAAAAGTTTACAGAAAGATTTATGCACGATTTCCCCAAAGCCATATTCTTGTATATGCCCATTTTTGCTTTTTGGCTTTGGCTGTTTCATAGCAAGAAAAAGTGGTATTATTTCGATCACGGTATTTATACGCTTCATTATTTTTCGTTCATTCTATTGAGTTGTTTATTGTATATTGTGCTGGAATGGGCCTATTCCTTTTTTGATTTGAGAACAATCGGATGGATAAAAACAATCAATGTACTGTTCTCCATCGTGTTTTTTGGTTATTTAATATATTATTTTTTCCATTCCCACCGGATCATTTATCAAAATACGAAAGCGGTATCGCGCCTTTTGTGCATACTCCTGTTTTTCATTAATTCCTTTTGCATACTTCTATTTCTTATTTCCTATCTGATCATTGAAATATATATTAGCAATAAATCGGGGTTCATGGAAGCGATACATGCTATTCACAAGTAAAATTATTTAGTTAAAAAAACCTAAAACCAACAAAGTTCCGCACATTTTTTATAATTTTGCATCATATTAGGGGATTTTATATTTTTAACAATTCAATTCAGATATCCAGACATTGAGCATGAAAAATAAGCGCTCCCTTTCATCGGCGACTTTTATTAATTCGAGAATAACGGCTACAATAAGTATTTCTTTGGTTTTATTTTTGTTGGGATTAATTATTTTGCTCGCACTTATGGCAAAAAATCTTTCATCTTACATGAAAGAAAATCTTTCTTTCAATATTATTTTATCCGATGATACCAAAGAGGATGAAGTGAATCGCATCATCAGTCAATTGGATGCCACCGCTTTTGTCAAATCCACCGAATATGTCTCGAAAGAGGAAGCCGCCAAACAAATCGAAGCCGATATCGGACAAAGCCCCGAAGAATTTTTAGGGTTTAATCCCCTACCCGCCTTAATTGTTGTCCACTTGCATTCGGAATACACGTATCCTGAAAAATTTACGGAGATAGAAAGTCAAATGAAAAGAATATCTCCGGATATTACTACCATCGAATACCGTAAAGAACTGTTGACGCTGGTGAACGATAATTTCCGAAAAATAGGGATCGTCCTTTCAAGTTTAGCCGTTCTTTTGCTTATCATTTCGTTTGCTTTGATAAACAATACCATTCGACTATCCGTTTATTCCAAACGGTTTTTAATTCATACCATGAAATTAGTGGGAGCCACAGCAGGTTTCATTCGGAGACCATTCCTGTGGACACAGATTTTTATGGGAATCATTGCAGCCTCGATTGCCATTGCGTTCCTCTTGGGTGGATTTCTTTATATCTCGAATGATATCCGTGAGATTTGGAGGATAATTGATTGGAATACGCTCTATATTGTAGCCGGTAGCGTCGTTATTTTGGGCGTGTTCATTTCGATAAGCGCTACGTATTTGGCCGTCAACCGGTATCTGCGAATGGAAGGTGACGACCTGTTTTATATTTGATTATGTTTTATATAACAACAATACTAACAAAAATAAACGAATGAATCATGGATAAGAAACAGTTTGTATTTGGTAAAGAAAACTTTATCATTTTAGCATGTTCAATTGCAATCATCGCCATTGGGTTTTGGTTAATGTCGGGAGGAAAAACAACGGAAGAAACAGGATTTGACCCGCGAATTTTCAGCGCGCGCCGAATCATTGTAGCTCCCATCGTATCGATCATTGGATTTGCAGCGGTCATTATAGCCATACTCAAGAAACCCAAAAACGTAGAAAATACAACGATAAAGAAATAAGTCATGGGAGAAATGTCGTGGGTACAAGCGCTCGTCTTAGGAATCATACAGGGACTAACCGAATTTTTACCGGTAAGCAGTAGCGGCCATTTGGCTATTTTTGAAAAATTAATGGGTTATAGCGGCGAAAATTTAACATTTGCAATTGTTGTTCATGCCGCTACCGTATTGAGTATCTTAACCGTTTTTGGAAAAACCATTTTGAAATTATTTCAAGGCTTATTTAAATTCCAATGGAACGAGGAAACACAATATATATCAAAGCTGTTGCTCTCGATGATTCCGGTCGCCCTTGTCGGAGTTTTTCTGAAACACTATGTAGAAGCTATTTTCGATAGTAAAAACGTATTACTCTGGGTAGGCGGTATGCTTTTGCTGACGGCTGTTTTGCTTATATTTACGTATTATGCAACGCCTCGTCACAAACAACAGATTTCGTTTAGGGATGCAATCATTATAGGAATTGCACAGGCCATTGCGGCTATTTTTCCCGGATTGTCCCGCTCAGGCACCACCATTTCGACGGGAATCTTTTTAGGAAACAGACGAAGGGTCGTTACGCAATTTTCTTTCCTGATGGTCGTCATTCCAATTTTAGGTGAAGCAGTATTAGATCTGAAGAAAGGCGAATTTTCTGCCGCACATTCGGGGATTTCAACTACTTCTCTGTTAATCGGATTTTTAGCAGCGTATGTCACCGGAGTGCTCGCCTGTAAATGGATGCTTGGTATTGTAAAAAAAGGCAAACTGATTTATTTTGCCTATTACTGTATTGCGGTGGCTTCCATCATTCTTGCGCTTTCAATACTCAATTTGGAATAATTCATAATTTATAATTATTTGTAATGGACTTTCAGAAAGGAGAAATTTTATACTTTGATAAACCGTTGCATTGGACATCGTTTGATCTGGTATCCAAAGTAAGGAATAAAATTTCCCGTTCATTGAGAATAAAAAAGATCAAAGTAGGTCATGCAGGAACATTAGACCCGCTGGCTACCGGAGTAATGATTATCTGCACGGGAAAAGCAACGAAAAACATTGAAGAAATTCAATGCGGCAGCAAAGAATACGTGGCTATCCTGCGTCTCGGAGCTACTACTCCATCCTTTGATTTAGAAACTTCGGTGGATGAAACGTTCGAAACGAGCCATATTACCAAAGAAATGATTGAAGATGTCTTGCACCGGTTCACCGGCAGTATCGAGCAAATTCCACCGGCTTTTTCAGCCTGTAAAATCGATGGAAACCGTGCATACCAATTGGCCAGGAAAGGATTGGATGTCGAATTGAAACCCAAACCGTTGATTATCGATGAAATGGAGCTTCTATCTTTTCTGGAAAATATTCTGACGCTACGGATTGTTTGCAGTAAAGGCACCTACATTCGCGCTTTGGCCCGCGATATCGGATATGCCTTGCATTCCGGTGCACATTTGATTGCTTTACAGCGAACAAGAGTTGGCGATGTGACATTAGATCAATGCATATCCATTGATGAATTTTGTATGGATTGCTTCGGGATAAAACCCTCGCAATAATGTAAAACAAATAGATAACAAATAGAAATTATATATATGAAACTTTCTAAATTTAAATTCAATCTTCCGGAAGAATTGATAGCCCTTCATCCGGCAAAAAACAGGGATGAGTCGCGATTAATGATTATTCATCCGAAAACAGGTAAAATCGAGCATAAAGTATTTAAAGATGTTTTGAATTATTTTGGAGATAAAGACGTTCTTGTTTTCAATGATACTCTGGTTTTCCCGGCTCGTTTATATGGGAACAAAGAAAAAACGGGAGCTAAAATTGAAGTCTTTCTTCTACGTGAATTGAACCCTGATTTGCGGCTTTGGGACGTATTGGTTGATCCTGCCCGTAAAATTCGTATCGGGAACAAGCTTTATTTTGGTGAAGACGATTCCATGGTTGCGGAAGTGATCGACAATACCACCTCGCGAGGACGAACGCTCCGTTTTTTATACGATGGGCCTCACGATGAATTTAAGAAAATACTGTATTCTTTAGGGGAAATGCCGCTGCCCTCGTATATCACCCGAAGTGTAGTTCCGGAAGATACCGAGCGTTACCAGACTATTTTTGCGAAAAACGAAGGGGCGGTCATAGCTCCGGCTGCCGGTTTGCATTTCAGTCGTGAACTGATGAAACGATTGGAAATACGAGGGGTGAAGTTTGCCTTTATCACGGCGCATTCCGGATTAGGCAATTTCAGAGAAATCGATGTAGAAGATTTGACAAAACACAAGCCGGATTCGGAAGAATTAATCATTGGAGAAGATGTGATAGCCATTATCAATCAGGCGAAAGATAGACAAAAACATGTTTGTGCCGTCGGTTTTTCCGTCCTTCGGGCTACTGAAAGCGCCGTCACCACGCGAGGCCATTTGAAAGCCTATGACGGATGGACCAACAAATTCATTTTTCCTCCGTATGATTTCACGGTGGCTACCAGCCATATCACTAATTTTCATTTACCGCTTTCCACCATGTTGATGCAAACGGCTGCATTTAGCGGCTTCGATTTCATCATGCATGCCTACCAGGAAGCGATTAAAGACGGATATCATTTTGGTATCTATGGCGATGCAATGTTAATTATATGAACCGGATTTATTTAGCCATAGGCACCAATTTAGGAAATAAGCCCGTTAATCGGTTGAATGCTCTCGCCGGGATACTCGAAAATATTGGTAGGTTTTCGGCTATCTCTTCTGTCTATAAAACTAAACCGCAAGGATACGAATCGAGAAACAATTTTCAGAATATGGTCGTTGGCGTTGATACGCCTCTTTCGCCTGAAGAAATCTTACGTATTACGCAGTCCATCGAAAAAGAAATGGGGCGTACACAAAAAACAACAGATTCCTATCAAGACCGCATCATCGATATCGACTTGCTTGCATACAACGATTGGATTCTTCAAACGGAAAACCTTCAATTGCCTCACCCGCTTTTTCATCTACGCAGGTTTGTATTGGAACCTTTCAATGAAATCGCCCCTGATTATGTTCATCCTGTTTTTAGGAAAACGGTGAGAGAACTGTTGATGGAATTTGAAAGCTTGTATATTCGATAAAAATAATATAATTTTGCATACAATTTCGTATTGCCAAATGAATAAATAACAATTATAACTAAAGAAATATGAATTTATTAGAAGCTCTTCAGTGGCGATATGCCACCAAGAAATTTGATCCTACCCAAAAGGTAGATCAGAAGTTAGTTGATCAGATTATTGACGCCGCATGGCTTACTCCCACCTCTTCAGGCTTACAGCCTTTTCAGGTGATAGAAATAACCAATCAAGAGATAAAAAAGAAGATCGTACCCATTGCCAGCAATCAGCAACAGGTAGCCGATGCTTCGCATTTGCTGGTATTTGCCGCTTGGGATAATTATACGGAACAACGCATAGACAAGATATATGGGTATATTGCACATGAAAGAGGACAATCTTCGGATACCTATAAAGATTATACCGATATGTTGAAAAATGTCTATCTGAACCGTCCTGCGCAACCGAAAGAGGATGCTCTACCGATGGAAGGCTTCACCAATTTCGACCATGCAGCACATCAAGCTTATATCGCATTCGGTATGGCCATCGCTATGGCTGCGGAATTGGGCGTAGATGCTACGCCTATGGAAGGTTTCGATAATAAGGCGCTTGACGCACTTTTAAATCTGAAGGAAAAAGGTCTGAAAAGCGTGCTCATCTTACCGCTTGGCTATCGCGATTCGGCGAATGACTGGCTGATGCCGTTGAAAAAAGTACGCCATCCCAAAAATGAATTTCTCATTGAAATAAAATAATTCATATTTTATAATTCATATTTTAATTCGTATGATTGACAAAATTAACGCCTTAATGGCGGAAATCAACCGTTTGAAAGTTCAAAACAGCGACGAAATCGAAGCGTTGCGTATCAAATACTTGAGTAAAAAAGGCGAAATAGCTTCTTTAATGGATGAATTCCGCCAAGTGGCTACCGAAGAAAAGCGCACGATTGGTCAAAAACTGAATGAGCTTAAAGAAAAAGCGCAGGAAAAAATCAACGAATTAAAAGCCGGAGTCGAAAATCAACGTTCTTCCGACGAGTCTATCGACATCACGCGAACTGCTTATCCATACAGCGTTGGCACACGGCATCCCCTGTCGATTGTCCGAAAAGAGATTTGCGATATTTTCGGGCGGTTGGGATTTTCCATTGCCGAAGGACCTGAAATCGAGGACGACTGGCATGTATTTTCTTCTCTGAATTTTGCGGAAGATCATCCGGCTCGGGATATGCAGGATACTTTTTTCATTCAGCAAGGCGCGGACGTTCTGCTGAGAACGCATACGTCTTCCGTTCAAACGCGCGTGATGGAAAAAACGCAGCCGCCTATCCGGATTATTTGTCCAGGCCGTGTTTACCGGAACGAAGCCATATCTTACCGCGCCCATTGTTTCTTTCACCAGGTAGAAGCGCTGTATGTCGATAGAAATGTTTCTTTTGCCGATTTGCGGCAGGTGCTGCTCTTTTTTGCGAAAGAAATGTTTGGACAGGATACCAAAATACGGCTCCGTCCTTCTTTTTTCCCATTCACCGAGCCCAGTGCCGAAATGGACATCAGTTGTAATTTGTGCGGCGGAAAAGGTTGTCCATTCTGCAAACAGACCGGGTGGGTAGAAATTCTGGGCTGCGGCATGGTCGACCCCAATGTGTTGGATAACTGCGGAATCGACAGCAAAATATATTCAGGTTACGCTTTAGGCATGGGTATTGAGCGCATCACTAATCTCAAATATCAGGTAAAAGATTTGCGCCTGTTTTCCGAAAATGACATCCGCTTCCTGCGCCAATTTAAAGCGGCAAATTAAAAATGTTTATTGTCATTGCGGGCTTGACCCGCAATCCCTTATTTTATGAATTATGACCAAGCAAGAACGATATAAAGCAGTAATCGCCTGGTTTGAAAAGAACAGGCCGGAAGCTGCTACGGAATTGCATTACAAAAGCCCTTTTCAACTGTTGATTTCAACCATGTTGGCCGCTCAATGCACCGACAAACGGGTGAACATGGTCACTCCCACTTTGTTTGAAGCCTTCCCTGCCCCGGAAGTCTTAGCAGCATCCAATCAGGATACGGTTGTCGAATATATTAAAGGAATATCGTATCCCAATGCCAAGGCGAAACATTTGGTTGAAATGGCTCAACTGCTGGTCAAAGACTATCGGGGAGAAGTCCCGTCGAAAATGGACGATTTATTGAAACTGCCGGGTGTGGGACGAAAGACGGCGAACGTCATCTCCTCAGTCGCATTTGATATTCCGGCATTAGCTGTAGATACGCATGTTTTCAGAGTAGCCAACCGGATAGGCTTGACCGATGATTCAAAAAATCCGTTAGAAACGGAAAAAGAATTAACCAAGTATATTCCCCGAAAGCTATGGTCGATCGCACACCATTGGCTCATTCTTCACGGGCGCTACGTCTGCATCGCCCGCAAACCCAAATGCGAAAGCTGTGGAATAAAAGAATACTGTAAACACTATGAGAATGGAGAATTGAGAATGGAGAATGGAGAATTTTTTTACTGATTGCTTTTAATTCTCAATTCTCAATTTGTATAAAAATATCTCTCTTAAAATCAATTCTTTATCATCATTTTCACAAATCCTTTTTGAAGATTAAAGAAAAAGTAGTACTTTTGCGGCGGGTAAGTCCTACACGGTCAGCTCCCTTCGAATCCCCCAGGGCTTGACCGCAGCAAGGGTAGTTGGTTGTAGCGACGCGATGTAGTCAGCTTGCCCATTTGCCTCTTTAGCTCAGCTGGCCAGAGCACGTGATTTGTAATCTCGGGGTCGTTGGTTCGAATCCGACAAGAGGCTCGAAAAATATTACACTTAAACACCATAAAATAGCGGATTTGGATACTTTCTAATCCGCTTTTTATTTTCTGTAAAATATAAAATATCAAAAGAATTGAGAAATTGGATAGATTCACTTTCAGCAACCAAACGCGCAAAAGAGTTATATCCTGTTTTAATTAAAAAAATGGTAACTACACACCACTCTCCCAATCAATAGCTGGTATGAAACACCTACATGAAGGCACAACGTAAAAACAGGAAGAATGAAATCCGGAACGGATTTGATCTCGGTAGCCCGACGTGAAACGTCGGATGAATGAGATAAACGTGTTATCCGGAGCGGCGAAGCCCCGATATATTTTGGTTTCATGAGGAATCAATCAAATACATTATTTTTTGAAAAACAACATCCTTGGTTCAATTCCTACCGTTTCAGCTTTTCGACCAACGGCATCAATTACCACGAAGAAAAAGTACAACAGTATATCGCAAAAAATCGTGAACATTTGAGCATCGGCATTACCATTGACGGTACGCAAATGAAACATGACCTGAATCGTGTTTACAAAAACGGTAAAGGTTCTTATGAGAACGTGGTACGCAATATCCCGCTTTGGCTGGAACAATTTCCTTATGGCGGTACGAAAGTAACCATCAGCAGCCCTGATATTTCGTATATCAAAGAAAGCGTTTTGCATCTTTATTCGTTGGGAATCAAAGAGGTAAACATTAATTGCGTATTCGAAGATATTTGGAACGATGGCGATGATTTGTTGTATGAAGAACAATTAGTGCAACTTGCCGATGCCATTATTGTCGGCGAATATTATAAGGAATATACCTGCTCGTTTTTTTCTGAAAATATCGGAAAACCGATGGATAAGGTACGTGACAATAATAATTGGTGTGGTGCCGGCATGATGTTGGCGGTCGATGCTGCCGGCATGTTTTATCCCTGTACACGTTTTGCGCAATATTCGCTTCGTGAAAAAAAGGCGGCGATTATTGGCAATGTACGCGACGGAATCAACCGGAACTTGTTGCGCCCGTTTCTTTCACTCGATCGTTGTTCGCAAAGTCCGCCCGAATGTATCGAATGTGAGGTAGCAAGCGGTTGTGCGTGGTGTCAAGCCGAAAATTACGATGCCGCCGAAAGCAACACTATCTATCAGCGTTCTACCGCAATTTGCAAAATGCACAAGGCCCGCGTCAGAGCCAATAATTATTATTGGAATAAACTCTATCGTAAATTGAAATTGGGAAATTAATTTCCAAACCAATGAGATATTTCTCGTTGTCCTGTAAATTCATAACCCCTTTGTATTTTTAAAGATATTTAAACATTTTTAAGAAATTTCAATGTGAAATTTTAGCCGAAAAATAGCAGTTTCTTTTTTTGATTTCCTGAATACGAATACCTGTCCGATTTTCGACTCCCAAACGACCTCTTTTTCACTGCCATCTGTCATCTTTTTTAAATGCTCCGTCATCTTTTTTAAAGACACCGTCATCTTTTTTAAAGACAGCTGTCATCTTTTTTAAAGACAGCTGTCTTTTTCTGCAAA
>Ga0123357_10006249_pt1 | contig 14478 bp, 12 predicted proteins | sample TergutEmb28metaG_FD_89873 | JGI IMG/M metagenome (GOLD analysis project Ga0123357, IMG submission 89873) | Embiratermes neotenicus P4 segment gut microbial communities from Petit-Saut dam, French Guiana - Emb289 P4 | ecosystem: Host-associated > Arthropoda: Insects > Digestive system > Gut ...
AAAATGTGGCCTAAACGAACATCACTGACGCCAGGGGAGAAAAATGTCGTCAATCTACCTCTTGTTCTTCCGGAGAACATTTTTCTGTCTCCTTTACACAAAAATCTGGGCCTCATGCAAAACTTTTATGAAAGGTATGGATAAAACCGGCCGTGGATTAGAATATTTGAGAAATAAGTTCCTAAATGTGAGTGACCCAAAAACCAAGGAAGGTGTATATATAGGACCCCAGATCAGGGAACTGAGGCAAGACAAACCGTTCGATGAAGACCTGAATGAGACTGAAAGAAATGCATGGTTGTCTTTTAAGAGGATTTGCAAAGACTTCTTAGGAAATCACAAACAACAAACTATCAGGATATTTTGCAGGACCTGTTGACTTCGTACAAAGCTATGGGATGCAATATGAATCTGAAAATCCACGTTTTGGAGTCCACTTGGATTTTTTTCCAGAAAATCTAGGCGAAGTCAGTGACGAATACGGTGGAAGATTTCACCGATATTTTGGCTACAGAAAAGCGGTGCCAAGGCAAGTGGACTTCAAGTATGTTGGCAGACTATTACTGGACACTGACGATTGCTGTACCTGAAGCCAAATACCGGCGAAAGTCATACGCCTCTAAATTTTAGAGGTACGTTTCTGCCTGTTTCATTAGTACGTAAAGTACTCTTTTGCACAAATACAGCCCTCTTTATCTTTGAAACTCTGCCTGATATAAAAAAATCCGCATACATAACTGAATTCAGCATAAAAAGTACTGCTAAGTTCACCTATTGAAGTTCGTAGGCCGAAAAAAAGTTAAATTTTGTTGTCAAATGTAATCGTTGTGTCTGCCAAGGTGTTCTTCATATGTGTTATGCTCCTCTGAACTGCTACGTTATGCACAAGCACCAGCTCGGTAACTTTCTCTGACATCGCCTTCTATGTCCTGAAGAATGTGGCTGTCCGCACTAGCTATCAGGAATAAAACATTCCCTCTCTTTCTTGGTCTGATCACTTTCCACGTATTCTTTGTAGGTTAGGGTGTTACTATTACGCATGATCACACTCAAGGACTCAAACACACACACTCGGCAGGGCTCCTCTGGACGAGTAAGCGGCCCTTCGCAGTGACTTCTACCTGACAACACACGTCAATCACAAGAGACAGACACATACATGCCGCTGGCAGAATTCGAACCCGCAATCCCAGATAGCCAGAGATCGCAGGTCCACTCCTTAAATCGCTCTGCCACCAGGATAGGCAGCATAAAATCTGAATTTTAAAATAGTAACTCCTGAACTGTTCACTGTATTTGAATTTGTTTGATGGGCAGCGGGCTTTTGTTTCAGGTGGCAGCACTGAGCTTCGGTTCCACTTCACACTCATTGTCATTAAGTGGTTCGTAATACAATATTAAACTTGTCATTTAACTTCTATATTAAGCCTTGTTTCATTATACAATAAGGAAGTTGGCTCAAACAATAAAGTTTGTAACTTGTCCTACAGAGTGCCAGGTTTATGATCCTTTCGTGACTGCGTCACTCCACCTCTCCAGAAAAGTGACTCGTTAGAATCTGCAATAAGCCTTCACATCATTTCCATCTGATAAATAACCATCGCCAAATTCTTATAAGTTGTATATTCTGAATTACTGACAACGTATTTAACGTTGAGAAGCCTTTCGGTTACCATATGTACCACCAAGTTTAACAACCGTGCCGAGGCTCAGGCCTCTCGCATGGAGACCCGGATTCGAATTTAGGCCTTTCAATGCAAGTGTAATGTGTATCAAGTGATAATGAGACAAGTTTCTCTTCCAACACTTCGGCTTTTCCCATTATATCATCTGTCACCGACGCTGTATAATCTCCGCAATTAACAGCGTCGTACACTGGTACGGGCTGTAACGTTGAGTAATTCTAGTCCCTTGCATAGAGTTATTTCATGTGTTGCATGTGGTTCTCTGAAAAAAAAACTGTTATTTCGCTGTGTTACAATCCATATGGAGAGTGTATATATAGCTTGGTGTGACCTCGGTCTTTCTAAATCAGTTAATTTTAGGTTTTAAACTTGTTGAATGAAAGACAGTCTAGTTAAATACTCTATATTTTTTGAGGGTGGTTATCTTTTTCCTTTACTTATTTTAGTAGCATATCGGCGTATTTCTAAGCAACCCCAGGCTGGACAGCTCCTCTAAAATAAATTACATTCTTCTTTCACTTCTTGGACTATCTGAAGATGTGGGCAGCAAGTTCCTCCAAAAATTTTTACCTGTTAGCTGTATCAGTACACTTGACGTTATATGTACTTCAGAACATTCAAATAAGCCTCTTATTAATTCATGTCAGTACTGACTAAATGCAGTTTATGGTTATTTGTACACTGTAACAACTAATCTAAGGACTGAAGAAGGATTGGTGGATGTCTTGTGGGCATTGCAATTGTTACAGTTGGGCAAAATGGAGAGTTTACAGGTATGAAGGTGTCCTGGCAGTACCTGGTTTTCCTACTGGTGAAGATATGCTGCAGGCTAGGCACAGCCTTCGGAAATGAAGGAGACACCTTGAGGGGAAGTAGAAAATTTATATATACGGCAAGGGAAAAAAGTTAAGAAATTTTAATTTTCAATATAGACGGTTGGGTTGTGATGACGTTTTGATGCAGCTGGGAGAGTTGTGTTGGAGAATAAACGTTAAAGTTTATATTTTGAATGAAGTACGAGAAGCGTGATTGAAAAGGTAATGGTGTGCATACACTCACCATTTGCTCTAGGACAGAAGAAAATCTCGGAATCCTTTACGAATAAACAAATTTACTTTAGAAGAACCAATGGGTGAATGCTGTTAGGGCTATAATTGCTTGTTGTAAAAATCATATTGAATACAAAAATACACTGTGCTAACAAAATGCTTAGCTGTCGGTGTTAACAGTAGTCATACATACATGAACAAATGTTTTAAAGGGGAATAATTTAATTTAAATTTTAATAACCTGTTCAGACGTGTAATCCTTAACTCTGACATGCGTTTTGGCTGTCATATTGCCAAAGCTTAAATCTACCTCGTCGTTATGGGGTTTTCTACGGACTTTGACGTAAAAGAAAAGCAATCCCACTACAGGCCTGGACAGGCCCTGAGGTTTCCAGGAGGTTGAGGCCCCAGATTTCAAGAAAATCGGCACATGAAGGTGGTAAGGTAGTCAGCCCTATGCACCGGCCGCCTTTACTCCCAAAGAAATATTCTTGGTACTCAGTTCTGTTAGAGGCTGAGTCGACCCCAGGACTACAGTGCGGCCTGAAGGATTATGTCAATGAACCCGCAACCTTCCGGCTTGTAGCACAATGCCTCAGCCAACTGCTCCACCGCGTGCCCCCGTATTTATCGTAGTCGGACATAAATAATTCGAAAATGTAAAAAAGTGTATTTTCTACGTGATTTTGATACTTTCCTCATGTATTACCTATGATAAATAAGATACAGCCATAATGTTAAATATAGAATATATGAATTCTTCTGTGGGTGAACATGGATGTTAAAGGATTTTATTTCACCTAAGAGAACTTTTTGGAGTAACCTCATCTTAGACATTAGAGACACCCGACACCACTAAGCGACGAAACACATTTTTTTCACACATTTTAATGCCTATTACACATTGATATTTGCAGCAGAAATTACAGAGAGATTTTGAGTCACTCATGTGTTCTACGAAAAGGGTGCTTTGGTCGTACTAACCACGACAGACTCTTACACACTCACACATACACACACGCACTCACACACACACTCTCACACACACACACACACTCACACACACACTCACACACACACACACTCACACATACACACACACACTCACACACACACACACTCACACACACACTCACTCACACACACACACACACTCACACTCACACACTCACACACATTCGACAACACACACAGAGCCGTCTGTTGAACAAACCTCCATCCAGTACATTACTAAAGCAGACGACAGTCTGCTAAATGCTGACGCCACGTAGATCGTTATTAGTACTCGGACATGACAACTTAATTGTCCGGCAGAGTAATAAAAGTGCAGTAAAAATATTATTACCTAAAGCCTCTTCATACCGGATAAACCGTTTATATAACCGTCACGGCGTTTGTATTTACAGTACTTCCGTTTTTACGAAAGTTTGCTTATGTCACTGAAATATTGTTCTTCCAATTTTTAGGTACGATCTTCCAACAGATCAACTGTAAAACAAACGAGGAAGCCCTAAGGCCTTTTAAGACCTTACATATCTTGTGAAATTCACTACAAACGATTTTATTTTTTAGAATTTATTTTAAAAATCAGTCGTACACAACATATAACTTATGACGTAAGGCATTTTTTGAAAATTTTAGAAGTAAGTGGAATTTTAATTTTGGCGTAATTTGAGATAATTTTATATCCTGGTCGCTCTTGATTAAAAAATACATTAGCGTTACAGTTAAAACGTTTTCTTCATTACGTTCTTGAAGAGATGGATACGTGCTGGACCAGCTTCAATTATTTTGAGGTGACACACCCCCGCTGTGTTATCTATTTTTAAAATACTTTTGAAATTTTATGACAAAGGGGATGTTTCAACTCAAAATATGTATTTTTTTCCTGTTACTCATCCTAAAGTTGGGAAGCAATTTCACGCTGTCCTGAATGGATGCGTTGCATCAATGTAAGAAATGCATCCGAGGGAAAGTTGGTAATATGAGATTTGTAAAAGAGAATTTAGAGGTATTTAGGATTACCATCACCCAGATTCAATCCGATGATTTCTTGACTGGCACCAAAAATGTTTCTATCCCTTGTACAAAGTAATTTATTTTTTTGCACACATGTAGATGACTTTTTTGGGCCGGGATATCTCAGTTGGTGTACAGACACGCTACCAGTTGGACGGTCCGGGGATCGAATCCTGGTGGGGGCGAGATTTTCCGCAGCAGCCCGAATCGTCCCTGGGTTCCACCCAGTCTCTTATTCAATGGATAACCAGTCTTTCCCGGCGGTAAAGGGGCACAGGCTTAGCGTTGAATGCCCACGCTCCTCTAGCGCCGGGTTAAAGAATCAGTAGCGCTATATTATTCAACTCGCTTTCAGGAACTTCATGGCCTGTTCTGTGGTGAACTTTGCGGAACACGATGCCGTGTGGTTTTGTATGTATGTAAGGACATTTCGCGGGTGCCTCTTCCGTTAGTTTTCTGTGTAGAAATATTCCAATGCCTTTACCCTGAAGACAGAGGCATCAGTTTTCTTCGAAACATTGATACCTGTAAACTAAAGACGCCACATCTATTAAATATTCCCTCAATGCACGTATATCTTAAAATTTTAAACATTACTTAACTTCTGGTCTATATTGCTTTATGTATTTCTCATGCATGTCTCACGAATATTTCAAAGGCCTAAAGGTGACTGGTCAGAACCGGTCGAAACGTGTCAAACACCATCTGAATATGCAATGTAACTAATTTTCTGTGTTAATGGTATATAACTTCTCTTGTGTATTTTGTGTGTAGAGACTAAGAATGCACTGGGCTATGTTCAGATTAAAATAACTGGAACATAGTTTTGGTGTCTAGCAGCTTTGGAACCTGAAATGTCGTTAGATTACATAAATTCGCATGCTTTAGCGTCATATTGAAATTACTTTATCTATAGCAACGTGAAAACGCTGCCATTCTCATAACGTGTCAGTCATTGCCCAGGCAACCAATGATGATCATTTTAACGTAACTCTACTCCGTTGCAATAAAAACCAACAGGATATCCTGGCTTCCGAGCCAAGCACCAACAATATTATTTAGTTACAGTGTCCGCTGGACAGGATAATATAGCGCACAACGTGTTTCCCCATCTGTATTGTTCTGAGTGAACAAAGGCTACCCCGTCACTCTGGCACACTCACCCTCCAGGGTCAAACTGTACTTCAATCGCTGACCATTAAAAATTGCTGTGCATTTTAGTCATGCTAATGGAGTTACTGCCAAACATACATGTAGGCCTGCGTGCTTTTTCTACACCACGATCCTACGCCTGCGTACAGCTTTCAATGGCAGACAACCGAGACCCTGTTCAGAAACCATACCTAACTAACTAACTAAGCGATTCCACTGACCAGACGCCTTCTGGAGTACCTCATATTGCTCCGATCGTCAGCAGATTCTCCTTTGTTTGTGGAAACCGAATATTCCCTTCCGTCTGAAGTCAATTGCCCCTGGTCTCTGCCTATACGAATCAGTTTTGTGATCTTTCGACTATGACTCCGTGTGGTCTGGTAGGTGGATACCGTTGTTTCGGAGGTACATACTGCCACAGACTTGTAACTGAGTGTAGGGGATGAATGTACCTTATAAACGTCAGTATATCCTTGGTAGACTACACGGGATCATGACCCACAGGTTATTGTTACATAATTTAAAATAAGCTTACACATTATTGCGTAGGTCCATGCGCCAGACTGACCATCGATTAACACCTAACGCCGATTTTAAAAAGAAGGGGAGTTTTACTTCTAATGTTGTGTGCCTTTGTGGCAAATTTAGCTTCAATTTCTTCAGTAAAGTTTGATTAGCATACTCTAACATTGATAGGATGTGGAAGAGACCAGTCGTGACCTCTTTTAAGGTTCTGTCCAGTTACTTACCTGGAAGGATATTAGAAAAACAGGAATAACATGAATCAGGAGAGTCGGTCTACAAACGGTGATTTAACAACTGATCTACCGTGACCGATTTTTGCACGTCATTTCCAATTTGTCGTTGCTTATTATCATATTATTTGACGCTGTGTTATCTGACATACTAATAAATTTGTAATATTATAATAAAGAAATAAATACATTCCGATTCCAACGGCCGCGCTTTCTAAGACGTGCGTCTGCGGCCGATCACTTGTTGGTACTGTTGGTTTATATCCTGCCGGGGCATGGATGTCAGACTGTTGTGAGTGTTGTGTTGTCACGTAGAGGTATCTGAGTCGGGCTGATCACTCACCTAGAGGAGTCCTACCGAGTGTGATGTGTCTGAGTATGATCGTGAAGCTTCGATAATGAGTAGACCCTTGCACACTAGGAACTGTTATGTTATGGGGGAATGAATAAATAAATAAATTCACAGTACGAAAAATTAAATATGTACTGTGTGAGAGGTTCTGATTTTGCGAGTGCCTAACTGTGCAATGACACTTGAATTACTTAAGTAGATTGCGAATTTGGCTCATTTTATTTGTTGACGGTATCGTAAATAATTTAAATCCGTCTGTATACACGTATAAGCTCAGCTGTCCCCTTCCTGTCCTCATCTGTGTAACAGAACTTTGTACAAGAATTTCCTTCTACTGTGTTCTAGCGAGAAGATATCTCCGTCACAAATTACAGCTGTTACACTCCACTCCATGGAGCAGAGTCCTTCTTGAGAAGCTGAAACATTTTCAGCTAGACAAGAAATTCTCCGCAATTTATGGAACCCGAAAGTTCGTTACCACATTCAAAATAGCCCGCCACCTATCCCTATTCTGAGCCAGCTCGATCCAGCCCATACCCCCACATTCAAACTTCCTGAAGATCCATCTTAATAATATCCTCCCATCTTCGCCTGGGTCTCCCAAGTGGTCCCTTTCCTTCAGGTTTTCCAACCAAAACACTGTATACTCCTCTCCCCATACGCGCTACATGCTCCACCCATCTCATTCTTCTCTATTTTATCACCCGAACTGTACTGGATGAGGAGTAGAGACAATTAAGCTCCTCAGTATGTAGATTTCTCCACTCCTCTGTCACCTCGTTACAACTATTACTAGGGGAAATAAATTTGGTGTGATTTTCCACTTTCCTCGTCTTCTAAAACTGGGCTGCGTGTCACGAAGGAATCCAAACGTTCGAGGATATGAGTTTTGAAGTATAGAATTAATTAAATTTCGAATGCTTTTTCTTACTTAGTCCAAAACTGAAATTATTGCGACTTTTATTCCAAATCATGAAATTAAATCTTTGAGAGCAGTAGCTATGTTTTCAGCAATTGGTGGAAGGTGTTATACAATGAAACAGCGAAATGTGCGTTGCATCGCAACACAAACCGAAGACTCTCGTGTTTCTATCATTAGAGGAAGCATATGGACGAATACTTTCACCGAAACATGCATTGACGGTACAAACGGTAACTGATATTGTTTCCAACAGCTGCGGTTGTACTGTGGATTGAACCCTCGGGTAGCTACCCAAAAGGATAGCGGCACTAGATGTTGATCCGAGGACTGACACAAATCTGCCCTCGGTCCTTTGAGTCGCCAAACTCCGGATAATAGGGTCTTGTGGAGGATAAGTAATCCAAACAGGATACAACACAAAATAAAATAACAAAGGTAACTGTATTAATAAGTTCAACGTAGAACTATAGAGATCAATGACAAAAGCAATGAAAATAGTTGAATAGAAACATAATCTTTCAAACACGCACGCAGCCGATCGCAAATCACGCAATATAAACAGATACCATCGGCTTAGCGTAAGTTTACAACATGCACAAGGAAGCACAGCCGACCAAAGAATAAGTACAACAAACAATAAAAATGTCGGCGCATGTAAACTTCCAACACAAATGCTTAAACCCACAGCCGATCAGAAAACACGCATTGCACTTAACACAATTTATCGTGCGTAAAATACAGGCAAGACAGAAAGCAATACTGTAACCAAATACATCACTTTGACTCGTGTAAATAAAACCAAGTAATTCTTCCTACGTGGAGGTATACTCGTACCGGCCCCTCCCGAGGCAAACGCTACGCAGACGTCGGGGATCGTCACAAAACGTAACCGAAACTTCAATTTGGAAATACAAAGACCGAAACAAAACTTTACCTCAAAACATATCCCGGACGTCTGCGTAGCCTTGTCGGAGATGTAACTGGAGATGGAGCCTCCTGCTCCTAGCCCGGCCAGCGAGAGAACCCAGTAGTTGACGAGATAAAAAAAGCAGGAAGATGAGACCCTAGCACGAAAATCAAAACCCAAAAGGAAACCTCGGGGCAACGACCTAGCTTTTCACTTTCCCCAGAGTAGCCAATCGACAGACGGTAGCCTCACACAGGGAACGATAAATGGAAAAACAAACCGATTATGCCTGCAAAGGGGCAAGCGTAGAGCTGATCCGCAAGCGGACGGCTCAGGATCTTTAAATAGAGAACACAGATAAACCAGGAAAGCTTCAAATAATTTCCAGTTTAATTCTAGGGATTTGTTATTTTACTTCTAAAATTAAACGAGTCAGTATATTTTATTTAGTGCTTCTATCTATAATTAACTGCAAGGAACAAGAAATATGAGATACAAAAATTCGTCCCTACTTGTATGGTTATGGAGAACGATGTAAATATGATGTATTATGTCAGTGGAAATGGTTGCTCTAAGAAAGAGTCTACTTGGAATAAATCATGTCCCTTTCTGTGTCCGTTTCCAGCATTGCAACTGATATGAGAGCGTCAAAATACGGAAATGCTTCAGGTGAGTGCGTTTCCAATACTACAGACATGTGGCCTGTTGCCTCAGTACTAAACGTGTAATTTTCCAACATATCTCTGTAGTAACGGCGCATGAATGATTCCACTCCTTTTTACCGGAGTTATTAAACACAGTAGCCCATTTCGAACATGTGTGTTTTACATTCGACGCGATGTATACAAACAGCTTACGCTGCAGTAGGTTAGGTGAAGGTAATTCTTCTGTTTTTCTCTCAACTCACTCTCAAGATCGTAAATTTGTATTTGTATTTTGTCTTCCCATCTCCTGTCTAGAAATTGCAACATAAAAAGAATCACTTTTTTCCTTGCCTTTCTGCGTATTTGAAAATTGGTCCCTCGCTGTCCGTGAAGTACATTTTGAGGACAGCGTGCTAAGGAGAATATCTGAAGTAAAGACGGAGGAAACAACAGGACAATGGAGAAAGATACACAATGCGGCACCTAATTTGTTTTTATCATGAAATATTTTTAGGGTGATTGAAATGGAGGAGAATAAAAATCGTGATTCATGTTAGTCGCTTTGGAAGAAGAAATGCGTATATATCTACAGTTAGCAAGCATGAAAGGCAGAGACATCTTGGAAGATTTAACTGCTGATAGAGGAAAATAAAGTAATTTATGTTAATAGAGGTATTGTTTGCGCATATTGGTTGTATTAACCTGGTTCAGGATCTCCGAGTGTTCTTGTATACACAGTAGCAAACTGGATTAATCTGGCTAAGAGTCGTGGTTTTTTCTTGTATACACGGAAGCAAATTGGATAAAATTTGTTCGGGATCGTGACGTATTCTTGAACACGCGGTATCAAACAGAATTAAGTTGTTTAATAGTCGTGATTTATTCTTGAATGCACGGAAGGAAACTGGACTAAACTGGTTAAGAGTCGTGATTTGTTCTTGTATGCACGAAAGCAAGATGGATTAAACTGGTTCAGAATCGTGATGTGTTTTTTTTACGTATAGTATTCAAGCGGATTAAAATTTTAACTTGTAAAGAGGTGTTTGCTCCCTGCGGTTATTGACTTCACAAGCTTAATTTGAATTCACATGCTCGTTCTATACTCTGTTTATTCAACAGAATCCTCGGATGTTGAGAGTACGATGCAACTGAACAAACCTAATTAGCAAAATGTGCCTTTATTCGGCATATTTGCAATTAGAATTGAAGATATGTACTATACCTCGAACAGACGAATGGACATTTTTGTGTATATTCGCTGAACATATTTCAACAACACCCTCTGTGTTAACACAAATATATTTTTCTGTAATTTGAGATCATAAATTAAAGCACAGATTTCGTGACCTTTATATAACTTAGTCCATGGTGCAGAGCCCTTCTTGAGAAGCTACGTGTAACTGGTTTGCAACTAGTCAAGAAATTCCCCGCATTTTACGGAACCCGAAAGTTCATTACCGCACTCACAAGACTCCATCATCCGTCCCTATCCTGGGCCAGCCCAATCCAATCCATATACCCACATCCCACCTCCTTGAGATCCATTCTAATATTATCCACCCATCTACACCTAGGTCTCCCCAGTGGTCTCTCTCCCTCCGGTTTCCCCACCAATACCCTACACACCCCCTTTCCTCACCAATACGCGCCATATGCTCTTCCTATCTCATTCTTCTCGATTTTATCACCCGCACAATATTGGGTGAGGAATACAGATCGTTTAGCTCCTCGTTATGCAATTTCTTCCATTCTCCCGTTACCTCGTCCCTCCTAGGTCCAAATATTCTCTTCAACACCGTATTCTCAAATACCCTCAGCCTCCTTTCCTCCCTCAATGTCGGAGACCAAGTTTCACACCCATAAAAAGCAACAGACAAATTAGAGTTCTATATATCTTAATCTTTAAAATTTTGGATAGCAACCTAGAAGACAAAAGATTCTGCACCGAATGATAGCAAGCATTTCCTAACCTCAATCTGCTCTTAATTTCTTCCGGAATAGAATTTTGATGTGTTAAAGTTGTTCTCAAATATTTAAACTCATCCACCCTCTCGAAGGTACTATTATTAATCCTCACACTACGATTTCTTCCTGCATTCCGATTTCGAGACATAACCATGTACTTAGTTTTATCCGCACTTATTTCCAGTCCATTGTACCTAATAGCAGCTACTAAAGCTTCTGCGTTTTCCTTTAGCGTATGTATACTTCTTGCCAGTATATTAACATCATCGGCATAAGCCAGAAGCTGATGTGTACCATTTAGTTTCAAGCCATCCTGGTTTACCTGAACCCTCCTAATGGCGTACTATAAAGCAAATCTGAAAAGCAGTGGCGATAGAGCGTCTTCTTGTTTCAAGCCATTCCTAATAGGGAACCTGTCAGACACATTCTCGCCTACCCGGATTCTGCTATATGTTTCAGTGAGACTCATCTTTATTAACCTTACAAGTTTCAACTATAAGCAACGGCAAAATGATAGCGAAATTAAAATATATTTACTATTAGACGGAATAAGTAATTATCGACAGAGATATTGATTCGTTTACACTTCGCTTCTCTTAACCTACAGTTTCCGTTTTGTAAAGCAAATCAAAGCAGAGAGCGAATTTTAAGTTACACGATGAACAAAACATGATGCGAAGGAGGCATCTGCTGTCCACACAGTAACACACGGGAGAAAAGAGTAATTGTAACAACGTTTGTATTCATTATAACCTTAAGCTGCTTTAGGTATCATTACTAATTTTAATACAGGCATTTTTGTTGAAGATACAGGATGTTATTTTTCAATCGTGTTATTGTTTTGTCACCTATAGAGAAGAACGGCAGTTCCTATTGTACTGTATCATTCGGTATGTATGGAACTGCTGAGAGTAAATCTGTAATTACGGTTAACCCTAAAAATTACATTTTTCCTCATGGCAGGACTTATGAAAGTTTTTGCTACGGTTAGGAACAGAATTACTACTTCTACTGATCATGTTTGAACGAGTTTATGTGATCCATAGCATAGGTTTCGTCCGATGGGGTTTATGACGCCCACGCCAAGGAAGTAAACACTAATGATTGAAAATGAAGACAACATTTTATGCGAATAAGACGGAAATTATGAAATTTGGGGTTGTCAAAAGTGTTATTCCCGATTTTTTAAATGTTCTGGAATGTTACGCCTTGTCAATCAGTGCACAGTTACCAACAATTCGAGGGATAGTGCCTTCGAAACGTCTATAAATGTTTACCATTCGAGACAACACAATAACACAGAAGACTTGAATTTTCAAAACTAAGCATGTATTTGTGTCAACGTATCTAAAAGAAAACGGTAGGACGAGTGCAGAAAACGTAGAGAATTTGGTGGAACGTATATCCTATGCTGTTTGAGAAATTACGGGATATTTTAGTGTGTAGATATAAGATGGTGTTTGCTTACAAGACATCTAACGGTTGCAACAGAGGTGGCTGCGCTTTCTGCCTAGAAGCTTAAAGGGGTTACGTTACATTAAATGGAGGGATGCCGACACAAGACGCAGCTTCCGTCAACACAGCCACTTGGTCTCGCTATGAACAGAACTCTGCTCGAAACATTCCCTTGCTTTGCGCAAACTTGATCAGAGTACTCTGAATCCGTGCTTTGCTCTTAGAAAGTAAACTGCTTATAGGAGTTACCTGCTATCCCTCTTTGAGACGCATTGAACCTTCAGGTACGCTAGCAGGTAAGTGTGCCTTGTGTCATATTGACCGTTTTGTTTCTTCACAACGCATTAAGCCACGTAGTTCCGTGCTCAGGACGTCCAACCACAATCCTGTTCCATTGACTACACTTTGCCTATCACAAGCAGATGAAATTAAGCAGGAGTGAAGCCAACTGGGAACTTTTACGAAATTACGTTACAATCAATTTAAATTGCCAGTGATTATTAGGAATGTTTTCAATCAGACAGACTGATGTAGCGGTTAAATACATTACCGACTCACTCAGTAAAGCCATTTTATATGCTTTGCCCTTCGTTCAAAAAAAGCAATATATTGCGACTACAGTGACAATTCACCCACGACATCACGCTTTAGTCCTCAGTAAAGTTTACGATACGGATGGTTTCGACCTTCAAAGAACTAATACCATTTATTAGGCGGCAGACTTTGCAGGGCCTAAATATACTAACACCAGCACGCAAGGTACTTGGAGACTAATAAGAAACCTAAAAGGGGCGATAAATTTCTACCTCTGAAGTAGAGGGGAAAAAAAAGATGCAACAAAAACAGAAACAGGAAACAATCGCAGTTAGAATGGAGTACATTTTTACTCCTAATATGGCCGTCATTTCTGTACTGCAGCTGTCGTAACGTTTATCTACCTCACCTCGTAGTGGTTCAAGTAAGGCTAACAAAACACTTCCAAAATCTGATAGATTATTCTCCACCTCAGTCCTAATAAGTCAGATGGTCCTGTTGGAATACAGAACATGGTATTTAAACATTTACCATGGTTAGTGTTAATATTTATTGCCAGACGGTTTAATGAATTGGTAGACCTAATTTATATTCCCATTCAATGGAAAAAAGTAGAGTTATTGCATCCGAAACCGGATGAAAAACACACCTTCCCACTGAATTATAGAGCAGAAAGTTTACTACGTATATATATATATATATATATATATATTCTTTCAGTGTACTGTGAAAAAAAATTAATTTTGGATCTTGAAGTTGAAAACTGAGTCCTTTCACTATTGTGGCTTCGAAAAAGGCAATTTACAACCTATTCATTTCTAAGGAATATCGAATGCAGAAAGGAGTACTGTATTTCAAATTCGGAAGGCATTGAAAAATATCAGATACAAAAATAGGGCTGTACGCCTCCATCAATGAATATTTGCGTGTCAGATCTTCACTGACAAGTTGACCACCTTGTGTAAGACGCAAAACCTACAGCGACAATTTTCCTCGACGTCGGAGTATCTTTTGATCCACATGCTCATCGCAACACTTA
>Ga0123357_10006250_pt1 | contig 14474 bp, 6 predicted proteins | sample TergutEmb28metaG_FD_89873 | JGI IMG/M metagenome (GOLD analysis project Ga0123357, IMG submission 89873) | Embiratermes neotenicus P4 segment gut microbial communities from Petit-Saut dam, French Guiana - Emb289 P4 | ecosystem: Host-associated > Arthropoda: Insects > Digestive system > Gut ...
CCCTGGGGTCGTTCGCGGCGGTGGTCCCGGAGGGTACCACCTTGCTCACTGTGGGATCGACAAAATCGCATTCGCGATTTGGTCGACCAACCCCCAGGACGTACCACCCCACCCCACCCATGGTCTTCGGGGGATTCATGGACGGTTCGCGACTCCACCGCATGCCACCACTCCTCCGGGGGGCGTGAATCGTGCATCAGCACTCCTGGGGGCATGAATTGTGCATCACTCCTCCGGGGGGCGCGAACCGTGCATCAACACTCCATGGGGCGCGAACCGTGCTTTTCAGACCGGAAAACCACGGTTCGTGCCCCCACGAGAATCCGGGGGGCGTGAACCGTGCATCTCGACCCTGGAAACGGACAGTTCGTGCCCCCGTGGCCTCGCCCAGGACCCGCCGAGGACCCGCCCATCTGGATTCGCTCGTCAGCGCGCAGTTGACGCCCCGCATCACATCGCGTCCATCGAACCGTGCCACCACCCTCCCGGGGCACGCGATGGGGTACGCCATTGTGGCGCCCCAGGGGCTCAGGTCCCCAGTCGTCAGCCCTCCTTGGGGGGTGTCTCTCGTGGGTGGGGCGGCACCGTGAACCAGTGGATGGGAGTCCAGGGGTGCTTTTTAGTGGGCTCGGGCGTGGTGGGCGGTGTGCCTGCGTCGTCGGGCGTGAGCGATTGCGTACCTGCGTCATCGGGCGTGAGCGATTGCGTACCTGCGTCGTCGGGCGTGAGCGATTGCGTACCTGCGTCATCGGGCGTGAGCGATTGCGCCCCTGCGTCGTCGGGCGCGGTGGATGGTATACCTGCGTCCTCGGGCATGGGGGGCTGTGCCGCTGCGTCCTCGGATGGTCCTTCCATGGCCGCGCCGTCCACGGCGGTGGCTGGCTGTTCCCTCAGATCCAGAGGTATCGGCGCCGGGGGCTGGGTAGGAGGGACGGGCAGGTCGACCGACCATGGCGCCTGGGTCCCCTCCCAGCTCTGGACGTGGATGGGCGCTTGAGCCGGTTCCCACGTCGGTGGCGGCGTCAGAATGAACTGTGATTGATACGGTTGTGGTTGATACACCTGTGGTTGATAGACCGGTGGCTGGGCGGCAGTCTCAGGCGGCTGGGCCGCGGTCTCAGCGGAGACCGTCGCGGCGACCGTCGATTCCGCATCGTCCATGGGCGCCGGTATGGGGTCGTCGTCGGGGAGGGACTGTGGCGCTTCCTGCACGGCGACCGACTGAGCGTCCGACGGGGACTGCGGTGCGGCGTACGGCCACGAGGGCGGGAATGCCAGTTCGCCCCACGGGTGCTCCACCGCGTCGGCGATGTCGGCGTCCTCGACGGCTTCCGGAGCGGACGTCTGCTCCACCGGCGCGTACCCAGGCAGAGGGTCGAAGAAGAGTTGGGGGCCGACACTCGCCGCGGGTGGATAGTCGGGGCTAGCCGGGTCAATCCACAACCGAGGGTCCTCGTCGTACTCCTGCACGGGATCGGGGCCGGGCGCCGGTTCGGTGTGTGCCGTCCAGGGTTGGTCGGGCGTGGAGTCGGCGCCGTCGCCGGGCGCAGGTTCCGTGACGGGTTGCGCCGTCGACGTCGCATCCGGTTGTGACGGCTCCTCCACGGTCCACTGTTGCGTATGCGGCTCGACAGACTCCGCCAGCGTCTCGACGGCCTGGTCCGGAAGGACAGTCGTCGCGTCGGCGGACACGTCCTGGATCACGTCGGCGTCCACGTCAGGCCGGCCGTCCCCGGCGGCCTCCTGGCGAGGGTCTGTCTCGTCCATGGTCTGGACGTACGGCCCGGGGTCGGCTTGTGCGGTAGTGGGGGTGTACGCCTCGGGGTCGGCTTGTGCGGTGGTGGGGTATGGCCCGGGGTCGGCTTGTACTGTGGTGGGGGTGTACGGCCCGGGGTCGGCCTGATCGGTGATCGTCGGGGTGGGGTATGGGAAGTCGGCCCCGGCCATCGGGTCGACTGCCCAAGCGGTGTCGGCATCCTGGTCCCACGCGGGTTCCCTGGTCTGTGCCGCCAGGGGCGGGGGCACGAGGTCGGGCGCTGGCACGGGGTCGGATTCGGGGACGGGGACAGCCTCGGACACAAGGTCTGACTCGGGCATGAGGTCGAGCACAGGTACGGGGACGGGCTCGGGGATGAGGTTGGACTCGGGTACGAGGTCGGACTCCGCTGCGTTCTGCACGGTCGCATCCATGATCCAGGGCGCGTCCTGGGCCATGGTTTCTGTTGGGGGATCGATCGCGGCGCCGGGTGCGATCTCGCGATCTGACTCGTGCATGGCGTCGACTATGACATGGGCATCGGAGTCGACCGTGCTGCCGGATGGGACCCGCGTGTCGGACTCGGCCGCATCGTCGGGTTCGATCATGCCGTCTGCTACGCCGACTGGCTCGACCACGCCGTCTGGTTCGATCAGGCCCTCGGCCACGCCGTCGATCATGCTGTCGGGCGTGACCACGCCGTCAGCTACACCATCGTCCTCGACCGTTCCGGCTGATTCGAGCATGTCGTATGCCGTGCCGACTGGTTCGACTGTGCCGACTGATTCGACCATTCCGACCGGTTCGACTATGCCGTCCAGCGAGCCGAGTGGCTCGACTGTGACGATGGGTTCGACCGTGCTGACCGGATCGATCGTTCCGTCTGTCACGCCGACTGGCTCGACCACGCCGTCTGGTTCGACGCGGTCCTCGGGCACGCCGTCGATCATGCTGTCGGGCGTGACCACGCCGTCAGCTGCACCATCGTCCTCGACCGTTCCGGCTGATTCGAGCATGTCGTATGCCGTGCCGACTGGTTCGACTGTGCCGACTGATTCGACCATGTTCTCGACCATGTCATTGGCCTCGGCCACGTCGTCGGCCATGCTGTCGGGCGTGACCACGCCGTCAGCTGCGCCATCGTCCTCGACCGTTCCGGCTGATTCGAGCATGTCGTATGCCGTGCCGACTGGTTCGACCATTCCGACCGGTTTGACCATGCCGTCCAGCGAGCCGACTGGTTCGACCACGCTGTCTGGTTCGATCAGGCCCTTGGCCATGCTGTCGGCCACATCGCCGGGCTCGACAATGTCATCGGCTGCACTATCTTCCTTGACCATGCCGACCTGATCGACTATCCCGACCGGCTCGACCGTGCCGCCTGCCATGCCGACCGGCTCGACTGTGCCGACCGCCTCAACCATGCTGATCGGTTGGACCTTGTTCTCGACGATGTCATTGGCATCGACCATGCGGTCGGTCAGCACATCGCCGGACTCGACCATGCCGTCCGCCGCACCATCGTCCACGACCATCCCGACTGATCCGACCATGGCGATCGGCACGACCACATCGTCGGATCCGACCATCCCGACTGATCCGACCATGTCGACTGGCTCGACCCCGCCATCGGTCTCCACCCCGCCATCGGTCTCGATCATGCCGCCCTGCATGATCGCGGCGCTGGAGTCGACCGCAGTCTCAGACTTGTCTGTCGCATCTGAGGTCCACGATGGTGACCCGGACGGATCCGCCGTCTCGGACAGGGGGTTCACGTCCGCCGTCGCACCCGCCGCGTCCACCGTCGCGCCCTGCGGGACGACCGGCCCATCTGCCGTCGCGCCCTGCGCAGCGACCGACCCGCCTGCCGTCGTACCCGGCACGACAACCGGCCCGCCTGCCGTCGTACGGATGAGGTGTTCGTGGAAGACCTGTCCGCGTTCCAGGCAGTCGATGTCCACCCACTCGTCGACTCCGTGGATGGAGGCACGTTGGGCAGTGGTCATTCCCAAGGGCGCGAAGCGGTACACCGCGTCGGAGCAGGAGTGGAAGTGGCGCGCGTCCGTTGTCGCCAAGACGATGTGCGGCACGGTCAGCACGCCGGGGTAACTGGCCTGGACCGCGTCACGGATCGCGGCGAACTGGGCGTTGTCCGTCGGCGACTCGGGGGTGGGGTCCCACCCCTCCACCATCGTGATCGTCACCTGCGGATCGGCGATCCGTTCCCGGATCCGGGCCAACGCGGATGCCGTGGTCTCCCCGACGGCGATGCGCACATTCACCACCGCCGATGCCCGGGAGGGGAGGACGTTGGCGGCTGTGCCGCCCTCGATCATGGTGGGGGCGACCGTGGTGTGCACGAGGGCTGCCGCCTCTCCACCCATACGCGCCAACACCGGCGCCGCGAGCGCGGGGGCCCGCAGGAGCGATCTCAACATGGTCTGCGCCAGGCCGGACGCATGGGGCAGGAAGCCGGTCAGCATCTCGATCGCGGAGTGGGACAGATGCGCGGGGAAGGTGGTGCCCGTCAGGCGTCCCACGGCCCGCCCGATCCTCGACACCGCTGTCATGGAGTCCGGCGCCGAGGCGTGGCCGGGCATGGCGTGGGTGGACAAGCGCAGGGTCATAGCCCCTTTCTCGCCCACGCCGACCATGGCGGCCTGCACGGTGAGCCAGGGCAGGGGCGCGTCCACCACGGCACCTCCCTCGTCCAGGACGAGGTGCGGGCGGATCCCCCGGGCCGACAAGGTCGCGACGATGGTGGCCGCGCCGTCCCCGTAGATCTCCTCGTTGCCGCTGAAAGCCAGGTAGACGTCTCGTGCCGGGGTGAACCCGCTCGCCAGCAGGGACTCGACCGCTTCGCAGATGACGACGAGCGCGCCCTTGTCGTCCAGGGTCCCTCGGCCCCAGACTCGATCCTTGGCGATGACGCCCTCGAAGGGGGGATGGGTCCACGCGTCGGCCTCGTCGGCGGGCACCACGTCCATGTGGGCCATCAGCACGACAGGCTGGCAGGCGAGAGACTCGTCGGACCCCACCCAGCGGAACAAGAGACCCAGGTCGGAGACGCGCTCGACGACCAGGTGCTCGTGGGTCAATGGGTAGAAGTCCTGGAGGGTGCGGATCAGGTCGTCGAAGGGTTCGAGTCCCGTGGTTTCGATCAACGCTGACACGGTAGGAATACGGACGAGCGCGGACAATCGCTCGGCAGAGTTTACTGTCATGGCGATACTGTACGCCTTCGTGGCCGATAATAACAGCGCACCATTCCTCATGGTCGTCGCGTGAGAATCGCAGGTGTGGGGAGGCTCGATATCCACTGTGAGACCGTGTTACCTTTCGCCGCCGAAAACGGAGTTATCTGTGACAAGATGATGACCATCTACCAGCATGCGGCGCAGGGTGAGGCGGAGAGGGCAGGGCTATGGCTATGACACTGTGTGAGACGACAGCCGTCGGCAGTCATGCGTCCTCGACGACCACTGAGCAGGTCGTGGGTCGGTACCAGGACATGGTGTACGCCATCTGTGTGACGCACACGCAGAACCGGCCTGACGCGGACGACTGCTTCCAAGAGGTGTTCCTCGCCTATCATCGCAAACAACCTGTGTGCCATGACGAGGAGCATCTCAAAGCATGGCTGATCAGGACGAGCCTCACCATCACCCGTCGGGTGTCGAGCAGTTCCTGGCGCACACGGGTGCGGCCCATGCCCGAGGTCGATCCTCCAGCGGAGGCCTTCCGGTTCGACCAGGAGGAGTTGGACGACCTCCTCGCCGCGCTGGCGGGCCTGGGGGAGACCTATCGCAGTGTCATCCACTTGTTCTATCTCGAGGATATGGCGGTCGACCAGATCGCCGACGTGTTGGGCATCGAGCCCGGCGCGGTCAAGATGAGGCTCTCACGGGGACGTACGGCTCTTCGCGAGGCCATGGCCAAGGAGGATGCCCATGTCTGAGCAGGATGAATTTTCCGACCAGTTCCACCAGATGAAGGAGTTGCTGACACCGAGCCCGGACCTGGTGGCCCGGCTCGATCAGGCCCTGCGCGCTGACCCCGCTGGGGACGTGGCCCGTCCTGTCGACCCCGCCGCAGACGCGCCTCGTCCTGCCGCGGCGCCCCAGACGACCACGCCCGTCACGGCTCGGAAGAACACCGGCCCCACGCGCTCGACCCGTCCTGGGGCGCATCGCCGTCCAGCGCTCGCCCTCGTCGCGGGTGGTGCGGCGTCCGTGGTGCTGGCGGCCGCGATGGTGGTGGGGTCCGTCTCCACCTCGCCGTGGGGCGCGAGTCCCGAGTACCCGATCGCCCCCCGCGAACGACCCGTCCTCACGCCGGTCACGACGCCGGTGACGCACGCGGTGGACGCGGGCGACTACCAGGACGTCTACCGGGCCGTGGCCACGTCGACGCAATCCTCCATCAACTACAGCTTCGCCACGAGGGGTCTTCCGGTGGCCCCAGCCGCAGGAGGCGTAGTTTTCGCCGAGGACGCCGGCTCGCAAACCTGGTCCCCCTACACCAGGACCAACCAGCAAGTGGCCGGCGTCAGCGAGGCCGACATCGCCATCACCGACGGCTCGTACCTCTACATCGCCAAGGGCCGGTCCGTGGCTGTGGTCGCCGCGACAGGCGCCGGGACTCGCCAAGTCGCCACCATCGACACGTCCGGGCTGACCGCCTCGGGCGAGATCCTCACCGGGGCGGTCACCGACATGGTGATCGACGGCACGACCCTCATCGTCTTCTTGCACGGGTTCACGGCGGACGCCGACTCCTGGTCGGCCATGTCTCCGCAGTACATCTCCATGCAGGCCAGCACGCTGAAAGCCGCCTTCTTCGACATCTCCGACCCGACTCATCCCACGCTCGACTCCGTCCTGAGCCAGTCCGGGACGTACGTCGACTCCCGTGTGTACGACGACCGGCTCTACCTCATCAGCCGCTACCCGGTCGACACGACGAGGATCCAGCCCACGGACCCGACGACTTTCGTCCCCCTCGTGGACTCCGGTTCAGGGCCTGTTCCCGTCCCGTACGGTGACATCGTCATCATGCCGCGCGTCGACACGGCGTCGTACGTGGTCGTGACCGCCACCGACATCGCCCAGCGGTCGAGGACCAGCGAGCAAGCCGTCCTGGGCGCGGGCGACACCGTCTATATGAGCACGGACAACCTGTACATCGCCTCGTCGCAATGGTGGAGCACGTCCGACGCCCCGACGATCGACATCCCTGGGCACGGCGCCTACCAGGGAGCGCGCACCGACATCGTGCGCCTGTCGCTCAACTCCGGCGCCTTGTCGATCGACGCCCAGGGCACGGTCGCGGGGACGGTGATCAACCAGTTCTCCCTCGACGAGTCCAACGGCTATCTGCGGGTGGCGACCACGTGGAACGACGACATGACCTCCTGGGCGCCCTGTGCGGGACTATGGGTCCTCGACTCGTCGCTGAACCTCGTCGGCTCGATCCCCCAGCTGGCCTCGAACGAGTCGATTCAGTCGGTGCGCTTCACCGGAGACACCGCCTACGTCGTCACCTTCCGCCAGGTCGATCCCCTCTTCGCCGTGGACGTGTCCGATCCGAAGGCGCCGACCGTGATGTCGGCCCTGAAGATCCCCGGTTTCTCGACGTACCTGCACCCGTACTCCGACACGCTGCTGCTCGGCGTGGGCGTCGACGGCGACGAGTCGGGACGGACGTCGGGCCTGAAGGTGTCCATGTACGACGTGTCCGACCCGCTGGACGTCACACAGGTGGCGGCCACCCCCGTCGCCGCGGACTCCACCGAGGTCTCGCAGGACCACAAGGCGGCGTACGTGGACACGGACGCCGACCTGGTCGGGTTCCCCACGATGGCATGGTCCGACTCGGGCAGCGTGCCCGAGGGCGCGTACATCACCACCTACACATGGAACTACCTCGTCTTCGCCTGGACGGGATCGCAGTTCACCCAGAAGGCGACGCTGTCCTTGTACTCCGGCGCCTACGAGGCCGCGCCCACCGTGGCCACGCAGGGAGTCGCCCGCGGCATGCGGATCGGGGACTCGTTCTACCTGGTCACCGCCGACACGGTGAGCGTGTACGAGATGCACACCTTCACCTCGATCGCCACGGTGGCCCTCACCGCCTGACTCCATCTCGCCCAAGGATAAGAATTTCCTGAATAGCAATAGAAATATATTGAAAAACGATAAGAGCGCGGACTAGTATGGCGGCATGCCAACACATAGCCCTTGGGATTACCGCCAATCGGCCACCCTCTCCCTGGTCGTCACGTGGATCGCTCTCGTCATGGGCGTCGCCTGCGTCCCCCTGCTCGTCCCCATCTTGCGACTGATCGAGGTGCCGGGCACGGTCTTCGACCATGATTTCGTCACCGACGCCGTCGGGCCCCTCTACGCCTGTCTGGTCTTCGGCTTGGCGGCCCTGGTGATCCTGCTCCGATTGCTCGCCGACATCCGCCGTGGCCAGGTCTTCGTCCCCGCCACCGTACGACGGCTGCGCCTCATCTCTTACTGTGGATTCGCCATCATGGCGGCGTGCGCGGTGGGGGCTGTCGTGGCCGCGCCCCGCCCCGTCTTCATCTTCCTCGGGCTCGTAGCCGGGTTCTTGGGGTTGCTCATGCGCGTGATCAAGAACGTGATCGACGCCGCGCGCAGCCTCAAAGAAGACGCCGACTTCACCATCTGAAGGAGCACCATGCCGATCACTGTGAACCTCGACGTCATGATGGCCATTCGCAAGATGGCGGCCGGAGAGTTGGCCGCCAGGGTGGGGATCACCCCCGCGAACCTCTCGATCCTCAAGAACAACAAGGCGAAGGCCATTCGTTTCTCCACCCTGGAGGCGCTGTGCCGGGAGTTGGACTGCCAACCCGGCGACATCCTCGCCTACATCCCCGACGGAGCAGGCCATGAGTGACCAGCGCATGTCGTCCCCGCGGTGGAAGGTCTATGTGGTCGACCGCGTCGACGGGGTCTTCGCCGTCGTGGCGCTTCTGCTCGGCTACGTGGCTTGGAACTGGGTGTGGCCGAGGGTCGGCACAGTCATCGCCCACACCTCGGACGGAGGCTCGGTCTACAACCGCCTCTTCTTCCCCGGCATCGGGGTCACCCTCTTCTTCGTCGTCGCCCTGGGGTGCTCGGTGGCCTACTTCCAGCTCTCCCGGGTGCGCCTGAGCTGGCGCGGCGTCGTCGGCGCTGTGGTGATCCTTCTCGGCGCGATCCCCTTCTCCTTGTACGACACCACGCCCGTCCACGTCATCGCCGGCGGGCTCCTCGTCCTCGGGTACGTGACGTGGCACGGGTACGTCGCCCGCACGGCCGTCGGCGCGAGTGGGGGGCTGATGATCGACGCTGTCAACCAGGTCCTGCCCGTGCCTGTGGGTAACCTCGGCGCCTGGGGCGCGAGCCTGAGGCACCAGCTCCGGGGACGGAAGAAGGGGTCCCAGATTGTCTTCGCCGTGGTGGGCGTGCTCGTCGCGCTTCCCCTGATCGGTGTGGTGGTCGTCCTGCTCATGAACTCGGACCCGGGGTTCCAGTCGTGGATGGACTCGGTCGCCCACTCCTTCACCCGCGTCAGCCCGTGGACGTTCCTCTGGCAGTTCAGCCTCGGGATCCCCCTGGCGGTCTACTGGTTCGCGTCCCTGTACGGCAACGCCCACCCGGGGCGTGCCCGTGTGCTCACTCAGTCACGTACGAGGGAGGCGGCCCGGGCCGCTCACACCATCGCCACGGTCGCACTGGCCGCCCCCATGGCCCTGCTGTGTCTGATCTATGTGGTGTTCTTCGCGGCGATGGGCGCCTACCTCTTCTCGGCGTTCGCCTCCCATCTGCCGCACCAGTACACCTACGCGGAGTACGCCCGCCAAGGCTTCTTCGAACTGACGGTGGTGGCCGGGATCAACCTGGCGGTGGTGGGGTTCTCGTACGTGGTCGCCCAGCGCCACGGCCGGGCCTACCCACGCGTCCTGAGGATATTCGGCGTCGTCCTGTCAGGGCTGACCCTCCTGTTGATCGCGACCGCCATCTCGAAGATGATCCTGTACATCGACATGTTCGGCCTGACGCGGCTGAGGCTGTACACCACGTGGTTCATGATCGTGATGTTCGCGGTATTCCTGATCGTCGGCGCCCGCCATGTGCGTCGGTTCAGGGTCGGCGTCCCCGTCCTCCTGATCTCGCTCGTGTCCTTCTTGGGACTGGCGTGGGCGAACACGGACGCCCTCATCGCGGACTACGACGTCGACCGCTATCTGAGCGGCGATCTGGCCACCGTGGATGTGATGTACCTCTCCCAAGGCTTGTCGAGCGCTTCTCTTCCGGCGCTCACGACGTTGTCGGAGCAGGCCAGTTCCCCGGAACTGCGTGCGCAGGCTGGCGCCGCGTTGGCCCAGATGAGTCGCGAGCGCTCGTCTGTGGGCACGCCGTGGACGGCATGGAACTGGCAGTTGTGGCAGGGCGATCGGTCGCTGGCAGGCCGGTGAACCGGTGACGAGGCCGATGACGAGGCCGATGCCAGGGGCTCGGGGCTTGATGGCCCCCTTCGGACAGCCGACGCGCATGGCAGGTGGCGGATCAGGCCACGGCGTACGGTAGACTGCTTCCCGGTCCCCCGTGCGGCGGTACCTCCCCCAACCCCTCCAGGGCCGGAAGGCAGCAAAGGTAAGGGAGCTCTTCCGGGTGCACGGGGGGCTTTACTGTCTACCCGTGGTTGAGAAACTTCTCATGAGGCTCGTGTCACGGGGGGCGTCACCCTCCCGCAATATCTATATCTCATTCATGATGTGGTGTAGGATTTCACATTAATACCATATTAAGGCGCTGTGTGTCTTCTCTGGAGGGAGGCCGGCGCGCTATCGGGTGGATGGGTGACGGATATGTTATCGAATGTAAGCAGTAAAGCGACTTCTCAGCCCACATCGCGTCGGGGATCGATGCGCGGGATCGCTCTCGGATCGGCTTTGGCACTCGTCGTGCCCCTCGTGGCGCTCATGACACCACAGCCTGCTGTCGCTGTGCCGCAGGTCCCCCAGGCGCCTGTGCCGGTCTACTATGAGGATTTCCAGAACGCGGCGACCGGGTCCTTGCCGGTCGCCTTGTCGGGCTACACGGGGTCGGCCGCCGCCGACAAGTCGACGTACTCGTCGGACCAGGCGTGGGGGACCACATACGGTGGGTGCAACGGATGGATCCTCAACTCGACGGTCGGAGGCACGACCGGGCCTGCGGGCGACGCGGGATGCTCGGGAGGCGGAGGGGTCTCCGGGACGGGCGTCTCCCATCCGGCGTGGTACTTCCTCCAGCAGATGGCGATGGCCTTGGGCACGGTCGAGCAGGCCAATGGCGACCTGAGCTCCTCGGTGACGCCGGCGACGAACAACGCCGTCTCGTCTCAGACGAACGCCGGCGCCCAGGACGCTGGTATCCAGTTGGCGACTCCGAGCGACTTGATCACCGCCACGCCCGGGCATTACTACGTGCTCTCGGCGTACTTCGCGGAGTCCCATTGCAACAAGGATGCCTCGGGCACCACTCAAAAGAGCAACTGGTTCGACGCGAATGAGACCTTGAGCCTCATCATCAACGGGACGCCGACCGCAGTGGAATCGAATCTGAACCCGTGTGATGGGACGGCCGACTCTCCGGCTGTGCCGTACACGGGCGCCCAGAGCACACCGATCTGGGTGTCGAAATTCGAGTCTCCGGCGCTTCTCCTCACCGACGCCCAGACTCTGGGCCTGGAGCTCTACAACTCCACCGCCGAGTCAGGCGGCAATGACGTGGCCTTCGATCTTCCGCAGATCCTGGACGTCACTCCCACGCTCGACAAGACCTTCGGCACGGATGTCAACTCCGTGACCGCCACGACGGACGCTGGAGTGGAGATCCCCATCACCTTCACTATCACGAACACCTCGGAGAAGGGGGAGAAGGACGGCTGGTCTTTCACTGACACCCTGGATCCCGGTCTGACCGTCGTGGCTGGGTCGGGGACGACCACCTGCGATTCGGGCGTGGTCACGCCCTCTCCGGACGGGAAGTCGGTCACGGTGACTGGCAACCTGTTGGCCGGCGACCCCGCGTACTGCACGGCGACCGTCGATGTGATCACGGACTACGAAGGCACCTACACGAACGACTCGACGAACATCACCACCTCGGTCGGTCTCAACCCGCCACAGGGCTCGACCCTTGTCGTCCAGCCTCCCACCCTGGCCCTGGCCAAGACCGCCTCGCCGACCTCGGGGCTGGCTGATGGCGACACGGTGACCTACACCCTCACGGTCTCCAACCCCAGCGAGGAGCCCTTCACGAACGTCGACGTGCTCGACGGGAACGACGCGGCGTCGACGGCCGAGGGGGCCTCTTTCACGGGATCCGGCGCCTTGTCGACCATCACCTGCACGATGGGGGGCTCGTCGGTGACGAACGGCGCCTTCACTCTGCCCGCTGGCGGCTCGGCGACGTGCAAGGCGACCTATGTCGTCAATCAGACGGATGTCGACAACTACGCGAAGGACACGACGAAACCCCTGACGAACACGGCTGTCGCCACCGGCATCGATCCTGAAGGAAACCAGATCGACTCCGTCCCGGCCACTCAGCAGGTGACGACGCTGACCGACGCCTCCCTGAGCTTGACGAAGTCCACAGACGCGCAAGTGATGCCGGCGGTGGGCGGCACCGTGACGTACTACTTCCTGGTGACGAACACCGGCGATGTGACGGTGACGAACCTGGCGGTCGCTGAGCAGACGTTCACCGGCACGGGGCTGGCGCCTGTGCCCTCCTGCCCGGTGAGCAGTCTGCCTCCGGGCGCCAACACGACCTGCACGGCCACCTACCAGGTCACCGCCACGGATGCCGTCGCGAAGCAAATCTCCAACTCGGCCACCGCGACCGGAAAAGATCCCAGCGGGAGCACGGTGACAAGCAACACCTCTGGCACCATGGTTCCGGCCCCCTCGTTGAGCGTGGCGAAGTCCGCCTCCCAGCGAAGCGTCACCACTGCGGGCGACACTGTGAACTATTCCTTCTTGGTGACCAACACTGGCTTGGTCCCCCTGACCGGGGTCGGGGTCACTGACACGAAAGTCGGCCCGGTCTCGTGCCCTGTGACCACTCTGGCGGCTGGGGCGTCGACGACCTGCACGGCGTCGTACACGGTCACGGCGGCAGATATCACCAACGGGCAGATCGTGAACACCGCGACCGCACAGGGGACCGATTCGGCCGGGGATCCGGTGACCAGCGCGACATCGACGGTCACGACCCCTGTGTCGGGAATCTCGATTGTGAAGACGGCTGACCGCACCGCCATCGTGAACACCACTGACACGATCACGTACTCCTTCTTGGTCTCGAACACGGGCAGCACGACGCTCAACGGCGTGGGTGTCAACGACCCCATGCTCTCGTCCGCCTCCACGCCTGTGGTCGCGTCCTGTCCCTCGACGATTCTGGCGGTCGGGGCCTCGATGACGTGCACGGCCACGTACACCCCCACCGCGACGGACATCGCCGCGGGATCGGTGGCCAATACCGCGACCGCGTCGGGGACCGACCCCTATGGCACGTCTGTGACGAGCACGCCGTCGACGGTGACGGTGTGGGTGTCGACGATCAACCTGGTGAAGACCGCGTCTCCGGCGACGGTGTCGAAGGTCGGTGACGTGATCACGTACACCTTCAAGGTCACGAACAATGGGCAGGTCGCATTGACGAATGGCGTCATCACCGACCCGATGCTGACAGCCGCCGGCGTGCCCATCGTGTGCGCCCTGCCCGGCCTGACTCCAGGCCAGTCGACGACGTGCACGGCCGAGTACCCGGTCACGGCGGCCGATCTGACGAATGGGTCGGTGGTGAACACGGCGACGGCGACGGGCACGGATCCTGATGGGGATCTGGTGACGAGCCCGCAGACGTCTGTGACGACTCCAGTGTCGGGGATCCTCGTGGTGAAGACCTCGAACCGCACCGCGGTCGTGAGCAGCACGGACGTGATCCAGTACTCCTTCCAGGTCACCAACACGGGCGACACGGTGCTGACCGGGGTGATGGTGAACGATCCGATGCTCTCGTCCGCCACGGTGCCGGTGGTGGTGTCCTGCCCGTCGACGACCCTGAACGCGGGGGCGTCGATGACATGCACGGCCGCGTACTCCCCGACTGCGGCGGACATCGCGGCGGGGTCGGTGGTGAACACGGCGACAGCGACGGGGACCGACACCTCTGGCAAGCAGGTGGTCTCAGTCCCGTCGACGGTGACGGTATGGGTGTCGACGATCAACCTGGTGAAGACCGCGTCTCCGGCGACGGTGTCGAAGGTGGGGGATGTGATCACGTACTCCTTCGAGGTGGAGAACAATGGCAACGTGCCGCTGACGAATGGTGTGGTCACCGATCCGATGTTGACGGCGGCGGGTGTGACGATCTCGTGTGTGCTGCCGGGTCTGACTCCCGGGCAGTCGACGACGTGCACCGCCCAGTACACGGTCACGGCGGCCGACCTGACGAATGGGTCGGTGGTGAACACGGCGACGGCGACGGGGACCGATCCGGATGGGGATCTGGTGACGAGCCCGCAGACGTCGGTGACGACTCCGGTGTCGGGGATCTCGATTGTGAAGACGGCGGATCGGACGGCGTATGTGTCCACGTCGGATGTGATCGGTTACTCCTTCCTGGTGACCAACACGGGGACGACC
>Ga0123357_10006251_pt1 | contig 14470 bp, 9 predicted proteins | sample TergutEmb28metaG_FD_89873 | JGI IMG/M metagenome (GOLD analysis project Ga0123357, IMG submission 89873) | Embiratermes neotenicus P4 segment gut microbial communities from Petit-Saut dam, French Guiana - Emb289 P4 | ecosystem: Host-associated > Arthropoda: Insects > Digestive system > Gut ...
CATCGTCTCATTTTTGTGAAGCCCAGTCAGTGACTGACAATAGCTCTATCTAAGGGGTCCACCAAAGTAATCGTATTCCTTGCCTGAAAACGGAAACAGCCGGCTTCCGAAACGTCGTGCTTCATCAAAAATTAGACGATTGACGAAGTCCCAAAAAGAGTAAGACTGTCAGGAACTTAAGATTTAACCTATTAAGGAGGAAAATAAAGGTCACGCTGTACAAGACAATGTACCAGAGACAGGGTGCTGAACAAAAGAGGTAGGGGGTTGTTAGGTGCATCTGAAAGTAGAGTGCTGAAGAAAATTGTTGGGCCTATTAAGGATGGTGAAGTGAAGCGATTACCATATAACAGACACTTTTATACATGTACTGTTAAAAGAATCAGATGTTACGGTAATGATGAAGACAGCCAGGCTTTGGTGGACAGGCCTCTTTATCGGAATGATAGTGAAATGCCAAAAAACGAATTAATAATTATAACCCAGAGGGTAAAAAGAGAGTAGGAAGTTCCAAAGCAAGATATGAATAACGACATGCGAATGGCAGGTTTTAGAAATTGGAAGATGGAAACTAAGAAGAGTTGGATACCGAAGAATCCTGGAAGAGGCGAAAGACCACCTTAAGGCTGTAGTGCCACTAAGAATGGTGGTGATGAGCGTGGTCATTATTTTACGCATACGTATTCAGTGCGTACCGCACAAAGAGCACTGCACTTCCATTACAAAGGCCAGTGAGTTCTGTGTACGGAAATAACATTTGTTTACTCTGCGAATCGCTCAGTAGGTATATCGACTGACTACGGGCTGGACGGTCCGGGATCGAATCCCGGTGGGGACGAGATTTTCCGACCGTCCAGACCGGCCCTGGGGCCCACCCAGCCTCCTGTAAAATAGGTACCGGGTCTTTCCCGGGGGTAAAGTGCGGCCGGGGCGTGCTGCTGACCACTCACCCCCTTCTCGTGCCGCGATCATGGAAGAGTAGAGCTATACCTCTACCCACCCCCTGGGCCACATCGGGCCTGAAACGGGATCACTTTACTTTTTACGCCGCGAATCACACAAGCAAAACGCAGAGGTTCTTCTATTTGACCTACCGACAGATACCCACAGTCACTACGCTTTAAAAGGCTATTCTCTATCGCTACTGTTTTAAGTACCTTAGCAGCATTTGAACTTTCACTCGTGGTACTTAGCGATAATTTTTGTTCTTGTCCATCACAACTTGCTAATCACGTAATTGTTTATTGGATTACTCCATTGCCGATACACCCTTTCACAAACCACTTCACATAATGAAACTGTGTTGCTTGCTATGCGTTAGAGTAATCACGGAAAGGCGATAAAGAATATCATGATTTGACGTGATGCTAAAGTTCATAATACATATCTTGATCTGTATTGTTCAAGCTTATATCTGATTGACGCTGACAGTATGTGTTATCGACAAGACAAGGAATTGAATTTACACCGTCACTATCCACGTTTCGATACCAGCATTAAGTCTTTATGCTAATGAGTACATTGCTTGTTGGCCAACTCCGAGACTTCGCAGTTCTACTTTCGTTACATAGGGAGTACAAAGCTAAGTTTTCATTAACGACATATAACAGTTTTGTCTTAAAAGTAGGTAGAGTAATTTTCACCCTAGAAGAGGCCATGAAGGCCCAGAGTGGGGGTAGGAGTACGCCTATAGCTCTACTCTCTCTTTAAATTCGGCGTAGATGGGGATGGATGGTCAACGCCATGCTCTGGCCGCTTTATCGCCGGGAAACAGCCCTGGTAACTAATGAGTGGACCCCAGGGCCGGTTAGACGGGTGCGGAAAATCTCGCCCCACCGGCATTCGATCCCCGCGCCATACAGCTCGTAGCGAGTCGCTATGCCGACTGAGCTACTGCGGCTCCGACTTCAGGACGTTTATTTTATGAAAATTCAAAATAACATTGCGACAGCGCAGCGTGGTGGTGGTAACTTAATATGGGAGATATTAGAACAGAGAGTGTCTTGGATTTCGCAACCCCAAAAAGCGCAAGGACAACGACGAGCGTTTTGATTATTTTTGTCCCTATTGCCACGTGTTGGATAATTTTCATCCTAACGTATGTCGCTGCGTGATTGCATGAGACGTATGCTTCAAATCTATTAAGGATACGAATTACCATTATATTATGAAAGTAGTCAAGATATCGAATGTCAATTGCAACTTAAAATTCTCCGGTGCGAAGTAACTAATGTGGCGGAAGACGTGGGTGGGCAGCAATGAAGAACCGAGGACACAGGCTGACTTCATTCTTACCCTCTGCAAGCGACACCACCGTGCCGGTTGCTGTATGCTAGAGCAACACAGAAGTGTCTGCACTACTTAAGTTTACTACCGTAAAATTGTTCATGCCCTGGCGTAATGTGCTTTTGGGAATGCTGCACAAAACCCTGAAATAGGCTACGGCTGATTCGTTTGAAATTCGTCCCGAAACGTCGAACTAATTTTAAGAAACTTCTGGTTGATAAGGCGCCAAAATAATTACAATATCTGCGGAAAATATGCCAACATACTGGAACACGCGTTATACCTGCTGTTTACAATTTATTAACGACGGTGTGGTAGAGTTTTAATGCCGAAGGTAACTGCATGCAGTGAACTGAACCGAGTTAATCCCGACTTACGCCAGATGGGAAGAGCGGCGATTGCTGTGCTGCCTGCTGTCCTACGAAACCGTCCGAATATAAAATGAAGTGCGGTGTTATTTTAAAATGTTCCTATATTTCTGTTTATTGCTCGGGGGAATAAAAATTGCGTGTATGAAAAAATACACTAACATGTTCTATGTCAAATAATGCTGGACTGCAAAGTATGAACCGGATATCTACAACACTTTGCATGAAAGCTTCCAAGGTAACAACAGTACTCCAATTTCGTTAGTACCACTGAATCGCGCTAATCCTCCAACTAAGCCACAACCATTGAACTGTGAGCAATTAAGCAGTCTGCATTTGTTTGTCCGTAACATCCAGCGCTAATACAATAACACAAAAACCTCCTAAGGTAATTTGTACGGCTATTTTGAACTTGATTTATTATTATTTATAGTTCATCATTCTTATATTATCCGTTACCGAAATAAAATTTATATGAATAAACACTGCCTTTAAATTTTCGTTATAATTCGCGATTTTAAACTATTGAATGTTAACTGGCGTTATGAGCACGAAGTATTACTAGCGTTCAGCTTTGTACCAAACATTGTGGTTGAGTGGTGAAGATCCCTGCAATATATTCGGGAGACCACGACTTCGATTATAATCCCGAGGGCCAGATACTCCGAATAGTACTTCTAGTGATATAATAGATAGATCAGATCGTGGGCATCATTCGTAGTAAATCTTTCACCTTCCACGCCACACAAAGCTGTTGAAGCGTCGTTGAATAAAGTAAGGAAGAAAACAATCTTAACTTCAATAATTAAGTTACCCAACAATGGAAAATACACACGCCTTCTAGCGACCGGTGGGCGCTAGATAAGAACACGAGTAGAACCAAAGACGTGGTAAAGCTAATTCATGGAGAGTATCTTCCAATACCTATGGTTCTTCTTTCCACATTCTTTTCAGTCCATTGTTCACACTTGTACTTTCATTGGATGCTATATAACGAATCCGATTGAACACGTTAACTCAAGGATCAACGCTTCTGAAATCTATCTGGGAGATGCCCGGTTCGAATCTTGACCGAAACACCAGCTATCCTGATTGATGTTTTTATGTCGTTTCTTCAGTTCCTCCAGGCAAATTCCAGGATAGAATGTTAAATGAGGTCACAGTCACTTCAACATACTTTCCGTTACATTCTACGTTGTGTAGTCTGAGATACTGCTACTTACATACTTACTACGTACTTGCTCTGACTGACTTACTCCTTGGCTCTACGGCCCTCTGAGATCCTTGGCTTTCTTTACTACGGACGCCTGTTCTTCCCTGTTGAATGCCCTCTGTCGCCTTCTCTTAACCTTCTTCTTCCACAGATCTCTCTCCACATTTTCCAGCTATCTGAGTCTAGGTCTTCCCCTTCTTCTACTTCCCTCCGACTTACTCTCAAATATTTTCTTAACTGCCCTTCCCTGATTCATTCTTACTACTTGTCTAATCCATTCCAATCTCTTCTTTTTAATATCTGCTACTATGTCTAGATCTTCGCATACAGTAGCTCCCTCAATTAATGATAGTTCTTATTCTCCATATTCCTTTCTCTACCACCAGTACATGTGTCCTTATTAATATTTTCCTTTCCCATGTAACCAGTCTTTTCATATCCATCTCAGTCATAGCCCATGTTTCACTCCTGTACCCTGCAACTGGTTTCACCATCGTTTTATATATCTTAATTTTAACTGTTTTATTCATGGTTCTAGACTTAAGTATTTGTCTTAGACTATAAAATATCTATTGTCTGCAGCAATCCTTGATTTTATTTCAACACCTATTAAATTGTCGTAATATTGATATATTAAGACAATTTAATACCTAAATATCTAAAATTCTGAACCCATTCAAATACTCTTCCAGGGTTACTGATATCTTGGTAAAATCAAGTACAAATAACCAGTGCAGTTGAAAACGCATTGTTAAGTAATCCAAAAAGCAAGTTCTTTCACGCCTGAAACAGTTCCATGTGACTGTCGTTTATTTAAAATGTATGCACATTTCTTCATCTCGTGACGCACCCTGTTCTGCTATATATACACATGACACAAAAACTGTGGAGTAGAACAAGTTTACAGACAAAAGCCACTGCTAATTACTTCAAGTACAAGACAAAATGTTGCAAGTCAGTATGACACTTTAAACTTGCTATTCTAAACAGCAGTCAGCAGGCCCACAACGTAAACAGCATTATGCAGTGTGCAAGCTATTTGACATGCGTCAGATATTTCAAGGCGATCGAGACAACAGAACAAACAAAGCAGTAAATTTTATGAATGATTCAATAAAATAACCACAAGAGACACTTCAAGAATTTTGGAATGGACTGTGTTGGCGTGACTCACGATAAGGGTCCAATCAGGTTTCATATAATTACTCTGCAAACCTCACTGTCCTGCAAGCAACAGGCAACCCTAACTGACCAGTTTCAAAACTGTAATTTCTGAAACGAATTTCCGGTTAAGGCCGACGGAGACTCTGGGTAATGAAAGACGGATTTCCATGTTTTTTTCTAATATAGCCTCGTAAGTTAGTGTCTTCTTTATACTGGCGCTAACCTGAGCCAGGTAAATACAACTTATACCCTCCAGGTAAATACAACCTACACCCTCAGACTATACTTCTTTCAAGTCAATTTTAATGTTTTCCTCTCGCCTACGCGTGGAAATTCGAAGTGGTTTAGTGAGAAAAATATCAATTTTTCAAAGCCTCACCATATTTTACACACAAGACCTCTAGTAAATTAGGATTGCTACAAGCGATTCGGTAGAACGTAATGGTGGCATGCTGTTTCTCGTTCTTTCTTCTTTAATGTACCTACATCGAATCGACATAGGTGACATTTGTTTTGCGTCACAGGAACTTCTATCTTCTCTTATTAAGCACTGCACTCGATTGGAGGGGAATGACTTATCTGACTGCAGCCAGGTTACATTAACGATATCCAGCGGAATTTGCTGACTAATCAATCTACGTGGCATTAACAGTGATTGCTAGCGTTCCAGGCACTTTCACAATGCAGTGACTGTTGTGTATGGTGGTTGACGGCGAAAGTTCGAAATCAACCGCGATTCGGCTGCAGTTCATTGTATTTACTGTTCAGTGCACCACAGAAGTACAACGTCGTGATGTGAATGTAGGATGCTGCACGCAACCATTGCCGCAAGTAACAAGATCCGGTGGCCTTGCTGAAACTCCGCTTTGTCTAGTAACACCGCAGTAGGAGATATCACTAGACAGGTGATAACCCTTCAAATGACAAGGCACATTCTTGGGTTGACCTGACATAGAGGACAATTCTGGAACTTGGTTACTGCGTTATATTCAGTTCGTTCAATGGGATCCGAGATGTAACGTGTAACCATGGCAACTTTGTATTAAACCCACCCGTGCCAAGCCGGGTATGACACAGTCACTGACTCCGTACCTCCAAGGAATTATATAAGGTACATATATACATACATACATACACATACAGAGACGTTGAATTTCACATAGTTTGAAATTTTGGATCGAAATAATGTTGAGTTTAGACGTGAGAATTTATTTCGGCAAAACGAAAACTCGCAGTCATCATGTCACAGATTTTCTTATAAAAGCAAACAAATGTAATCGCATTTCCCCTGGATAACCTGACCTTTCTCAACGTGTACCTGTCAGCTGTTTGCCCTAAGATCCGTTGTGACGTAATACAGTTGTGTAGTTATAAAAGAGAGGATGCCATTGATGAAGCGTCTCGGGAATGATATATACATTTTCAACTCCAAGGATAACTGGCTACACTCCGTGGCTAATAAGGTGTTATTATACTGACCTTCTAACAGCAGATAAGAAATAAATTATTCACAGCAACAGGTTTTCTGCTACGACTGTAAACTGCATTGTCACGCAAAGTGCCTATGTACAAATGATGATTGGTTATAGTAGGTTAAAGGCAGAACTTGCACTGATTTCATGGTGCTTAAGTAATATCATTTTTTAATATTAAGAGTGCCACCTTCACTGTTTGTCCATGTTTTAGACGGAATTAAATATTTGCTGATATATTAATTTTATCGGGGATCTGTCGTATTCAGAAAAGTTGAAATCAAACAGGTCCAGGCAGTAATTTCACTTAGCTTGTTGGAAGAAGTCGAAGGCTTAAAGTTTATTTTCGACGTATGTATTTGCTTTAGCTAGGCTTCGTTATTAAGAATCTAAAATGAGACCAATAGTAATGTAGTTATCCATCAAAATACGCCACAAGTCACAAGGTTTCGCCGATCCCAGTGGCCGCGCGGTCTAAGGTGTGGGTCTGCGGCCGCTAGCTTGCTAGGATTGCGGGTTCGAATCCCGCTCAGGGCATGGATGTCTGTCTCTTATGAATGTCGTGTGCGTTGTCAGGTTAAGGTCTCTGTGTCGGGCTGATCACTCGTTCAGAAGAGTCCTGTCGAGTGTGGTATGTATGAGTTTGATTGTGAAGCCTCGACAATGGGGCGGTCCTGGCCTACTACGGACTGTCTGGCAAGGGGGGGAAAAAGTCACAATGTTTCTGCGAAGTCCACTTGTCAATGTGCAACTGAAAGTATTATTCTTGAAAGGGATATGAAGGGAATAGGTTATGATGGCGTGCACTGGGTTATCTAACTCAGGATAGGGTCAAGCCGCGGGCCCTTGTGAATGGCAATGAAACTTACTGTCACGACTGAGGAAATGTTGGCTTTGGAAGAAGAATTCTGTGCCGTGGGGTTAGATGCTGTGTGCAGCTAACTGTAGTGCCGTGCGGTGTAAACAGCTTTCTTTAACTTTCATCTCTTTCAGACTACCATGACGTCGATGCGCAGAAGTCTTAAATGTGTACGTACATAATCCTACACCAGAAACCTGAGTCTACGAGCATTTAACGACGTTTGATCGACTGTGTAGATTACCTAGTGTCAGACTAAAAATGACACGATAATTATGAGTAAGAATTTGGCGGGGACGTGGCAAGATGTGGTCGCGCCCAATTTTAAATCAAAACCCAGCATTTCTTCTGGGGATTGAGGGAAATCACGAAACACCTTAAGCAAGGGCAGTCGATTTCCTTGGTCGAGATTCGACAATCTCCGATTATCAATCGGCAGCCGGAATAACACACTTCCGAGTGCCATGTAGTCAGCTGGATATGACAGCTGCGGATCACAGCAGTGTACGCACGGGGGGAGGCTGAGAATTTACTGTCAAAGAGCTGTTTTAAATTACGACGAAAGTACACTTTACATACTTTCTCCTACTTTCTGACACGACAAAATAATGGACATTCATTTTTTTGTAAATAATTTTCCTATGTAGTACTTCCTGATATCATGAAATAAAGTGAAATGCCAACTTGATGCAACAGTGTATTTCATGATGAAGATGCACGGTCAAACAACCCTCAAATTTCCTGATATCAGTCTGTACAGAGGGATGCGATGTGAAGTAAGTACAATTTTTATGATGGAAGCACCGTCTTTTATAAAACAATCATATAATAACCCTGAACATTTTATTAGACTCATACGCGTAAGGCTTTTGCATATTACAAGAACATTTACAGACGAAGTGGTCAACACATACAGAAGATGTAACAGAACCCTGTAATGTAATGACATGATATTTCATTATCATTGATTATAATTTATAAATGTTACATTTAACCACGTTTTCGTAAACCGTTTGGACTAGGTAGCAATTATCAGATTGATTTTTGATAAGCTAATAGTTCCTTAGCTAGTTATGGAGTTCCCGTATTTTGTGGAACCCGACAGTTTATTGCCCCATTCACAAAAGCCCACCACTTGCCACGGGTCCAATTTAAGCTCCACATCCTCTTTCTTTAAAACTAATTTTAGTAGTCTACTAATCTCCCATCGATGCCAGGTGTCCCAAGTGGTCTCTTTCCTACAGGTTTCCCCAACAAAATCCTGTGTGGCTGTCTCTTGTCCATCATGCGTGCCACATTCCTCGTCCATCTCTATCTCCTTGATGTGATTAACAGTGATAAGTACAGACCATGAAGCTCCGATTTTTGCAAATTCTCCCAACCTTCTGTTATATTCTCCCTCTTAGGCTCAAACATAAATTGTTTGGACACTCAGAGAGGTAGACAGACAGCACTGAACCTGGCGCATTCCACATATTTTAAATTAAGGAACAACTGCAGTATATTCTCCCTTTACAACGCAGAAAGAACGCATGTTCACTGCTTTCTCAGTAAAATACACATGGCGAAGTCAAAGGTCATTAGACTGATTTAGCCCCTTTCTGCATCGTAATTCTACGTTGAAGAAATCCAACAAGACGCAACAGTATGCAAATATTTATTTACTGCTAAATTACTCTACATGTTTCGGGCGTCCATCGCACCCATCATCAGGAGTACATAAAACTGTAGTTGCAGCCTCTGGCACAGATTATACTATCTGGGAAGCTTGCTTCCCAGATAGTATAATCTGTGCCAGAGGCTGCAACTACAGTTTTATGTACTCCTGATGATGGGTGCGATGGACGCCCGAAACATGTAGAGTAATTTAGCAGTAAATAAATATTTGAATACTGTCGCGTCTTGTTGGATTTCTTCAACGTAGAATTACGATGCACGAAACCACAAATATAAAATATTCGCTTCGGTTTCAGTACGGAAGATTAAGGCTGTTAGGAAATGCCACTTCCTGAAAGATAATTAAATTAAACTTTCACTAGATAACACACTGTCCCCTTTACTCCTCAAATCTTTACTACGTCACTGGCCGATCAATAACATTAACGCATCATCACACGACGGTCACGTCCGAAAAGAATGTAGAAACTTGAAATCGATATAAGACGTACGGTTTCCACCGTTCCATGTTTAACGAGGCGTGTTGCGGCTTTCAGAGCAACGTTCAACCTGCAGAGAACCACGGTAACTGAAATGTGTGGTTCTGACGACGGTTGCTGTGATGAATATTGTCTTCTGGAGTGTGACACCGTTAGTGTGGTAGACATTTACCAACAGTCACGAGAAATGTCGGTAAATCTTTACCACCAGACTATACGGTGTCAAGTCCCAGATGGCAGTCTTTAACTGCACACACTTTACACTTTTTATCTGCAGTTCATTTCATGCCATCGGTACACAGTGTTATGCGAAATAGTTTTCTGTAGGCTAAGTAATTTCCAGAATACTCGAGTCTTCTGGAATGTTGCGCCGTTTATAGTCGTAAGTAGTTCCCGAAGTTTCGAAGGATCGTGGTGCCTTCATGAACAGGGTTAAGCGGTCCACTGTTGTTAGCAAATAGCACTAAATTACTGACACCACTACTAAAACATAGACCTTCTGCTTATTTCCATAAGCTAAGACGGCCAGCTGTATGAAGTCCATCTTTGCGCGTTCCGTATGTGAAGTTGTATGCCGTCTATTATTGAACATAACCCTGTATCATTTATACTCATGGGATTTGTCTTCTCTCACTGTGTACAGGAAGTTTGTAAACATTGTTAGCTTCATTATTTATTAATACACTGTTAAGATGTATTAAACTTAACCACCCTAAATAAATATAGCCTTTATTATATATACAGAATACTTTTTACAAGCAGCAGTGACGGTATAGGATAGTGACGGTTCTTTTGTCTTCTTGACGGAGAAATCACTGACTATTTATGCAGCCAGTAACACTGATTCTCGTGTTTTGTTGAGTTTTAATGGTGTGGGATGTTGGTAACGTGTTGGTTTTGTGGTTCGTGCCTCATATTTTAAAGGCTTCCTCTTCTATTCTCGACCCGTTATTCATACTGGTAAGAATCGAGTTTTCTTTAGGTAGACAGGCACATTCCGAGATAGTACTTCATAATAGGCTACTGGCCGCAATCTCCGAACTCATCCTTATTCCGAAATTGCTCATTCTTTACTGTGTAATGGATCATTAGTTCATTGACCCTGTAAAGTGAACTTCAGATACTGTTCAAAATATCAAGGACTAATCCAGTATGATTCCAGGTGCGTGTGTGTGTGTGTGTGCGCGCGCGCGCCTGCGGAAACACTTGCGGTGATGCAACCAGGATGCATGACAGATAACTTGAAGGTTAAATTACCACACAGCGTCAGTTTATGTAGGAAAATAAAAAGCGCAGCAAGTGTTGACCCTCACGGACAAAAGCAAGGGAACAATTCCTTCTCTCCCTGGAACGCCAAATCAACATTAAATTTCTTATTATGCTACAGAACAATGAGTTGTCACAGCGGTAACGTTTCTGATTTGTGTTTAGCAGATATCGATTGGAAGCTGGGACGGAGCACCCGATATACGGAGTTAAATCTCCCTGAAATACGCTAAGATCATTTCGTTTCCAGTCCTCTCCAATTCGTCGTACACAGTCACTCGATGTTGTCTGGACAGACAACACAGATGGCCCCAAAATTAGTAAGCTGGTAAGTAAAATGTAAAATCTTTGAGGCCAACTGATTTTTCGGCCCTATGTTTAACATCTTACACAATACCGAACATCAAAAATCAGTAATGGCACTTCTAGTAAAGCCTTGTAACATTTCCCTGCATCACGACAGTCTCCTTTTGAATCGGTTCCGACACGCCCCTCTCTAACGAATGCTGAACCATGAAGCGAAAACGTGATGCAATGTGATTTTTATTTGGCAAGGAAAAGTTACGTGCATTGCGTTTATGCACAACGCTAACTGTTATGGAGTGTTGGGAGTATATCGCTATTCGTTGCAATGACGTCGCACTTTGTTCAAAGAAATGTAATATGTATGTCAAGGCGCAGCAAGCTGATAAAATGCGATCTTTTCATGTTTTTGTCGTAGCTGTAGCATGTTACGGTATTGAATCGCTAGCAAGTACTTGGGCATGTGGAAAATCACCATTGTTTCTACATTTACATAATGGGTAACTTTTTCCCTTGTATGCTAATAGAGTGAACACGGAAGAGGAAATCTGAATTAAATAGGCATATCAATACATAGGCCTGAATAGGCACACGCCCATATTTGCAAAGGTTACATTTATGAGACGGTCTAAAATATTTAAATTTGTTAAAAATTATATATATATATATATTATTTTAGTGCGCGCGTGTGTGTGTGTGTGTAGCCCGACTCACTCTACATAAGAAATGTACAAATTAATCACGAAGGAAAAATACGGAATTCCTGCCTGTTCAGTCTGGTTATACATATCTACCCACCGCGTTTTATTACGTATTTGAATTACAAGAGGTAGTTCCAGCTGATAAGAAATTACTAAATTCTTATTGCAGTCACTGGTTCAAAGACTGTCACACTGGTCCGTACGCCTTGCACATTAATCTTTTTTTTTTTTTTTTTGCACTGTTTAATCCGGACCTGAACTACGGACTGCGAGGTTTTGACGTAAAGTCATATGAATTGCAACTGCAGCTGAACTAACGAGGTAAAATCAGTAAAACAGATAGTATCTAACGGAACAAGTTCCACTTTTCCATTCAGATTGTCAGGTACAGTACTCCGAGTTCGCTGTCCCTCGAAAGTGTCAGTAAAAGTACGAATGTACGTGGTGTTGCGACATTTATAGCAATATGTACCATTATAGCTACCGTGAAAGGACTGCCACAACAATAGAAGTTTATGGTCATGGGTTGAGGTGACAAAACAGAACATGGTTATTTTAACTCGATATCATAGTAATAGCAGCCAACCCTACGTAAAGACCATTCCCCTGTTGACATCGTACAAAAGGTAAAAGGTCGAGTCCCTGTCCATGAAGGCATGGAAGGGGTGTAGGAGTATAGCTCCACTCATTCGTAATTTCGGCACTGATGGAGGTGAGGGGGGCCCCAGAGCCTGTCTGGACGGTTTCGGAGAAGATCTCTTGCCCTTAATGGGATTCGAAACCAGGACCGTCTAGAACGTAGCTAGTCGTTATGCCGACTATGCTATCCCGGCTTCGACATCGAAAGAGAAGTTTTAAAAATTGCATTATATCCTACACGCACTCATAAATGGATAACTTTATGCGCCATATTTAGTCAATAGCTGTTAGACAGATGTCTCTAATTACACAATTACGCCCTACATTGATATGTTGCGCAAGGTCTGTTCTTTATGCTTGGTACACAGGCCCCCGACGCGTGCCACACTATGGCTGCTGTTTGTTACAAAACTGAAATCTGGAATGCATGAAAGAATGCTTCTCGAACACCCATCAGCCTGATCCAGCAATCAGTTGCCTTACGCGATTTACGTGGGTGCTGCTACGTTCGCCTCGCTTGAGAAAAGGTTAAGATGCAGTGTGTGTGCATCAAGGTAAGTGGATGCAGGAACATAGCAGGCATACTGCAAAACTGTAGCCAAATACTACATGTATCTGGCTTCATGTTATTAACTCGTTCAGGAAACCAAGTATGCCTACTTTACCATTCAAATAGCGCGGGGGGGGGGGCAGATATCACAGTCGTGTCTGCATTCATGCTTCGTAGTCGGAAGGACTCGGGTTCAACCCACAGTCCGGTATGTAGTGGTTTTATTCAATCTCATCAGACAGATGCCGAGACAGCACCTCAAACTGCGCTGCAAATCCTTACTAACACGCTGACAGCATCGTTAAATACACAATCTGGCTACAAATTCTAAGGCTACGTCCTGCGTGCCAGCGACCAGCGCGCACGCGCTTCCGTGCACGTGCAGGCGATTGGCGTTTTTGTGTCCTACGTGACAGCGACCTTCTAGTAGCAAAATGGCGTCAATGAGAGCGCGCAGTCTGTTTTCTGCTGGAGAACAGTGCCTTAAAATTTGATTTAAGTGGTGTGGGGAGGCGAAGCAAACATGACATACTTCAAAGCCGTTTTCAATTAGGGGAATTTCATCACCTCTGTTATGACTTAAGGAAAGATTCCACCAAATTTTTTGAGTACTGCAGAATGTCGCCTTCAACATTTGACTATATAGTGCAGGCTATACGACAGTACATTTCATACATCTCAACAAATTTTCAGAAAATAATATCCGTGGAAGAAAGACTGTTTGTGACACTGAGGTAAGTCCAACATGCTACACATTTAAAACACTTTATTTAGTTCCGTGATGGAGCCAGTTTGATTCACTCGAAGACCGCTACATTCATAATGACTCAAACACATTGATAAAATAATACATGTGGCAAGATTAATGTAAATATATTATCACGATTACATGATTTACAGTAGCTGTAATATGAATTAATGAATACCTAATATCTGTAGACCCTACATTAGCACACTCGTAAAAACAGTTGCAGTAGATTTTTACGGCTTATTTGTTCTCGGCATCACACTACTACACATACGATTCTGTAGGCCTTCCGCCATCGAAACTGTTCAAACCTGGGGCTGAAGATGAAGCAAATTATTTTGTAGTGCACTAATCTCATCTGCCACCATGTTTTGGAACTGTGACCTCAAGAACAACTTTTTTTTGGTGGGAAGCAGTAGTTTCATATACGGAACGAGGGACCTGAAGAAATTTAGGTCCTCGTCATTTTCCTCCTCGTGTTTAATCAATCACTCGCGTGTCTTGTTCTCTAAGCTTATCATTTCTTCCTGATAACTTAGAATCGATTTCCCTCTCTTTCTCTTTGGGGTCCTCAAATGCGCAGTCGGAGCAGGATCCTGTACTTCAGAAGTGGTATCCTCTGAAAATGCTGATTCAACTTCGTATTCCTGGCTTTTCCTCAGGTTTATTATTTCTTCGTCCTGCGATTCTTGCAGTTCCGCGTTGCAGATCGGTGTAAATGCAATATTGCCTGACGTCTTGCCAG
>Ga0123357_10006253_pt1 | contig 14469 bp, 5 predicted proteins | sample TergutEmb28metaG_FD_89873 | JGI IMG/M metagenome (GOLD analysis project Ga0123357, IMG submission 89873) | Embiratermes neotenicus P4 segment gut microbial communities from Petit-Saut dam, French Guiana - Emb289 P4 | ecosystem: Host-associated > Arthropoda: Insects > Digestive system > Gut ...
ATCGTTAGTTTCAGTGTTGAATCTATTGTACTTTTACATTAGTGCTTTCCGAAGTATGTGTGCAGTGCCCAATATGGCTGTTTTCTGGAGTTCCTTGACTTCATGTTTTCCTGTTATGTTGCTCACGTATTTTTTCAGTGACTTTGGAATAGTCCCAGTCGCCCCTATTATTACTGGTATCACATCTGTTTTTACATTCCACATGCGCTGTATTTCTATTGTAAGATCTTTATATTTTGGAATATTCTTGGCTTCCTATTTAATCACATTTCTGTCTCCTGAGATTGCAACGTCTATTAACATACATGTTCCCTTTATTATTATTATTATTATTATTATTATTATTATTATTATTTACAACTTATTCCCTCTATGCCTGGGTCTGTCAAGAGGCCTTGACTGTCGTGTTCTACGACTGAAGTTTTGTATAGATTTTTGTTCTCATGCTTGGGCCTAATGCATGTAGTACTTGAGATTTCCGTGGTTCACCGCAGTTTCTCCAGGCAACTGTCAGGAAAACAGGATTACCCCTTGTTAGGCTGCATCCTCTTACTTTCAAACCTTCTCTATTTGTCCACGAATCACTGTGCCGTTCGATACGACGTATTATGAGCTACTTATGTATAGTCATTGAATAAATCGTAAACCTATAGATAAAATTTGACATCTCTATGAACAGGTCACTTAGTGGTAAAACACTCGAGCTGTTCCTAGTTCCATCAGGAGGCTTTGCCCACCAGAGATTAATCAGGCTTATTATTTATGTATTGTGTGTCTGCATACATATATAGGTATATATGTATATGCGTATATATTTGTGTGTATACATATATATATGTGTGTATATATATATATATATACACTTTCCTTCGTTGGGGCTATCATGTCTAGGAGCACAAAACAGGTAGGACAAGCATCACCGAATATGTGGGTGAAAAATTCATACATTTTGGTCGGAATGCCTGAAGACGAGAGAACTCTTAAAAATAGGCATAGATGATATGATAATATTAAAATTTATATCAAATGTACGGTATTTCATTTTGTGGAATGAATTCAGTTGGCTCAGGATAGTCGCTAAACAGGGGAGTTACTTCACTTATGAATCTGACGTTCAGGTGACAGTGTATCGTAATAAATTCTTATAATAAAACCAACTAGATGCACTAATTTCTGAAATTTATTTTGGAATAAAACTCTACATGTTCCGGACAGCCCCTCTGTCCATCATCAGGAGTTCTTCACTGTACACACAGCAATGGTATATATATGGCATACAGGTTTGCTGACAGTTTGCGAGCAGGATCAGGACGGTACTTGTTCCGTCCTGATCCTGCTCACAAGCTGTCAGCAAACCTGTATGACATATACCATTGCTGTGTGTACAGTGAAACACGTGTAGAGTTTTATTCCAAAATAAATTTGAGAAATTAGTACATCTAGTTGGTTTTAGTAAGAACTTCACTTATGAGTTTGTTTTGTGCACTTTTCAAACGAACCCACAGAGAGGTCAATATTTCTGTTTAAGTGAATGCTGCATGTTACATTTCCGTTGGTTTTGTTCCACTCTTCATTGCTGTCATGGCTTTCTTGCTTATGTTCTTGAACACAATCTTGGAATGGAGAAAATTACAGAAACTAAGTTTTATTATTTATGCTGTTTAACTGGTATTGCTGACTTCATTAAGCCACGTCATACACATAAAAAAATAAAAAAGTTTACGCGGAATATTTATAGGAAACCTAAAGAGAGAGACCAGCTGAAGGAAGGGATTATGGGTAAGCAGATATAAATTTGGACTAAACAGATACAGGATAGATATCAAGGGCAGAGTTCCATTACGAGCGCGATGAATTTTTGTGTTTTATAACCATGCCTTCGATTGCCTTTAAACTAGGTCCTGTAGCGTACCGAACAGCCTCTATTCCACTGGGGTTGTAAATTTCAGACCGACTCAGTACAGCTCTGCCTCGTTTTATCAGTAGTGCTATGGCCCAACTCCTAGATTGAATTCTTTGTTAATGAAGTAGGAAATTTATACGAGGTGTATCTACGGCAACCGCATCGTAAAGGATGTCGTGTGGACTAAGTTCACTGCCAGTTTCACAAATTGTTAGGGGAATATATAATTATATTTTGTATTGGATATTTTAATCGCACTATAGCTATGAATGTTTCTTGTCCTGACTTCCATTAACATTACTGTACCCAAGTTGTAGTCAAGGAACATAACTTAACCCAGTAGTTCTGGGCATGTATGTGGGTTGATACAAGACCTCAGACCACTAAGTTCACTGGGTTCTGGGAGTACTTAATAATTTAAAATACGTCTGCTTCACGTATTAAAAGAGGCCCTTATACTTGCTGAACAGGAGCTGGATGGGACCCGAAGCTTGTCTGGATGTTGAGGAAAAGAGAAACATCTTTCATTTCTGTGGAGAATCAAACCACGATCCCTCGATCGTTCAGCCCATAGCCTAGTCGCTCTTTCGGCTGAAGTTATTCCAGCTCCCATCTGTGTGAAAGAGCATTGTAAATTACGCTGTTGCAATTAGCAACCCTCTGTAGTTCTCAGTGTTTGTCTGCATGCACTGAAGGGAATCTTTAGACGAAATTACCAATTCTACAGCTAAAGGAAGCTTTCATAAAATGACCGAATCTCATGGAACTTTATAGAGAAACCCTGGTCCATCAGTTTCGATCTCTTCGTTTACTTTTATGACATCCCTTGAAAATAAAAATTGAATTCTTGGAATGTATCCAGGAAATATTCTGTCTTATTATTATTCTTGATTTACATGTGGAATACACTTTCCTTAGAGAGCTTCTGATTGTATCATTGGAATCCTTTTATCTGGATAGCTCTGTAACAATATAGTGTCGCCATGAATGTATCCACCGTTATAGTTACTGCTACCGGATAAACCAAACCCTACTCCACCGCTCTGTTGTTGGTCTTTGGAGATTATTTCCGTACATGACTTTGCACTTGACAAGCTCTGTTACCTTGCAGGATGGTTTTAGTCATAGCGTCCATAAATTCCAGTTCGGCCGGTGTAAAAAATAATCTCTAACGTGAACGTAAGCTAGACCTTCTACACCCACATCAGCTTCTGTTCTTGCAGAAAGCTGACGCTGTAATGCGGGTGTAGATGAGATTCATGTGTGAGTTAAAGCTGATGCGTTTAACACTCAGTCCTGTGTCAAAGTGAAATTCAGTGAACGATGTACTTTAAATGAAAGCTGGCACTCTTTTTTTATGGGAGATTGTTTAATTTCAATATCAGTTATTGGTGAATTTGGAAGGAGACTTTAAAAGCCTTTACTAGCTTTGCCCCCTGTATCTATCGATCTCTCTGTCGCCAAGTGACAATATAAAACTCCAGGAGCAATGTTGCTATGCGTTACTTTAGTTCTTTCTGAATGCTGCTGTACATGTGGATGTAAAATTATTTTTGTCTATCTTCTAGAATCTATAACCGGAACATGAAGGAGCTACGTTCCTTTAAAACGTAGGGGATATGTTGCATTCCCCCATACATCCTAACTTTCCGAATGCCAGAAGCCTGTCCTGGATTGCTCGTTGATATTCACAATCTGCTGAAATAGTTTTATTTTTCTAGCAAGTTAAATTACTAGACTTATCTTCTTCGCGAATGATTAATCTTTTAAACTATGTAAGTCCTAGGACTATTACGATAAACTGTTTAAATTCCAGTGATAAATACATGTACCATATTGTACACAATTTAAACCCTGACATTTACACACAAAATGCATTTACGAACTTGATTCCTACAATTCTCACATGCAACGTAGTATCTTCCTATGACACAAGCATTTGTAGTGAACATAGACTGTACTTTGCTATGTAAGCATTAAGTGTAACTCTGCTCCACACGGAGAGAAACCCACTTGAATAAGTTGGGCATTTGTCACACTTAGAAATGCATCCGTGCATCAGGCTTATCGTTGAAGGTACAGAGGACAGGATAATTACCTTTACTGTACACAACAGGTAACATAATTAGATTTACTGTTTATTTTTTTAATTAAGTCTTATACAATTATTGTCACCTTTTTTGGTTTAGGTGATTAATATTATACTACACTCTTAGAATTGTATTTATTACTATGAATATTAATGCTGTCTTACATTTGTATTCTTAACATTATACACTGCACATCATATTAATAAGTAAAAAAGTATATTTATTATTAACAATATAATTATTCTATGTACATCTGTACACAATAATTCTTCAACGTGATTTCTCTTTGCGACAGGGAACAACACCTGAGTAAACTCATAACCAACTTCTGAAGAAGTCATGAACTACATTCACTGTCCAATTCAAAACAAGTTAAAAGTTAAATAACGGTGTCTTTGGTTTTTCAAAAGAACTGATCTTTTCGCTAGACTTTTTACCTGAAATTTTACACGTATTTTCTTTTAGGAATAAGAAAGGAAATGTTTAGTTAGCATTGACCTATTTCAAGAGACTGTCATCCTTTGCAACGTAAACTGTTCTGCTGCTTGTGCCTCGTACAGAAATAATGAATTTTCTTGAATGAAAGAATCTGAGTTGGTTGCGGTACCAACACTCGTCATGGCTATCTCTCAATTTTCCTATAAGTAAATATGACAAGCAAATGAATTCGTAGCACATTATTCGCATCAAAGTTATTTTTCGGTCGACTGTCTGTAAGTAATAAAGTACAAGCTAAAAATCCATTAAACATATTCTGTTTCAAAAAACTAGTTAAAATCGCTTGTGTGAGCTTGTGAGAGCTTCCTACGTAAAATAAGCTATTTTTAGCTAAGATGTGATAGCAAGTTAGTTACAGTGACTGCATCTACAAACGCCCGCGTAGAGCCACGTATAGTTCTAACCGTGTTAGAAGTCCAGTAACAAATCTTAATTTAGTAGTATGGAACAAGGCCATTAGAAAATTGGTTAGCAGCTTGTGCAAATTGCAAAGCTGTGACACTTACAGAAGCATCTAAGTACTCTACTTCTTTGTGACGCTCACATGAGGGATATTTTGCAACACTTCAGCTGCATCCGAATTATCCCACACCCATCCAGTTATATGCACTCCTAATAATTTTGGCCTTCTTGAAGCTAACCGTGTTAATATGCAGAGGTAATTCCTCCTTCCTTCTGCAATCCAAAGCTACTTCCGTAAATAAGTGACTTATTTCACATTCTCCATTCCGTGCATTATAATTCAATTATTATAATTCGAACCAGCGAATTCACTCCGTTTTATTGAAGTCTCAATCATGGTCCAACTCGCCAGCTCTGCTACGTGCAGAAAATGTTGAGCAACTGCTTCTTGCAATTGTGTTCCCTGAAGATGGGACCATCAGACCCGATACATGTAGGAGATGGTGTGTTGCTATGTTAGTGTAATTTTAATAAAATTTTGTACATTCTTTGGTTCGAATTTTAACAAATGCCTTATATAATAATATGAAGACAAATTTTTGCCCCAGCAGATTTAAATGTGCTTTTCTTGCATGGTGGTAGTGTTGTGCAGTTGCCGTGTATTTTCTTACGCCTCTTGCCCCTCTGGGTTGAAGCAGTAGTTTGTAAACTGGGAGGATATGTAGTAAATAGCACAGCTTTCGCAGACATAACAGCGTGTTCATTGGAATCACAAGAACTCGGAATGTTTTTAAATCAGTGATTTATTTATAATCTTATTCTTATGCAGACACCACTACAAGCGTAACATGAACCTTACTACAGGCGAATGACGCTTATCCCCACTGCTGTTCTCAGGACCTAAAGTTTTGTGGTCTCAGAATTATAAAACACAGTAGTAAATGTATATATAACTTAAATGAAATTGAGATGTCCCAGTGCATACCATGGAGACATGTGGGGGAGCGAGTTTATAGCTCTGCTTTACGCTCCGGCCACTTTAACGCCGAAGAAAGAGCCCTAAGAACACCGTGAATAGGAGGCTGTGTGAGCCCACAGCCGGCCTGGAAAATATGCAAAAGAGATAAAGCTCTCGCCATTTCCTGGATGTGTTCTGCGATTCCGCATTTATCCTGCCCTTGGGCTGGTCCTTACACTAACTGCGCTATCCCTGCTTTATTTAGGATTCAGAAATTCTGCGCTTTTGCAAACAAACTCTAGACGTTCATCCATTCGCCTGATTCTTGCCGTCTTTTAATCCTAAAATATCTTTCTGAAACAATCTCCATTTATGTTTTCCATCAGAATGGGAAAACAATTCTCGCGTCCACAGGCTTGTACACGGAGTAATAAAATGGATAAGTCATCCTTTTATAACTTTAATCTTTTTGTTGGTTCAGAGAGAGAGCAGGAAGAGTTTAGAGTGCGGTAAAATTGACATTTCTTACTGATGGTCGGTCAAAAAGATTGTCTGCTATGAAACTAATTACTTTCGTTGATCGAGGGTGTACTCACTGAAAATGCAAAATATGTATTCCTTGAAAATATTAATTGCAGCTTAATAATACAGTTGTACAAATAAGTGCACTACGTTCTGCCGTACAGGATCATATATATATATATATATATATATATATATTATCGTCTAAAACACAACATATGTATTGTAAACGATATGGGATCCCATAGAGTACACGCTTATACTGTACCTTGTGTATGTTCTGCATTGGCCTGATGATGGCTTTTTACGGCCGAAACATGTAGCCCTGATGTAACATATTTTATCAATTGCTTTGATATATACAATATACATATATTTGCTACTATACAACGGGATGGCCCCTATCAATTTTGTACAGGATCATTCCTGCAAATGAAGTTCTGCTTGCCAGTCGCCAGTCTGCCTTCGATTTAAATATGCCAGGCAAGTCTATGTGGCGTCGAACTGAAAGAGAGCGCGTGAATGGAGACAAGAACGGGATGCCTTTTAGCCTACCTTAATGTGTCACTGAAGTACGGTTGAAAGAACTCAAAAAGGCTTTGCAGGACATCGGAATGTTAAGTGTTCCAACAGATATTTTAATTGGTTACCTTGGGCATACGTACCAAATACTAAATACAGCCTCTGAAGCAAAGGTCCTTACTATGGCCAAGTCTAGACACTCGGCCGAAACGGGAAATCCACTGTCGTAGACACAATACCCGTCATGCTAATAATATTTCGGTTGAATAAAGAGAGACCAACTTGATGTCACTTGCTGTATTAACATCCGAAACATGTTGAGCATTAAATAATGAAATAATAAAACAAGTGACATCAAGTTGGTCTCTCTTTATTCAACTATCAAAATGATGCACGGTTCAATAAACATAATATTTCGGTGTTATAGTCCCAGCGGTGCACTCTGTACACAGGAATGGTCACTTAGCTTTTCGGGCGGTCCGCTGGTTGATTCTTCCCAGTCACTTCGGCTGTTAACTTGAACGTAATTAGTCATGACATTTTCAACACCCTGTTTCGTAATCAAGGCTTGCCAGAGACTCTTCCTTCGAAAGTAAAGCGGTGGGGACGTGAAGCAACCACTCACATTCATCCAGTGCCAATGTTAAGGATGAGGATGAGTGGAGCTACACCTCCACTAGCGCCACTCATCCAGTGAGACTTTATGGCATACACAACAACAATTTTGTTATTTACTTTAAAGGACTAGGTCTATAAAGCATATGTTTTTGTCAGCAGTGCTGGTCAATGGAACATGCAGGACTCGTAGGTTGGCACCATGTATTTTATGTTGATGAAAGCATCCTCACCACCATATCGTTCCAATAGCTCAAGTGTTCCTTGAACAAGGTCACCAATATTCTCTTGGTTCATCTGTGCGTATTCAATTCTGTCCCCCAGATTCACTGTAATTAAGTTATAAATTGTGTCATTTCTTTTCTTCTCCTTTGCACACAAAATATGCCGAACAAATGTAGAGGTTTATCTTTTAGACCCAGAATCACTTTTTTATCCTCACTTAAAAACTAATCCTTAGTGTGTCTGTGCTCCTTGTGACACTATGAAGACTTGTAGCTCATTCATATACTCTTGTATGTTTTTCTGAAACCCTTCTATTTCCTTGTTGATTTTAAAACAGTAAGAAATGTTTTGAGGATATTTAAAAAGGAGTCATGCTATAACTAGCCATTCTTTATTATCTCCTGTAATTCGTAACTTTAATAAGACCTGTATTTTATAATTTTTTTCTGTGAGTATAAGAAGCATATGGATTAAAACTGTAAAAATATGGTACTCAAGAAATGGTTAAGTAAACTCCTACTGTTGAATATTTAACATTCAACTGTTCATTGAGACCCACCATTTTTATTCTTGAATATGTTGAAAATAGGCAGAATTTGGCGGTAGTAAGGTACCAAAGCTTCGCCCACCATATCAGTTGATATGACCAGCCTTTGGATCACCTTGAGTGTGCAGCACACTGTTTCTGGATTCCTGGTGTTGAGGGCATCTGTTACACAGGGACAAAATAAACTACAGTGTCTAACATGCCACCCAGTGATTGTTATTTGGCAGATTAAGCTGTCAGATTCAATCAAAACACATTATGATTTAAAATGTTAGTTCTGTGACACTGAAACAGCACTGTCCCTTCCACCAAATCACCCATAACCTGCTGTCATGTTTTTTTATAAATGTTGTTCTTTTGAACTTCAACAGTTTTCTAAAAGTAAAATTTTCACACAGCAGGACTGATAAAGTGCAAATCTCTTAAAAATCTAAATAATTTTCCATCTTAGACATACTTCAAAATTTTAATTCCACACTTTGTTATACAGCTATCTTTGCAGAAACCCACCGTGTCTTAGTCTCATGCAAATGTAGAAGATTGTCAGTTAGACCAATTTGGCAGACTGAGAAGTACAGTGCTTGTGGAATTGTATTACAAACTGTAAATTGTTAATATGGGAACATGTTCCAAAAATGTGCTTTCCTCATAATCGTCACAGTCAAAGTCTTTTTTTCTTCTCAGTGCCCCTCTAAGTGGATAAGAAGGAAGTTCAGTCAATAGTTTTAAAGACAACAACTGGGGAAATAACTGAAAATATCCCAGAAAATTGAAATATTACTGTCACTTTCCTTATGTTACAAATTAGAATGTGTAGAATTCTAACACTCATATATATACTATTCTGTGTATTGCAAATATAATGCTTTAATACAAAAAAGAAATTTGGTAAATGATGTTATTAACACAGAAACCAGATGTGCCCATGGCATTAACCACTGCTGTCGTATATACCATCAACATAATCAATAAAAACAGTTTGAAATGTTCTATAGTGAAAAATGCCTTACCTACATTTAAGAGACTGCTACAAGTTGCTATTAAGTGAAGAGTACTGTAACTTAGAACTTCAGGATGAATTTATGGAAATGTATAAGCGATTCTGAGAAAATGAAGTGACTTTTACATGTGTCCAGTTATGTGCTTGCTATTTGATCAACAAAGGGTCTTTATAACGTGGTAAGACCCATACAATACAAAGAAGAAGGTGCTTAAACTACATGCTACTTATATGGTCAATTAAACATGACAACTGGACTTGTACAAATTGTTGTACTGACCATCTTCCTCATGTAGATATGTTTGGTTAAGAACGAATTTATGTAATTATTGAATCTATATAAATAAAATGTTTTGTATGTTGTGTAGTTGACTGTGTGTTGTAAATGGCTTTATAAATATGTTACATGATGGAATGCATCAATACAAGTTTATGTGTAGCTGTACTTACAGACTAGTAGAATGTAAAATTTGGTTAGTGTAGTTTATTTCTTAACACTGCCATTTATTCTGCAAGTTAATTTTATGAAGCTGTCCTAAATTTCAACCTGTGGTGTGATTCTCCCATTAAAATATTATAATTTTGAATACCCTTGTTTCACATCAGCTGCTGACTCATTCATTCTTTTCTTTCAAATTCTAGTAATTATTTTTTTATTGAAATAAATTAACATGGAACTGCAGCATTCAGAGCAACTCAGTGAATCAAATTGTATGTAGTTAAACAGTTATCATGTAAAAGCTTGATATGGCTACATTGGAATTCTAAGAGAAATAAAAACGGGTGTTTGTATTCAGGTTTTAGTAATGTGTAAATAGAATGTTTGAAAATGAGGAAGATCAGATGTCATGCAGTAAACATGCAGTTACTCTATTTCAAGCGAGAGTGTTGCGAAGAACAAATACAGAATTAGAAACAAACTCTGTAACATACTAATACTACTTCTTTCTTATTGTGATCCAACTCAAAATTTCTTGGTGTTTATAAATGGTTGCTATGACAGTACAGTAAGTAGAACACACATTTTATTTGCAGTCAAAGTAAAGTTCTAATTTTTTTGTTGCTATATATACCCAAAGCTTCCTACTTTGGCTTAATTTTACATGGTAATCATCTGACTTTAGGAATCAGGGTAAGATATTTCAACTCACTCCTGATTGGAATGATGAGCTGTGGGATAACAGGCAGAATTTTTGGACCACCATGCTGCAACAAGTCTTCAATTCCTTGCTGTGCAAAGAACTTGTATGGATGCACAGTTTCACAGAGTCCATCAAAAAACATGGGAAGGTAGTGGTGATAATCTAGTTTCTCAATATCCACCTACAAGAGAAAAATCCTTTAATGGTTAATGATGTTAAGATTTTGTGTATTTTAATCTGTAATGTAGTTCTGAAGATGAAGAAATAATATTGTATTTTTAAAAACACAATAATCATATCTCACACAGCCAAGAAATGGGTTAAAATAAATTCTTTAATTTGGAGAATTAATTAATTTGTTGGAAAAACAACTGGGCTAGTCACTGTCTTCATGGCAAATTTAAAACATTTTACAATTGCAATGAAAGCAAATTCACCCTTAAAAACAAGCAGTATGCATAAATTATGCTTTCCTATCTCTCTAACTGCTAGTCCTAAGAATCTTGTATTTTAATATCATATCCAAATACTGTAAGCTTCTAAAACAATAATGAAATTTCTTTTAACTCATCACCTAGCATTTTAGATTATTATTATTATTATTATTATTTCTGCTGCTACTACTACTACTACTACTACTACACAATGGGCACTGGGTCTTTCCCGGTGTAAAGCGGCCGGAGCGTGGCGTTGACCCCCCACCCCATCTAGCGGCGAGGTTAAAGAAAGAGTAGAGCTATAATTCTACTCCCCTCTGGGCCTTTGTAGCCTGTTCTAGGGTGAATTTAAACTTTAACTTTACGTACCTTTACTACTATTACTACAAATACTGCTGCTACTCAGCCTCCTGTAAAATGGGTACCTGGTCTTTCCCGGGGGTAAAGTGTGGCCGGGGCGTGCTGCTGACCACTCACCTCCTACTAATACCGCGGTCATGGAAGAGTAGAGCTATACATCTACCCACCATCTGGGCCACACCGGGTCTGTAAGGGGATCACTTTACCTTTTTACTACTGCTACTACCATTACTACTACTACTGCTGCTACTACTACTACTACTCTACTACTCCCACCATTACTACTACTACTACTACTACTACTACTGCTACTACTACTGCTACTACTACTACTACTACTACTACTATTCATTTCAGTACAATAATAGAGAGGTAGAGTGGATCTCAGCCATTATTCCTGACGTAATAGTGCGGTAAGCATTTACGTTTTTATAGATTGAAACTCCATTTTAGGACCTTTGACAAGTTACAATTTTCTGTTATGTATTTTCTGTCAGACCCTCCAAAAAACATTTCATGATAGCGAATGATACACTCACGATATTCTGCCTAATTCCATGAGGCAGATTATTTCTTAAGATAGCTAATAATTGCATGGTTATTTTTAAAAATTCCTGCCTCGGAGCCAAATGTGTCTGATCTGCAACAACCAAACCTTTCTGCTGAAAATCCATTTTAATATTACTCTTCCGTCTATATCTGTGTAACCCAAGTGGTGGAGTTTCAGGTTTCCTGACCAGTACCCCCGTCTCAAATATCCCCAGTTTACATTTTGTTCCATAATTTGAGAGCCAATATTTGACTCCCAGGAAACGATGGCTACAACATTGTTCTTTCCAACCGTTACCCTTTCTTCTCGACCGCTTTTTAGAGTTGAGAAGTAGAAGAAAGGCTTAGTTTGTGTCATTTACTGTTGCTTGCATTGCAGTGAATGACACTGCTCAGAGATGCAATGCACTACTTTACTGAAACTGTAAAATGCGTGTGCCAACACCAATGTTGTGAAGAGAATGCTGCAGTACAATATCCCGCCCTTTATTGCATAATTTATGAGTATTCGCAAAGGAAAGAAGTGATGATTGATTGATTGATTGATTGATTTTTGGTCGCCTCACGTTGTAGTAATATTGAGAGGATCAGCTTGGAACTACGGATGTTTTTATGAAATAAGTTGGTTATATGTGAAGGATAATGAGGGGAGAAGTGCAAAATTTCTTGAGGTACAATTATATCCGTATAAAGGAAATGAAACGACAGAAAGTGTTGGATTCGCATTTCGTAAGTTTTTCCGTAGTTTTCTCAATTATTCAACGGTAATGCTGGGATAGTAGTGTGACTGCTTCCTGTAAGGTTCGTCGTAGCTGTGTAACCATTCTTTCGTCGTAGCCAACCTGCTTTTCCTTAACAGTTAAAAGCTAATGAAATGAACGACAAATAAGCAAAGACGGGTCTAGGTAGGCGGCTGTGGGGGTTCTGCAGAGAGGCCTTTCCGACAGTATCTTACCTTCCACGTTATCTTGTTCTTCCCATAGGTATCGAACTCCGTCGCTATTGGTAAGTCTCCTCTCAAGTAGAATCTTCTGAGTTGTGTTGGTCGTTTCGGTGGCCTCTCTAAGTACGTATCCGCTTTTGGTGGCGGCTTTACGATGACATCCCTCTGTAGTGTCTGGATGGTAAATGCCGGGACCACTCGAGGTGTAGCTCGCTTCAACTTCTTGCCAACGGCCATGATGCTACTACGTAGTTCAGTCTTCAGTTGCCCAGAACGACATGTAAAAGTTTTCACAGCAGAAGTTTAATAAGTCGTTGCCTAGCAACAATAAACAAATCGATTGGCATCTCTTCACATTCGCGCAAGACAGCATCGTGTTTTTTGAACTAAAATATCGAGACTATAACAGTTTATCGTTTTGTTTTTAACTCTCTCGCATCTTGTGTGAATCATTAGAAACGATTAAAATAAATTCAAATAAACATCGGAAGTGTTATGTTGAAAGTAAGTTCTCTGTGATACTGATATTTCTCTTTTCCGGAATACCCTAAAACTACGATCTACTCGGGAGATCGAACAATTCCGCTCTCATATAAAATATCGGGCAAATTTTTAGTTTCGTATTTTCCACTGTTTACGCTTGTAGATAGGCGATCGAAGTACAAAACTTTCGTCACTGCAAGCCTTCAATCATTCGCCGCATTTAACCTGCACTTACTGTGTCCATGATTGCTGCCTTTTGTCTCATTGCAACATTTTAATGGTCCTCGATCTTAAGCACTTCTATCGTACTGATGGGTTCAGTACGACACGCATTTATCTCGACTTCATTTCCGATGCATAAGGAAGTGCCTTGACAAAAATTAACCGTGCTGCTTCGGTATGCATATATTGCAGATAATTTGGAATAAACTACGTTAATGTGAAAAGTGCTGAAGGCTCCTTTCCCGCCCGTGTAGTTATTTTCATGTGGGGATGTAAAAGGACATGAACTATGGAGTTTCGGATTGCGAAGTTTTTTTTTTCTGTCTGGAATAAAACTACACGAAAACTTTTACAAAATAACTCGAGTGTTCAGAGTGTTCAGTAGAATCCATGAGCCCAGAAGTTTCCTGCATGCATATCGAACTCTTTTGCTTAGTGCCCAATGCCATATATATGCTTTACAAATTCCTTGGAAGTTTTCAAATTTATAATTTATGTTCAGAATATGAGTTGCTGTAAGTTTCATCACTATTATCGAGGCATTGATTTAGACAACAGGTTTCTTCGAGTTATTAACTGAACAATAGTTCCGGACTTCCTTTGTAGTATGTCTTCTGAAATATTTTAGGCTTTCAAGGCAGTTGAACGCTAACTGTGTCCTGCTTCCGTATGATTGCACCACGTCGATGTATGCAGTAATCCAAACGTTTCTAGTAGCTTCACTCTTTTCATGTTCAAAGTACAATGAGTAAAACAAAACTTTAAATTGTCTGGTACATCTCTCCCACTGTCCCTTCTAAAGTCGTAGGAAAATATGAAACACCAATTCATCTCCTTCACGTCTCTGTTTTCTTCTTTCTTCCTTCCTTCATATCTCTCTTCTTTTCCCATCCCCTTACTGCACCCTGTCTTTCCAGCAACCGCTTCTCCCGTGGGCTCATCCTTTCTTGAAGTTTCCTACAGTGTCTAATGATTCAACCCCCCCCCCCCCCCCCCCCCCCCCGCAAAAAGCGCATCTAAAGGAAAATTTTTTTTAAAAATTTTCTTTTTG
>Ga0123357_10006254_pt1 | contig 14468 bp, 11 predicted proteins | sample TergutEmb28metaG_FD_89873 | JGI IMG/M metagenome (GOLD analysis project Ga0123357, IMG submission 89873) | Embiratermes neotenicus P4 segment gut microbial communities from Petit-Saut dam, French Guiana - Emb289 P4 | ecosystem: Host-associated > Arthropoda: Insects > Digestive system > Gut ...
ATGTGTTTAGACATTGGTCATGATTACAGGAACGGCAAAGATCCGATTGCCGATTTGAAAAAATATTCTTCCCGCGTATTTGACGTTCATCTGAAAAATGTGACAGGCTCGACGAAAGCCGGACGCTCGGTAGAAGTTGGCAAGGGTTTGATTGATATTCCCGCATTTATAAATATGTTGCGGACTGTTGGTTACTCCGGTATGGTCAGTTTGGAATATGAACGCAATATGGATGATCCGTTTACCGGAATCGGTGAATCAATAGGGTATTTCAGAGCAATGCTTCAAGTTACAAAATAATAGAAATAACTCTTTATGACGAATAACCAATGGGATAGCCTTGTTTCGACAATAAACGGCAATCCGCAACCCTGTGTACCGGCAGGCTTTATTATCGACAGTCCGTGGTTGCCTAACTGGTATGGAATCACGCTTCTGGATTATTTTTCGAGCGATGAACTGTGGCTAAAAGCCAACCTCGCCGCACTCGAAACATTTCCGGAAGTCATGTTCCTGCCCGGCTTCTGGAGCGAATACGGCATGTGTACCGAACCGTCGGCTTTCGGCGCAAAATCTATCTTTTGGAAAAATGAATTTCCTTTTGCCGCCAAAGTTATCACAAATCCTGAAGATATTGACGGTCTGACTGTGCCGAATCCCGAAACCGACGGTTTGTTGCCTTTCATGCTCAACCGTTTAGCCAAGACGCAACCGGCTATTGAAGCGGCGGGACACAGAATCAGATTTTCAGTGTCGCGCGGTCCGCTGAATATCGCATCTTTCCTGATGGGAACCACCGAACTGATGATGGCTATCCTGATGGAACCCGACAGGATACACCGCCTAATGCGTATCGTTACCGATTTTCTGAAGCAATGGCACGAGCTGCAACGGCAAACATTTCCTTCCATCGACGGAATTATGATGCTTGACGACATCGTTGGATTTATCAGCGAAGAAGATTTTCTGACTTTCGGATTTCCCTATATCAAAGACATTTACGATGCCGCGCCTTCAAAAGTGAAGTTTTTCCATAACGATGCCGATTTTGTGGCTTCGGTGAAACATTATCCTGATATGGGCGTCAATCTGTTTAATCCCGGCATCCAAATGGGCGTTAATGAAATCAAAGAAGCAACAAGCAACCGGCTTACCGTTTTGGGAAGCATACCTCCGCGCGATGTGCTGGCTGCCGGTACTCCCAAACAGGTGAAACAGGCTACTTTAACGCTACTCAATGAATTAAATGACAAATCACGTTTCATCCTTTCCTGTGCCGGTGGAATGCCTCCGGGAGTTACAACGGAAAATATTCGGACGCTTCTTCAAGCAAACCAGGAAAGAAATTTGTAAAATTTTGAATATGAGCAAACCAACAATTACAGCAGCAGTAAAATCAGGAAAAATACTCGTTTCCGATGGAGCATGGGGAACTTTCCTTCAGCAAAAAGGCTTACAAGCAGGTGAATGTCCCGAACTGTGGAACTTAACGCATCCCGATGCCGTAAGAGAAATCGCCCGCAGTTATATCAATGCAGGCGCCGACATGATTGAAACCAACAGTTTTGGCGGAACATCTTTCAAACTCGAACATTTCGGCTTAACCGGTCAAGTTTCGGAAATCAACGAAGCCGCCGCCCGTTTGTCAAGAGAAGAAGCCGGCGACGACCGCTGGGTGATTGGCTCGGTCGGCCCTACCGGAAAAATGATACTTATGGGCGACGTAACGGAAGAGGAATTCTACGACGCTTTCAAAGAGCAAGTTATTGCTTTGGAAAAAGGCGGAGCTGATGCTGTTTGTATTGAAACAATGAGCGATATCGACGAAGCGCTGTCGGCTATCCGCGCAGCGAAAGAAAATACCCGTCTGGAAATTATCTGTACTTTTACTTTCGATGCCATTGGCGAAAACGAATACCGCACCATGATGGGAGTTTCTCCTGCCGATGCCGCTATTGCCTGTGCTGATGCCGGCGCAGATATTATCGGTACAAATTGCGGCAATGGACTGAAAAACATGATCAATATCATAGCGCAAATGCGTGAGGCTGTCCCCGATATTCCGATTTTGGTTCATGCCAACGCCGGACTGCCGGAAATCAAAGACGGAAAAATAGTTTTTCCAGAAACGCCGGAACAAATGAAAGCGCTAATCCCGCAAATTGTTAGCGCCGGAGCTAAAATTATCGGCGGCTGTTGCGGAACAACTCCGGAGCATATTGCGGTAATAAAAGAAACAGTGAAGTGAAATCCTTTTGCCGTCGGCGGCGTTGTAAATTATTATTTCTTGATTCAATTTTTTCATCCGAATATCTCCCTCAACTCTTTATTACTCAACTTCCCTATCCAATTTTCGCCTGTTGCGACAGTCATTTCGGCGAGGTGTTTTTTCTTTTGAATCATCTCGTCGATGCGTTCTTCAAAAGTGTTTTTGCAAATCATGCGGTGTACCATCACGTTCTTGTCCTGCCCGATACGGTAGGCGCGGTCGGTCGCCTGGTTTTCAACGGCCGGATTCCACCAAAGATCGTAATGGATGATGTGCGAGGCGGCAGTGAGATTCAACCCCGTACCTGCAGCTTTGAGCGAAAGAAGGAAAATCTTGTCGGCGCGGTTGTGTTGAAAACGGTGTACCATTTCTTCGCGCTGTTTGACGCTGCAACCGCCGTGATAGAACATCGGACGCTCGCCAAAACGCTCGGTAATGAAACGTTCCAGCAATTTACCCATTTCAGAAAATTGCGTGAAAATCAATACTTTTTCACCGCTTTCCATGATGCTGTCCAGCAATTCAAACAACAATTCCGTTTTGCCCGATAACGAAGCGTCGAATTGCCCGTTTTTCAGAAATTGCGTGGGATGATTGCATATCTGTTTGAGCGCCAATATCATTTGCAGTACCAATCCTTGCCGTTTGAAAAGCGATTGCCGGTCGTTATCGTTGCAACCTTCGATTTCTTCCATTGCCGCACGCATCGTCTTTTCGTACAAAGCCGCTTGTTGTTTTGTGAGTAATGCGAATTGATTTTGTTCAATTTTGTCGGGCAAGTCAGAAATGATTGTTTTATCGGTCTTCATACGCCGCATCATAAAAGGTGCGGTAATTTTCCGGAATTTGACTGTAGCATTTTCATCATTATATACTTGAATCGGATTGGCATAATCGTCCTTAAACATTTTTTCCGTACCCAAATAGCCTTTGTTGGTATAATCCATAATTGACCAAAATTCGGTGAGCCGATTTTCGACAGGCGTACCGCTCATGGCTATGCGAATATTTGCCGGAATACTTTTAACCGCTTTCGACTGTGCAGTACCATGATTTTTAATGTTTTGCGCTTCATCAATAATCATTACCTGCCACTTCTGTTTCTTCAACAATTCAAAATCGCTTCGCATAACTCCGTATGTCGTCAACAGAATATCTTCTTTAAACTTCTCTAATTCACGGAATTGTCCATGAAAGATATGTGATGAAAGCGAAGGAGCGAATTTTTCAATTTCCGCTTTCCAGTTGGTTAACAGACTGGTCGGGACAACTATTAAGGCTTTGCGTTTCTTATCAAGAGCATTTTCTTCTTTGAATTTCAAGAGAATAGAAATCACCTGCACGGTTTTTCCCAAACCCATATCGTCGGCAATGATGCTGCCGAAACCAATACGACTGTTGCGATACATCCACGAAAAACCACGCTGCTGATACGGACGCAATTGTGCTTGAAGCCCTTGCGGCAAAGGAATATCATCGGTGGAAGTCAGCTCTTTAATCAAATTGCGCGCTTCTTCAGAGAGTGTGACGGGAGCGCCCTCATATTCTTCCGCCAACGCCGTTTGCAACAACTGATAAGGATTGAATGATTTATCGGACGTAAACGCTTTATGCAATTTTTCAAGGTCGGATTCGTCCACATAGATATAATTTTCCTTGAATTTAAACAGCCGCGAAGCATTTTTCAGCAATTTCTGAAATTCTTCAGGCGATACGATTGTTTCGCCTAACGCCACCTGCCAGTTGAACGACAGTAAATCGTACAAATTTAAATAGCCTTTCCCCTCGTTGTTCTTTTTAATCTTAACCGACACTTTCGGACGTAATAATTCCTGTAAAGATTTTGGCATCATAATCTTAATGTCAAGCAAACGAACCACCGGCAAAACCTCCAACAGGAAAGGGGAAAATTCGCTGTTGGAAAAGCGGATAGACGTGTCGCCTCCTAAATTGATATACGTATCTAATCCGCGAATAAACGGCGTGAGCAGCGAAACACCTTGCAAAATCCTGAACCGCTGTTTCTCGTATTGCTTTTGTTTCAGGATATTCGCAAGCGGTATAGGCAACGTATCCGGTTGTGAAGTATCTTCAATCGAAAGTTGCACTTCAAATTCTTCCGCCAAAGTTTCCGATACTGTAATTACAGGCTTATACTGCTCAGCAGTAATGTAATAGCGGTCTAACCAGACTTTGATTCCTCCGCTCAACGCGCTTTCGGCGACAGCCTTGAAAGCGTAGGCTTTATTTTTAAAAAATAAATCTTCAAACAAATCATTGTTTGCCGGTTTGGAAAGTTGCGTTACAAACTTGCCGATAAAGAGCGATAAAATTTCAATGGTTTGATTCTCAACGGACTGTAATATTTCTTTTTTACGAACAACTTTTTTTACTTGCAACAAGCCTTCAGGTAGAACCGCCGACAACTTGTCGATAATTGTTTTCACGTGATTGTCGATTGTAGCCGGCAACCAACGAATAATGAAATTTTTATTTTCTAATTGAACAATTTGCGGAATAATCATGCCGTTTGCCAATAAATGCATTGAAGCAAGCAAAATCTTGTGAAATGCCGCTACCGAAGGTTCAAAATCAAGCAAACGGTCGGGATTCAGATTGAAAAGTGCTGCAATCAACTGTTGCAACTGCTTCATCTTGTGGTTTTCACCGCCAACTTGAACTTCATTATTTCCATCTGTTATCAACATTAGTGTTGAACGATTTTTTAGCGGATGCAAACCGGGAAGTGGGAAAACAGTATAAAAATTCAGTTTCCTGGAAAAAATACGATTTATTTCTTTTGAAATACGGGCAATTTGCAGTGCATATTTTTCACGAAAATTACCAAAAGGATAGAACGGCGGTGCGTCGGGCAAAAGTCGCACCAACGCTTCCGAAATATTTTGCAGTTGCGAAAAGTCAACCCGTTCATAAGCAGCGTCGTCCGAAATATCAGAAGTAGTATCTTCCGAAACATTTGAGGAGGATTTTTCTTTGATTTTCAACAGATTAGACAATATTGGGATTTCCGTTTTCTGTTGGTCGGGGATAAATATTTCGCGTTTTATCAATTCATCAAGCAGATGTACATTATGAATTTCAAAAATCAGAAACGGATTGTTGTCAATCTCACGACTTAACATATAAATGACCGACGCCAAGTGTTTGCAAGGAACCGCCCAGTCGGGACAGGAACACTGCATCTTAAAATCAGTCCATTGGCGGGGAAACACTTTTAATCCCAATTCCTCTGCAATATCCAGAATCGCAGGGTCAAGCTCTCGGTTCAACAGTTTGGAAATCAATGCAGGACGTTCGATAATTTTCGCCATCAAACGTTCTACATCTTCTTCATAAAAAGGAGGAACAATAATTGCCACCCTGTAAGGTGAAGGACGGCTCCCCGCAACCCGTGCAATAATTTGATTACCATTGATTTTTATTTCCTTAACATGCCCGCTTCGCGCATAAGAAGCGCCGCGCGGCAAGCGACTGTCATAATCCACATTTATGAGTGATCGCAACCAATGTTCGCCCCACCACGTTTTTCCGAAAGTTTCTGCCATAATGATTGGTGTATTTGTTAAAGTCGGCTTATTCCCTATAAATCAAAACCGTAGCATAAACAGCAATTCCTTCTTCCCTGCCAACATAGCCCATTTTTTCGGAAGTTGTCGCTTTAATGGAAACGGCGTCCGGAGCAACTTGCATCGTCTCTGCCAAACAGGCTATCATCGAAGGAATATGCGGATTCAAACGCGGCGATTCGGCACAAACGGTTATATCTGCATTTCCAAGTTCATACGATTGGGAACGCAGCAATTCCATCGTTTTTCTCAGTAAAATCTTACTGTCGATATTTTTGTATGCATCATCGGTATCGGGGAAATGATAACCAATATCGCGTAAAGCAGCGGCTCCCAGCAAAGCGTCGCAAAGCGCATGGATTAAAGCGTCGGCATCGGAATGTCCCAACAATCCTTTTTCATGTTGAATTTGAATGCCTCCCAGCCAAAGCGCTCGCTTTTCGGCAAAACGATGAACATCAAAGCCCATGCCGACCCGAAATGCCTGCATGGTTTATTTCGTTAGATTTTTCAATCCGTCCATATCGAAACTGAGCGAAAAACGAAGCGTCTGGTCTAAAGGGTTCGACGGAACAGTGGATATCAAATAAGCAACATCCAACTGGAAAGCAGTTAATTTAAATCCTGCGCCTATGGAAAAATATTGCCGGTTTCCTTGACTTGGATCTTCATGAAAGTAACCACCCCGAACAAAAAATTGATCGAGATAGGAATATTCCGCTCCTATCGACCAGTTGATTTCTTTAAGTTTTTGGCCTACTCCACCCGGCGCATCCGTAAAAGATTTGAAAATTCCGGAAATCGGAGAAATTGCATAATAATCCTTCAGGGCATTTTGTTTTTCAACTGTCGTCATGTTGTCCGTAATGGGAGGTGTAGGTACCATATATTTATTTGCGTCCACATTAAATGCAATTTTATTGTATTGATCCATCGGAAAAAGTAATGAACCGCCTATTTTTAAATTAGTTGGCAAAAAATTGCTCGTATTTCCTTCGTCGTATGAAACCTTACTTCCTATATTAGAAGCGTTTATGCCTAATCCTAACAAACATTCACTGCTTCCAAGCATCACATATTTATGATAATAACCGGCTATATCGACCGCCCAGGCAGATCCGGGATACAGTCCTTCGACTCCGCTTCCCAAATCGGAATAGATAAACCGCAAAGTAGCGCCAATAGAAAATGATTCTGATGTTTTAAGCGAATACCCAACGTCGGCTGCCATTTCATAAGGACTGACCGTTTGAATGAGTTGAGCGTTATTATCAGTCATATCAATTTGACCCAAAGAAAAATAGCGCAAAGAAGCGGCAAGCGCTTGCCGGTCGTTATCGCCTAATTTATAATATCCGGAAAGATAAACCAAATTAATGTCATTAACCAACTGTTTCAACCAGGGCGTGTAGGATAAGCCGACTCCCGCCTTGCTGTAAGCGAATGCATATTTAGCCGGATTCCAGTATTGCGAATAAATGTCGGGCTCGGTTGCCGCTCCAATATCGCCCATTCCTCCTCCCCTTGCATCAGGAGCGATGGTCAAAGAAGGAACGCCAACAATTAAAGGGTTAAAAACAGTATGCTGCGCTTGAATAGCAAGTGCTGTACAAGTGAATAAAAAAAGCGTCGCTAAAAATTGAAATTTGTTCATTGATTCTTTATTTACTGTTAAAGTTTATATCTTTTTTTCTCCTAAGATTTATTGTAATAAACTGTATCTATCCGTATTTTATTGTCCTAAGACTATAATTTTTTTCGCACGGGTTGCTTCTTTACTGTTTGCCGTACTGACAGTCGCCCGATAAAGATAAACTCCCGGTTTAACCCTGTTCCCCGCATTATTAATTAATGTCCATGGAACCTCATAATTTTGCAAAAATCCCGAAGACCCTGTTTCAGAATGAGTCCAAACAGTTCTGCCCGCCAAATCATAAACTCCGATTTCCACGCTTAATATTGTTTCCGGAAGGTTATGCGACAACACAAATAATGTAGATGTTTTTGCAGGATTACCATAAGCCTGTAAATCCAAAATAGCCGGCTTATATCCTTTGACTACCGTAAAATTCAAGGTATCTGTCGTGGAATTATTCAAAATACTCCACACCTTGAATGTTAAACTGTGTTGACCTGCCGGTAATTCCGGAATCGAAAAAGCAACGGTTCCCTGAGTGGCATCTATCCCTTGATAAAAATTGTTCAGATAATACTTCCAGGCCTGATTATTATCGATAATAAGAATCATGTCGTGTATTCTATTTCCTGACAGATTGATGCCATTATCATCCGCAACTTTTGCATAAAAGAAAGGCGTTTCGTTGACAGGATCACCGTCTTTGAAATTTTCAGTATTCAGAAACATGGAGACAATCTCAGGTCCTACACCGGAATCATTGTAATCCTCATTCGTTCCCGATAAATAATATTGGGTAAAACTTCCGGAAGCATCTATCCCTTGAGATTCGTCGTAAGCATACAGTCCAATCTTTCCGTTTGCTTCCGAATAGGATATATCCTTCGGAACGTTAAATGTAAAACTGAAAGCGCCATTCTTAACATCGGTATTTCCGGAATAAACCATACCCGAATAACTGTTATAAGAAAAAGTGGTTCCTCCGCTTGCAAAATTATAAGTTTTCTGACTGTCGAAAACGGCTGTATTCAGTTTGCCCGAAAAATTATCAACAGGCGTCCCGCTTTCATCAGTAATCACCCCTGATAAAGTGACTCTATCTATCGCTTTAAACTGAAGTAATTCATCCTCAGGAATCGGATTCCCATTAATCGAATCCAGGCGGATAATCCATTGGGGATAGTTTAACGTCAATGCCGGATCGCCTAAAAGAACAAAATTCAATTTATTTGAATCATAACCCAATTGGTTTTTGCTCAATCGAAAAATATCTCCCAAACACAAATGCTTTCCGTCTTGCTTGCTAAACAGATAGCGGATAAATTGAATATTAAGATTATAATTGCTTGATGAACTGACCACACGACTGGTAGTGAACAAAGCGATCGCCCCGCTGGTTTGATTCAGGAAAGCCGCTTCGCCGCCAGAAGCGTCAAAACCGTCGAACCATCCGAAGTCGCAAGTTGCCGTAATCCACAGCGGCAAATTTTTGAAAGTCATTTGCCGGACATCGTTTATATTCAATAAATCTTCGGCCGACCAACTGGTCTTATTCCCGTGACCGGTATAATTCAAAAGAAAGCAACCGTTATCCAATTGATCACGCAACGCTTTTTTTGCATCCGGAGCAACAGGTTTTCCATTTACATTAACCAACTGATAGGCATCGACATAAATTTTATTCAACAGATATTCAGGATAATTTTGATCCATATAGGTAGCCAACAAATCGGACTGTTTTACATGCACGAATGGAGCATCGTTATTCCCTGCCGAAGCCATATCAGCCGTAAAAATCAAATTGCTTTTCCAATTTCCATACTGCGCGTTATCCATATAGGAGGTTACTTTATTCACTGCATCAATCGCTTGCGTTACCGAAGTGACCGGAAAACGGCCAATGCCTATATCCAATCCAGCCGAACTGATATTTGCACCTTCATTGTCATCTAAAAAGCCAAAATAATCATCCGTACCATAAGAGTTCGTTTCAGTTAGAGATTCTTTCACTTGATATGTCAATAAATAATACTTCGGATCCAATTTGGAGCCGGTGCTTGTAAGATGCCTGTTGTCGAATATTCCGCCGCCAAATAAAAGCAAATACTTGGGTTTGTCTGCACCGGAAGTCGCCCTGTCATAAAACATTTTCATGAAACGCCGGTAAGCAGTCGCATCCGGCGCGCCGGATGAAAACTCGTTAAAAACCAACCGTTCATCAACTACCGCTACTCTTAGTCCTTGTTGTGTATGTTTATCGGCTAATGCCTGCGCTTGTTGTCGGTAAACAGTCGGGGTTAAGATAACCATATCGGTCGGAGGAAGCGCATGCAAATTTTGATTTTGAATCGTTCCGGCAAATTCAGGCGTTGGAAAGGTTTTACTTAAGTCAACCATTGCAAATTCACGCAAGGTACCGGAAGCTGGAGTTGAAAACTCCATTCGTCCGTTATTCAACTGCGTTGCCATCAAGCAGGCATCTTTAGTTGGAGTTACGTCCCATACCTGACCGGAAGCCGGAGGATTTCCGATGGAATAAGTTACTGCGTTTGAAAGACTTAAAGTGTCCCGAAAAAAGGTATAAGCAGTTGGGTAGAATTGCAGCGACCGTTTCATATTTAACGCAATAAAATTCAAATAAGCAGCCAACTGACCGGTTGAATTATACGAGACTGTAGCCGTGACTTTCTCTGTTTTGGCGACTGTCCAATCGCCCCATCCTTCTTTTAAATTTGCCTTTGTGTAATAATCGCCTGCAGCAATAGCCGGAATCGACAGACTTAAAATGTTTTGCCCGTCAATCGACAAATATACGGGAGTAGCCGCACCGGTGGGACCTCCCGCAAAAGACAAACGGGCTTTTCCCGCATCGGATGTTATTCCCGGAATCGTAAAAGTAAATGATTGTTTTCCCGAATTTATAATAAAATTTTCGCCGAATAATTCCCGTCCACTATTGAGAACGGATATGGAATCTCTTTCATATACAGCATAATCACTAAAGACAGTTAAAGCGAGCGGGGCGGAAGGCAAAACAGGAGTTGTAACCGTTTCCATTTCCTTGGGACCTGTATCGCTTTCGGTCATAAAATAGGAACCATACGTGCTGTATGGATTGTTTTCATGCTCATACGCTTTAGTTGTTGAATTATACGTCCATTTGGTCGTTCCGCGTCCGTAAAAAAGCAAGTAATCGCCCGAATTGAAAACGCCATCGCTTCCTTTATTTATATACACTGCAACTTCCGGAAGATCGTCGATATACGGTTTAGTAAAATCTTCGGGCAAAATCCAACCGCCATAACCGTAAATTTTTACTTTTGAAGGATCGCTAATGCCTTGTTTTTTAATATCATCATAAGTCAACTTATAAATAGCGTTATCTTTTACTTTCAACTGAATCCATTTCCCTGAAGCCAATACGGAATTTGCCGCATACCGGCTCCCGTCGTTTATCGTTTGAGCCGGAAGAAATGAAGCGAATCCCAACAAACAGAAAATTATTACTCCAAGTCTTTTATATATTTCGTTATTTACCATTTACCATTTAACTAATTAACCGTATCATTATTTTATCTGAAAATCAAGTAATTTATTATCATTAACATATCCATGCAAACGATTGTCGATTTCCACTCTTCCCACTCCTGCCGGAGTTCCCGTAAAAATCAAGTCGCCCATTTTCAAGGTAATATACCGGCTGACATATTCAATTATTTCGTCGGTTTTAAAAATCATATCCGCCGTATTGCCTTGCTGAACGGTTTTTCCGTCGATATCCAACCGGAACGGAATCGCATCAATGTTCCACCCTTCTTTTTCCAATGAAACAAATTTCCCGATTATGGCAGAATTATCAAACGCTTTGCTGATTTCCCACGGCAAACCGTCTTTCTTGAGTTTCTGCTGTATATCCCTTGCGGTCATATCAATTCCTACAGTAATTTCATCGTAATACCTCGATGCAAATCTCCGATTTATACATTTACCTAACCGGTTAATTTTTACTACTATCTCTGCTTCATATTGAACATCCGACGAGAAATCAGGAAGGTAAAACGGCTTACCGTCTTTCAACAGCGAAGCATCCGATTTCATAAAAACAGTTGGTTCACTCAATAATAACGTACGTTGCATCTCTTTATTGTGAGTGGAATAATTCATTCCTACACAAATAATTTTCATCGAAATTTTCATTTAAGTTTATACAAAGATACAACTTTAGCTTATATTTCTAATAAAAAAGCGTACCTTTGCAGAAACAAAACAGTGATTCATGAGAAACAATGACTGGAAAGAGCGTTTGAATATTGTTTATTCGACCCGTCCGGATTTTCAATACAGTTATGCAGAGAAAGAGGGAATCGCTACTCTGCCGAAAGAGAAACAATTGTTGCGAATTGTATTGGATAAGAAGAATCGGGGAGGAAAAACAGTTACGTTAATTAACGGTTTTACGGGAAGTGAAAACGATTTGCAAGAATTAGGGAAATTGTTAAAAATGAAATGTGGAGTCGGTGGATCTGCCAAAGAAGGAGAAATCCTTATACAGGGCGATTTTCGCAATCGGATTTTAACGATTCTTCATACGGAAGGATATCTTAAAACAAGAATCATTGGCTAATTTGTTTTAGAATATAAAAAAAATTTATATCTTTGTATTATTAATGCAATAGCGCATGAAAATTCATAAAGAAGGAAATAACATAGTAATTTACACATTCATCGCCCTGCTGCTCCTAAACGGACTATTTTACAGAATAGGCGGTATATCATTATTATTTTATCTTGTTTTGCTGCTTTCTGTCAGCGTATTTTTAGTCGTCCTGAATTTTTTCCGGTGTTCCGAGAGGATAATCAGCGATCCACATCAAGGAATGGTTGTCGCTCCTGCCGATGGAAGAATCGTCGTCATTGAAGAAGTTATGGAAAATGAGTATTTGCATGAAAAGCGATTGCAAGTATCCATATTTATGAGTCTGTTTAACGCCCATGTCAATTGGGTGCCCTGCGATGGAAAGGTGATTCATTCGTCGCATCAGGACGGACGATTTTGGGCGGCCTATCTCCCTAAATCAAGTACGGAAAACGAGCGTTCAAACATCATCATCGAACGAGCCAACGGCGAACAAATTTTAGTCAGGCAAATAGCAGGCGCCATGGCTAAACGGATCGTAACATACGTAGAACCGGAGCAGGAATGTCGTATCAACCAGCAATTGGGTTTTATTAAATTTGGCTCAAGAGTGGATTTATTCTTGCCTTTACATGCAAAAGTCAATGTCAAACAAGGAGAAAGCATAAAAGGGAATCAAACAGTAATTGCTCAATTATAAAGCTATTTTCAGGATGAAAAATCTTCCAAACTTCATCACTTGCCTGAATCTTTACGCTGGATGTTTAGCTTGTGTAATGTCGTTGGTATATGGCAACTATACAGGCGCATTTATCTTTATCCTCTTGGCTGCCTGTTTTGATTTCATGGATGGATTTGTCGCCCGTTTAATAAAAGCCTATTCTCCTATCGGCGCCCAATTGGATTCGTTGGCTGATGTAGTCAGCTTTGGTTTGGCGCCGGGATTCATCATTTATTCTTTTCTGTCAACGTCTTCTGTTGCAGTTCCGTTTGCGGCAAACATTCCATTCCTCGCTTTTTTAATTCCGATTTTTGCAGCCTTGCGGTTAGCCAAATTCAATGTTGACCGAAGGCAAACATCTTCGTTTTTGGGATTGCCTGTTCCTGCCAACGGGTTGTTCTGGGGAGCTTTGATTCCTTCCATTCCGCTCTCGGAAAGTAATCATACCGTCAGTATGCTCTTTGTTGTAACGCTGATTATTATTTTTTGCCTGCTGATGGTATCCGAATTGCCGATGTTTTCCCTCAAATTCACTCATTACAAATGGAATGGGAATGAATATCCCTACATCATGATTTTAACTACATTGCTCTTAACCGCTTTTTTTCAGCTTTTGGGAATCTGTTTAGCTATCGTTTTTTATATATTTCTTTCGCTGATAAGATACGTTTTTGTGGTTAGGAAAAAAACATAGGTTTTTTCAAAAATTTTTTGCACTTTTGTAACCACTGTAACTGTTACGGGGATAAATAAGCTAATTTGGATTGTTAAATCCGAAAAAAAAATATACCTTTGTGTGTGTTTAACAGAAAATATTATTTATGTAAAAAATTATATAAAATAGAAAAATAAGCGTTGCTTTTTATTCTTGCTTGTAGAAATCTGGAAAATTTCAAAAGTTGTCAGGAGTAAAGTGTAAACGCTCACGTAGCAATACGTGGGCTTTACTCATTATTTGACAACAATGGCATTCCAGAGTCACTACAAGCAAATAAAGATACTGACCCACGTTTTTGTTTACTTATGAAATATGATGAAATACATATTGGAAAAATGATTTTCAATAAAATGAAAGAAGATGGTCGTAAGACTATTTGGTTAGCCCGAAAATTAAGCTGCGATCGCTCTAATATCTACAAAATATACGAAAAACCCAATATCGACATAATCCAGTTATTACATATCAGCCAAATACTTAGCCACGATTTTTTTGTCGATATTTCCACTATTTTAAAGAAAACAAACAGTTAATAAAATTAATTTACCGTTTTAGGGTAAATTTTGTCTAAATATCCGGTACATTTTGTCTAAATATTGGATACAGAATGATTCGTGTATTAAAATGACTTGTATGTATCTTTGCCATGTCAAAAAAACTTAAAAAAACGGTAATTATTTAATTAAAAAAAATGTTATGAAAAGTATTTTTTATCAAAGGATTTTACAGACAACCTGTTTGGCGTGTCTGGGAATGATTTTTTATTCCGGCGAGGTAGAAGCTCGCATGCACTATGTATATGACAATTCGGGCAACCGGATTGCCGCTGAAAGAGCGCCTGAGTTGAGGCAAGGGAATGGTGAAACCGGTATGAACAATATTCCGGCAACGTCTTCAGACA
>Ga0123357_10006255_pt1 | contig 14468 bp, 3 predicted proteins | sample TergutEmb28metaG_FD_89873 | JGI IMG/M metagenome (GOLD analysis project Ga0123357, IMG submission 89873) | Embiratermes neotenicus P4 segment gut microbial communities from Petit-Saut dam, French Guiana - Emb289 P4 | ecosystem: Host-associated > Arthropoda: Insects > Digestive system > Gut ...
AAAAATAAAAAAAATAGTATGAGAAAAATATAATAGTATAAAAGGGGGGGGTGGGGGGGGGTTGGTGTTGGGTGGGGGGGGGGGGGGGGGGGGGGGGGGCGGAATGATATTACTTGTACTCGATCAGTACGCCATATTCTATGGACACCAAATTTTGCAAGAATCCAATACTTCACCCCTATCCTGAGGCACGTGAATATCGTCCGCAACCGCCCGAGCTATTTATTTAAGTTTAATTTTGATAATAATCTCCTATCTAAGTCCTGGTCCCGCATACGTTCTCTTTGTTCAAAATTTACAACTAAAATTTTGTATACGTCTCTTATGTCCCTTATGAGTGCTACTTGGCCAGTTCGTCTAACTCGTCATGATCTGAATACCTCGAAAATTGCAACTTATGAAGTTCCTCTTTACGTATTTGTCTACATTCTCCTGTTACTCTAGCTTAGGTTACGGGCTGGAAGACCCGGGTTTCCAATTTTCGGAAGTGCAAAAGATTTTTCTCCACTTCGGCTTTGAGGCTAACCAGTCTCCCATTTAACGGGTACCGCACGTTCTTTGCCCAGGGGTAAATCGGCTGCAGCGTTAGGGTGACAATCACGTCTATCTAGTGAGCAGGTTAAGAATGAAAAGAGCTATATCTCGTTTCTCTTTCCATGTCTTTACGGCCAGCACAGTGTCATTCTCACATTTATGTTGTGATTCACACACTTCTTCTCAAGTACAAAAACCAACAGGTTGGGTGCGTTAAGCGAAGTAACTGGTGTTACTTGAGACAAAAATAAGTAACACACAAATATGCTGTGTGTGGGTAAAATGCAGATTCTGATGCTGTGTCAGTTGACATACATAATTACTGCGGGGATTTAAATGGCAGACTTAACATGTTCAACCCCCCAGTGTAATTAGACGCTTAACAGGAACATAAGTTTCTGCAGAGAAAGAAGGAAACCGCTGGGTTTGTAAGACAGTAAACAAGTTGTGGAAGTTAGAATTAATCATCTTAAAAAGTTGTAGTTGGCTGTAATGAGACTGTACTAATTTCTCATCTAATTAGCTCTCTAGATTTGTGCTCTTGATAAAAGAGAACCGAAATTTCAACTTCTCTTCTTTCACCTACCACATTTCTGTGTTTTAAATTTGCTAGAAACATTTAACTTACTTTCTGGTAAGTAATTGTTGATATTATTCAATGTCATGTCACGTTTTCTCCTTTTTTATCGAATGTATCTCAGAGTGTTAGGTTGTCTAGTCTACTGCCCCGCAATCAGAAAAGCCTTGCCCCGTTACGTTCAGCGTTTATGTTGTCTTTCGTTTCGTGTAGTTCCAAGTGTCCCTGTCAGCTGCCCTTTAATATTAAAGTTTTCTTCATTCAAATATTTTACCCACCAGACTGAATACCTGGGTACGGGATAGAATGTACAGTACAGTACATGCACGATATATAAATGTCACAACGTAGCTTGCGTTACTGAGTCACGACCACAGATCTATCCAGAAGATAGTACAGTGGGCCTAAGTTCTAAAAACAAAGTACCAGACCGGACGGTGTCATAACACATAATAACAACGGCAATGAACACTTCAAACCTTAAGAGCCTGTGATACTCGTGTGTAATGCTGATATTTCTGAATCTGTCTGTACCGTCGTGGGTCAGTCGCTGCATGTGGGAAACTTCACAGCGCAGCACATGTATTTCGTTACATATTATAGGGTGGAACCTGTCTCCCAGTCTTTGTTACTGTCCAATTAGCACAAGACCAAGCTATGCTGCATCTGTTCACTAAATGGGTAAACAATTAGCCCAATTTTTTATCTTTGTAAAAAATGCTTTTTTGTGACACCCGTGAACAGGAAAACCGAACAAAAATAATGAAAGTATTTATAAATGATAACATCTCTAATCCAGTGTCGTGGTTTCAAATATCCAGTAACGTAATTATTTCAAGATAAACGAGAATACTGTGCACATTTTGCTGTTTTCAAAGGGGGTCATTTAAAGGCTTTAAGCAAAGATATTTTTAAACGTCACTGCCAAATGTATTACCGTAATATAGATACGCAGGGGGTACTTTTTAGTCAAAATAACGTAATCTAGTGATCTTTATACGTATATGGCAACTGCAAACCGATAACACAGTACGTATTGATTGCGTTGTGGGAGCGAGGACTATGGCGACGCTTCTAACTGCAGAAGTGACATCAGTACTTTCATACGCATTACACACACACACACAAGTCAGCTTAACGCTTTGAACATGAAAATTAACCTGAATTGTATTTAAAGATCCAGTCCGTACCGCGCAGTAAACAATCTCCGCCTGGGTTATAAAAACTACTCCCTAAATGTCGTATAGTGAAATAATCGCTGTTTTTATGAGATCGTCAAATCGTCGAATATAAAACGTTTTAACTGTAAATCTGGTGGGAGGTAAAGCAATCGATGTGCCTTAACGATTTAGCCTATATTTCTAGGGCGTATTTTGCTTTAACGTTTAAGGTCTATGCTGTGTGTTATGCCGCCCTACATATTTTAGGCTTGGTATTTGCGGGGAGCAGCACAGCTTTTAAATAAACCTACCAACATGCAAACTGAAAACAAGCACACAGACAAGCTATAGGCTAAGATACCGACCAACTGGAGTTCGATTCCCGGCTGAGACAGGCTTTTTTCCGTGTTGCTGTAAGTCCAGGTCAACTGTGGGGTCCAACAAAGTTTTTCTCAGTGTCACCTGTTGACAGATTTCCCCAGATAAATCGGACATGACTTGAAACTGACTAGACCTACATTTCTATCTGGTGCCGAGTTGAAGAATAAGTGGAGCTAGCCGTACTTTGTGCGGTTTCATTAAGAATTGGAGCAATTATACTGACTTTCTGTCACAGAAATTTATGTTGATAGTGATTGGGTTTAATATCACTTTTGCAGTATGTGGCTGTATCGTGTTGATATGAGGCGAGCTGGGGGTTGGAGAGAGGGTTATTAGATACAGTGACACTGACAGTCTGGGTTACATTGCAAGCAGAATATGCGGTATTAACCTGGACACATGAGCGTACATGGTATGGTCATTCTGCAAGAACAGGACATGGTTTCATTGTCATTTAACCAAATATTTTCCATACACTGGGATGTGCCGTCGTGTAGTATGGTGCAGCGTTACTAAAGTCTGGATGCAATCTGCTGAATCCATAGTCGATGTAATTTGCGAAACGTCGGTACATAACAAGTCTCTGCGCGGCGTCACATTGTGGTGATTAGGGTTTATTGTCTCCGTCGTGAGATAATCAAGCTGAGAATAATATTTGTATATAAATGGTAGGAAGCATGATGAGGGTAAAGTAAAGGTAAAACAATCCCTATACAGGTTTGGACAGGCCCTGAGGGTTCCAGGAATTTGATGCTCCGAGATTTCATAACAATCAGCATATGAGGGTGGTAAGGTTGTCAGCCGTAGACACCGGCCACGTTTACCCCCAGCAAATATTCCTGGTACTCATGTCTATCAGAGGCTGAGTCTACGCCAGGGCCATTTTGCGGCAGTAAGGATTATGTCAAGAAAAAATTCCAATGACACTCTCGGGAATAGATACCGCGGCCTTCCGACTTGTAGCACAGTACCTTATCCAACTGTGGTGTGATACCGGGGGATCGTGATATTCTTAGGATAATGAAATCAAAGGGGGCGTGATAGGGCGCAAGTGGTAAGCCTAGGAACCTTTAATACTCACGCGTGAAGGAAAGAGGACAATAGGAAGACTTAGATATTGATGGTAAGATAATGTAGAAATATATAAATGAATGTAGAATATGTGCATGTTTCCTGCTTTGTAGTGGTTGAGAATGGGATCTTTTGGCTGGTTCTTGCGTACCCAATAACAAATTTATCCATACCATAAAAGTTTTCGATTTATTGGCTGAGTGACCATCAACGTCTAAGGAGCTACTCTGGTGCACGTAATTGGTTGGTTGAGAGTGCAAGCGGAAATATGGCTAGTGATGGAAACAATTTTGTACGGTTTAAACAAAAAGAATAACCCGAATTAAAAATTCAGCTCGTACCGCGCAGTAAACAGCCTCCGTCTCTGTTATAAAAACCAGTTAGTTAATGCTGTATAGGGAAATAATCGCTGTTTGTTCTCAGATCCACAAGAAATACAAAAATACACTGTGTGGGCAGAACGGAGAATTGTTGAATGTTAAACTGGTTGTATGTATAGTGACCACTGGGCTTTAAATGTTTAAACGCAATGCTAACTGTACTGTTTGCTGTAACATTCAGCTAACCTGAACTTGCCTCACAACATGTGTTGCTATGAAAATCGGGACTACTCTCTACTGGGATATTAGTACGCATAGTTAGGTATATGTAGATATGAATTTGGATAGATTCTTTAGATGGGTGGGGATTAGTTTCTTCGAAATGTTGTTAAGGGCTTAACACACCACAAGCTGTAGCATCTCTTGAAGACTATAACCTTCTTGTCGCTGTAAGATACATGAATTTTCAAATAACTCCGTAAAATATTTTATGAATTTTATACAATTTTTTTACACGTGTGAAATGATAGAATGTCATATTTTCATACACATCTTAAATCACAGCCTTAAACATGCGCCCTTCCGCTTTAAGAAATAAGCCCTGCATTGTAACAGTATAGTGTGTTACATGCTTGGTACGTGTATGCAATTGGCAATACGTAGCGATAATTCCCGTAACCGGTTTGTCTGTGCAGAGATGACACAGTGTGTTCACTGCGCGGTAATATCTGATATTTAAATACAGTTCAGAGGAGCTTAATGTGTGGAGTGAGCTGCGCGGTAGTCGCCGGCCTGTCACCGCAGGGCGCCAAGTTCGATCCCAGGCCAGGCTGTGTGAGATTTGTGATAGACTAAGTGGCACTGGAAAAAAGCTTTTCTTCGAGTACCTTTGTTTTCCCCTTTCACTATAATTCCACCAATGCTCCATCCCCATCTTCTAGTTACAAGCGGGAGAAGCCTGGGAATTTTCCAAACAGCGATGCTCTTGTGTAAATCGGGGAGCGTTGAATAAGGAAAGTACTTTCAGATATTTAACTACCGGAGTTTTAAAAAGGAATAAGCAGTTTTGCGTGTGTTTCGTGAGTGGCAGTCATTAGCATGCTGGCGATCAGCTGGTATGATAAAGCTTATCATCAATTTGCAACAATCTGGTACATGTTTAGTGAAAAGCGAAGGCCTTTCCGGATTGCATGTGCTTGCATGGGACGTCGCAGCCTTGCAGCTGCATTAACATTGCCACACGCAACGAAACAATTTAACATGTGTTTAAGAGCACATGTATCACTTTCCGTAATTGCTGTGTAATTTGACGACCTCTAATACTGTGAAAAAGTGAGTTTACTCTGGGACGTGATGCCTTTTATATAGCTGTGTGGATTGGTGACAGTGTCTTCGGGGAACCTGCTGGCTCCATCTTCAGAGTAGAATTATCAGACAAATTACAGTAAACGTTAACACTCGGATATTCCGTGTTTTAGTCCGGCTGGTTTGTTTTTGGCGCGACAGTCCCCCAGTGGACCAGAACCTCTTCATTCACGAAGTTTCTAGATCATACACAACGACGCACCACAGTCGGTAGGACTACCCTGGACGAGTGATCAGCTCGTCGCAGAGACCTCTACCTGACAACACACAACAATCCCAACAAACATCCATCCGTGCCCCTGGTGGCATTCGAACCAACAATCTCAGCAGTCGAGCGGCCGCAGACCTACAACTTAGACAACGCGGCCAGTGGGACCGGCAGTCCGGCTGATAAACCCGTTAATTTAAAGGTGATTTTACCCTATTCCTCCGCAGTCATTCGATAAATATGTCTGGATGTATCTAAAATAAGGTCCGTAACGCTTCCTTCCACATCCCTTCCAATTCATTCACCCAACACCCAAACATTCGATGCTGTACACAGGCGCAACATTTTCTTGATACCCTAAGTCTACGAACAGAAAATCCGTGGGCCCCACATGCAGTAACTTAGACGTAACCTAATTGACATTGCCCCCTTGGTGTATTTCTCAATAAGTTGTTATTTATCCGACCAAAAAACAGCGTATAGATCTACTACGATAGTCTTTAGCCGATACGAGTGGCCACACGGTCTAAGGCGTAGGTCTGCGGCCGCTGGCCTGCTAAGATTGTGGGTTCGAATCCCACTGGGGCCACGGATATTTGTCTGTTGTGGGTGTTGTATGTTGTCACGTAGAGGTCTCTGCGACGAGATGATCACTTGTCCAAAGGAGTCGTACCGACTGTGTTGCGTCGTTGTGTGTGATCTAGAAGCATCTTGAATGAAGAGGCCCTGACCCACTGGGGGCTGTCGCGCCAAAAACAAACAAACAAACAAACAAACAAACAAACAAACAAATAAACAAACAAACAAACAAACAAACAATAGTCTTTCATTATACACTGCAGCATACTTCTAATTATAACAGTATTATTCCAAAAACGGAAAAATAAAGTTTTAATTTCTCTAACGCGATTATGTATTAGTTGAAAACTTCATTATTCCATTTTGGAACACTATTTTTATAATTCCTAACACTGTTAAGAGAGGTCTGTCTGTTTCCTTATATTCATTTTTTTGTATGCGACATCTGGACTTCCGAAATATGTAGCAGTGTGTAATGAACGGCTATTGTACTGTATCTGTATGCTGTGTTTGGTCGGGTAATTAGCACCTTATTTGACGTCTTCTTCTCTTGTGCCAAAGTATTATTGACGAAAAGGTTGGACTGGCGGAGCAAAACAATTTGGACATTTAAAATAGTTAATAAATGTGAGTAATTTGTCAGAAAATTTCAATTAAAGCGTTCCGTGTAGTAAAGAGTAACGTATTGCTCAATCCATTATAATCTGCAGTGCTGACGGTGCAGTAAAATAAACCACGAACCTACCAAGCCTGAGGGTGAAGGTTCCATCTTCTGTCCGAAACGTCTGCACCTATCTACAAGTCTACAAGCATTCGCATTCTCTATAACAGTACCCTCTGTTTCTGTGTCATACATCTTATTGACGCTGATCACATGACAAAATCCTTTTTAGGCGCTTTCGAAAAATTGCGAAAAGCGACTGTTAGCTTCGCCATATCTGTTGTCTGTCTGTCCGCACGCAACAACTCGGCTCCCACTGTGTGAAGTATCACGAAATTTTATATTTGAATTTTTTTCGAAAATGTGCGGAGAAAATCCAAGTTTCATTACAATCTAACAAGAATCACGTGTACACTACCTGAAAACCAATGAAAATTTATGACAATACCTGGCTGAATTCTTCTTAGAATGAGAAATTTTTGTAGACAAAAGTTGTAGAGGAAATTAAAACACACATTTTATTCCGAAAATCGTGTTCTTTATGAGATAATGTGGGAACTTGAGGTTTGTTTGACCTACATTTTCCTCATGAAATAATGTGAAATGCCAACTTGATGCAACAAGGTAATTTTATTTGTGTATTCTTAGCTCGACATGTTTCGGGTACATACGCCCATCATCAGGAGCATTAGATGTTGAGTTGTAGCATACGGTTTTCTGCGCCGAGTTTCTGGACGGGTGGTGGTCTTGAGAGCCGCTGCGTAGATCGCGTGTACGGTGCGGAGTCGCACGGTACCATCCGCACCATACACACGACCTACACAGCGGCTCTTAAGACCACAACCCATCCAGAAACTCGGTGCAGAAAACCGTATGCTGCAACTCAAAATCTAATGCTCCTGATGATGGGCGTATGTACCCGAAACATGTCGAGCTAAGAATACACAAATAAAATTACCTTGTTGCATCCAGTTGGCATTTCATATTGTTTGGTAATGTGGGAAAATGTGGTACAGCCTGACAGGGCACAGACAAGAAAATAATACAGCGCGTGCGCTTTGCTTGCCGAATACCGAAGACTACAAACACACACTCGGAATACGCAGTGATTAATCCCTTTTCACTGCAAAAAAGGTTACGCGAACGCCCCTCAGTGCTAGGTTACACGTACGTTTCCCGTCTTGCTGAGACAGTAACACACGATGAATAGTTCAGATAATTGTCCGCTTTAAAGTGAACTGAGTGTTTATTGACATGTCTGTCTCTGGGGTTTGTTCTGTAGTACTTACGTTTAGTCTACAACATAGCCTGCTTCTTTAAGATGCATTTTAATATTATCGTACGTTATACATCTATGTCTCCCTAGTGACTTCTCCATTTCAGGTTCCTGCCAAACTTTTTTTTTTTTATTTCTCGCCTCTATAATCCGTGGTACATTCCCCAATCGTCTTACCTTTTCCTGTCCTGTTATAACACCAATATCTGACACGCAGTTTGCCTGCACATTATATAACTGGTTTTACTGTGCGATCAGCTTCACACGTTTATGAAATGACTGTCCTCTTTCACTTTTATGATCACGAGTGCATTATACGTTGGCTGAAGATCCAGATCTTAGAGTTCACTACAGAAAAACTTTATTTATTCGAAATTTATTTAGAAAAGCCTTTACGTTTAACTAAATTTAACTAAAAAAAAACCAGTGAGTAAACCAAACAAATATTCAAATTTAAGTTACTCTGTAATTATTTTAAAATTTGCTACAAATTTTTGCGACATTTAATTACGAAGTTCGAATAGCTCAGTCAGTATAGTGTCTGGACGACAGAATAATCGGTGTTCTATTTTGTTTGGTGGGCAGAGATCTTGCTGTTCTCCACAGCTTTCAACAGGTGCTGAGACCCATAAGTTCTCCTATTTAATAATTACTGATGGTTTCCCTTTTTTCCTCCCAGAGGGTAAACCTATCGAGGCGTGAACTGGCGAACCATCTTTATTTAGTTAAGGAATTACTGGAGCTGTAAATTTACTGCCCCATTCATTCGTATGGCAGTATTTTCAGATAAAAGCAAGGAAAAGTCTACCATCTTCTTTAACCTCCTTCCCTTTACCACGGTTGAGGTCTTATGTTTCTGTGACTATATTGGAAGTTCTAGTCAAGGTTCAGAACGTGTGGAAAGGTAAGGTAAACGTATATATTTGCTATGTTTGTGTAACTCTTTGAGTTTTGCCCCGGCGGATACTCTTGTGAATATTCATTGCATTGCCAGCGGATATGCCAACAGAAGGCTACGTCAGCTTTTGGGCATGTTTGAAGTAATTTCCTGAAAATCTTAATGAAGTACCATTTGCAGTTGCTCTAACACAATGTCATGCCACTATATATAAATTGACAAGCATTTTACTGAAATTGGTATTAAAGTACGGCTACTGGGTACGGGAAGAAGGGCCTGGGGTTCGAAACTCAATATGGGCAAGAGATTCTGTCTTCACCAAAGTTGTCCAGATCGGCTCTGGAGTCCGAAGTACCTCCGGTTCAGTGGGTGACAAGGTTATTTTCTGAGGGTAAAGCGGCCGGAGCTTGATGCTTACCACTCACCTCAATCTAGCGCTGAGGTAAAAATTGAGTGGAGCTAAATCTCTGCTTTCCACTACATGGCTTGACGGCGAGAAGCGGGACAGCCTTACATTTTATACTTATTTACTCCATGGAACAGAGTCATTTTTGAGAAGCTAACCGGTTTTCAGCTAGTCAAGAAATTCCCCGCACTGTATGGAACCCGAAGGTTCATTACCGCAGTCACAAGTGTCCACCGCCTGTCCCTATCCAGAGCCAGATCGATCCAGTCCATGCCCCCACATCCCACTTCCTGAAGATCCATTGTAATATTATCCTCCCATTTACGCCTTGGTCTTCCAAGTGGTCTCTTTCCCTCAGGTTTCCCCATGAAAACCCTGTATACACTTCTACTCTCCCCATACGTACTACATGCCCCACACCTCCCCCCACCACAGTTTTCTCGATTTGATCACCCGAATAATATTTGGGGAAGAGTGCAGTTCATTAAGCTCCTCATTATGTAGTTTTCTCCACTTCCTTGTTACCTTGTACCTCTTAGGCCTAATTATTCTCCTCAACACCCTATTCTCAAACACCCTCAGCCTACGTACCTCCCTTAATGTGAGCGACCAAGTTTCACACCCATGTAATTACATTTTATACCATATTTAATTATGATTTGTCAGTATTCGTTTGTGTACACTCACTTTCTGTTTTTGCAGAGTTAATTACACGCTTCTTGCACAACTCAAAACAATCATGTTACTTAAGACGTGTTTAGAGTGATTTACAAAAGTCAGTTGCTTACATCTGTGGACACCAAAAGGGCAGAAATACGTAACCGTTTAAATTGCACTCGTGTTCATTTATACCACCTGCTATAACGTTCAATCTCAATCTTGTTGGTACGGTTTTTTTTCTCGATGTGTTTTGTTTGCCAAAATAAACAGCGCATAGGCTACTATTGAACCGAACATCATTAACTGACCGACAAACAGAACGCAAATGTTGTGTATATGGTTAAATTTACTGGCTGGAACTTGACAAGTTGCCTGACGTGATCAGGAAATCCCAGTCGGTAATTTGTCTAAATATATAACACTATATTTCAGTTTCTACCTAACGGAAAACACCACGTGTTTTCGTTACAACCTCCAGTCTATTAATAAAGGTAAAGTTTTCCCGTTAGAGATCCGGTGTGGCACAGAGGGTGGGTAGAGGTATAGTTCTACTCTTCCATGACCGCGGCACTAGAAGGAAGCGAGTGGTCAGCAGCACGCCCCGGCCGCACTTTACCCCCGGGAAAGACCCGGTACCCATTGTACAGGAGGCTGGGTGGGCCCCAGGGCCGGTCTGGACGGGCGGAAAATCTCGTCCCAATCGGGATTCGATCCCGGACCGTCCAGCCCGTAGTCAGTTGCTATACCGACTGAGCTACCCGGCCCACTCCAGTATAAAAATAATCACTGTAAATTAGGTTAATAATGCAAAACTTTAATCACTGCTCACTGCGAGGGCAAAATGCAGTGATTTGACTGAAGGCGCACACTAAACCGATTTATACATTCTCCTTATACCCGCTAACCCTCCTCCGATATGTCATTGGCCCTATGAAGACTGACAAAGAGACACCGATAAAGTGCAGTAGAAATATAGAAGCAAGATAAGGAAATAGAGGAATAAGAGGGACTTTTGTGTGTGGCGGAAGTGCGGGGGCAGAAAGAGCATTACTTTTTTTTTTTTCGAACGCTTCCAAAATTCGCCCGCTTATCCTTCTGATATGAGTAGCACGAAGACGAAGGCGTTAGAATTGTGAAAATATTGGCTTGAGATAAGAGTCCGGGAATTTTGATTTACTTATTTATGGTAAAGTGCATAACAAAGACTAACTCGAGGTTCGTAACAGGCTGATGTTACCTCTTCATTTTGTACCTCACCACAGAGTGTAAGAAGGGCCAGTCTTTTGACGTTATGTGTGGAAACAGTGACTGTTTATCGTAGATTTATATGAAAAGGACAAAAAAGCTGTGTGCACAAAATGAAGTGCTTTAGAGTCAAACCTGACGGTGCATTCAGCAGCCACTGGGCTTTAAAGGATTTGAGAACATAAACGATAAAAAAGAAGTGTCCGCTGCAGGGCTTCTGAAATGTGTATTGGCCCGCATTGTAAAGTTTTATAGGATCAGAAGGCTACAGAATAACTGCTTTGTTTCCAAACGAACTTTATTTTGAAATAAAAGCAACAAGTGGCTCGCTGCAGCCCTAACTCCTCTGGATATTTTGTAGATAAAACAAATAAAAGTTGACACTCTGGCACAAAGTATCTATTGTCTTTCCTTCTGCTGATGAAATGTTTGGGAAAAGGGAGGGGAAAGAAGAAGGGGCGTAAGAATGTCCAACATAAAAGAATATCGGTAACAGAAATATTGTTTTTGAGCTTCCTGGAACAGAATGGAATTTACAGAATTTACTATCTAGCAAGTTTTCTGTAGATAAGTGGAAAGTTAACGGTGAGGTGTCGGAAGGAACGTTATTGGTTGGAAATAATTGTAGGGTGTTAAAAATTTGCAGCTTTTAAATAAGACATGAATTATTTCTCTACAACTGCGTAACTCTAACAATAATCATTCTATTATTTGGAAATATTTTTTTCAGGTTGTTTGTGAAAAATAGACTCTGCCGTCTCAGAATGAGATCGCCGATTACAAGGTTGACAATACCTGTGTACTCCTGTATATATTCCTCTCCCTCCATCTGGCACTAATATTGACTCGTGTGTGCACATGCTTTATAAAGTGGGTTGCCTATTTGTGGCCTGAATATTGTTTCATTTTCTTACTTCATGACCAAATTACGAAACATTACAAATAGAATTTAACACGTCAATATTATCCTTTTTAAGTGTAGATGCACAGAAAGCCCTTCTCAAGCAGCTAACAGTTCAAGATATTTTAGACTTTTCATGGTATCCGAAATTTCATTGCTGTGTTCACAAAAACCTGCATAAACAACGTATCCTGAGCTATTTTAATCCAATCAGTGTCTTGATAACCAGTTCCATTAAGAGCTTAATAGTCTTATCCTTTTAATTTTTATAGGAGCCATCCCGTTGTGTTGCAATATTGTAACAATTTATTACGTCAATAACACAACATATATTAATCATCAACTTCTAAAAGTTAAAATCTTGGCAACATGTTTATAGTTTACATTTTATATTTTAGGTCTTACGTAGGCTGAACCTACGTAAGACCTATAATATAAAATGTAAACGATATGGGATCCCATAGGGTGCACAATCAGTGAATGTAGCAGAACTATGTTCCGTTTTTGGCCTGATGAATGCTCACTGTAGCTGAAACATGTTGCCAAGATTTTAACTTTTAGAAGTTGCTGATTAATATATGTTGCGTTATTGACGTACTAAATTGTTACTTATCCTTCTAAGTTTACGTAAGTCTAGGGTAACGTAAAGTGAATTTCACCTTAGAACAGGCCATTAAGGCCCAGAGGAGAGTAGAGTTATATCTATACTTTTTTAACTTCTGCGCTAGGTGGGGGTGGATGGTCAACACCCCTTCCGCTTTACCCCGTCGCCCATTGTACAAGAGGCTGAGTGGACCCTAACACCGGTCTGGACTGGTGCGTAAAATCTCGCCTCCATACCGGGCTGTCCAGTCTATAGCGAGTCGCTATACCGACTGAGCTATCCCGGCCCTTATTTAGGTTTATGAAATGCAATTTCTCTTTCAGGTTTGCGCCCTGAAATTCACTAGGCCTTTATTATTTTTTCGATGCAGTTCATGCATAAGAAGCCCGGGTTGCCAAAGCGTTGCTGTTGTTAATTTTGTGCAGGTCGAAATACAGAGAGAAGAATAACAGGAGACGGTGTGTGGTTAGTGCCGAATTTCGTAAAAGTCTCTCACTTGATTTAAAATTATTAAGCCTTCCAGTTACTAATCTCATTTAATAAAATGTATATCCGGTCCCTCTCACAGTGAACACGGTACATATTCATCGCACACACCAGTCCATTAAGGCCCTTCAGGGAACTAATGAGTATTGGTTGTGAGAATCATACAAAACACATCAGCACAATCCGTACGAGCCGGTTTAGCTCAGTATTTGTAATGAATGGGCTAGTGAGCTGGACGACACGGGTTTGGATTCACAACAGAAACAAGAGAAATGGTCAGACCCACTCTGGGGGCCCACATAAATTTCACTGGCTACCGGAGTTCTTTCCTTTGGGGCGGGGGGAGGGGGGGCAGTGTGGAACCTGACGACTCATCTCCGCCTATTACCAGGTTCAGATCGCCTGGTAATATACCTAACCTTACCCATTCATTGCGTAGTCTGACTTACGACGTCTTCTTTGCCCCTTCTAAGAGCGACTTCTCCGGACACAGCTCTCTACTACTTCCTCCTTCATATTCCAGTATCTTCCCTTTTTATCAAGGCCATTTCATTAGCTTCATGTGATTTATTCCTCGTCTTCTCTTTCCGCACGTCTTAATTGTTTGATTCTTAATTACACACAGTGCTGGCTTTACGATGTGTAATTAGAATGTTCAAAGTTCTTTACTCTGACATTTAGGTAATGATAAACTATGAAGTCTCACACTTCATAAGACTCACTCTTAAGATTACCTTTAATAACAACCATTTTGACTCTAATATATAATCCCACACTTCATGCGCAGATAAAAAATGAAAATGTAAAGAAGTGAGGCTACAAAACTTAATCTGGACTGATATTTTCTTCGATATATCGATCTCGCTCGGTTTTCTTTTCACTCCTGACGCCAGGTGGTGGCAGTACTTTAGAAGTTCCCAATATTAACACCTTGTTTTCTATCGCTTTCGAAACGGCACTCACTTCAAATATTGGACGGGATATCGATAACTGATACCAAACGTCGGGCTGGTTTGCATTTGTGACATGAAGCACAGTTACGTGCATAGGCAGCAGAATGTAGAACCGGATCTTGGGGGGGGGGGGGGGGGGGGGGGGGGGAAAGGGGGGGGGGTGGGGGGGGGGGGGGGGCTTGG
>Ga0123357_10006256_pt1 | contig 14467 bp, 5 predicted proteins | sample TergutEmb28metaG_FD_89873 | JGI IMG/M metagenome (GOLD analysis project Ga0123357, IMG submission 89873) | Embiratermes neotenicus P4 segment gut microbial communities from Petit-Saut dam, French Guiana - Emb289 P4 | ecosystem: Host-associated > Arthropoda: Insects > Digestive system > Gut ...
ATCTCAGGGCTCATTTCTACTGAACGCAAGGTAGCATTTCTACTGAACGGAAACATGGCTCATTTCTACTGAACGCCGACAATTTGTAGTATCAATACTGGACAAATATGATATATTATATTAAATTAATATTTTAGAGAATATGTTAAGGAGATTTGGATGAAGTTAAAATTCCGGCTTAGTCTTATTGTAATTGCGATTATGGTGGTCGTGGTAGGCTTAATTTCATGGATGCTCCTGTCCCAGGCTTCCGCTATCAGTACAACGCTGAGTATAGAGAAACTCAATTATCTGGCCAACGCCCAGGCTCAATATTGGCAGGGGAGAGAAGAAGGCTATTTACGAATGCTCCATACATTGGCAAATGTAATGGGTGATTATGAAAATATTCCGGTGGAGACGAGGCGGGATCGGTTTGACGATATGTTACTGAGTACCATACAGGCGGAATCTGTCGTAATTACCATTTATACGATTTGGAAACCAAACGCAGTTGATGGCAGGGACACCGCTTTTAAAGGGCGGGTCGGATCAAGTGAAACAGGGCAATATGCGATGGTTTATGAGAGGAGTAATGGCAAAATAGTTTCCAGGGCCTCAAGCGATATAGCGGATACCATGGCGTATATTTCAGGCCCCAATGCGGCGAAGGATCGTCTGGTAGATCCCGTTTCCCGGACTATTGACGGAAAAAATACGTATATACTCAGACTCACGGTTCCTATTGTCAATGGTAGCGGGAATGAAGTAGTTGGAATTGTTGGATGCCTCCTGAATATTGCCCCGGTGCAGGATGCGGTAATGAATACCATTAATACCAATGACGAAATTTCCGCCCTGTCTATCTATACCGACAGCGGATTTATTCTGGGAAGTTATGTGCCGGAGCGGGTAGGCAGGAAACTCCTTGAAACCGACACATTGTATGGGAAGTATCTCAATGACGCCTTCAATGCCGTTCGTACCGGAACTCCGTATCAATGTCATTCATATTCCCCGGTGCTAAAAGCGAATGTGGAAATTGTTATGCAATCCTTCAATATAGGTAATTCAGGTACTCATTGGACAGTAATGATCGCGACGGCCGATACCATTATTCTGAAAGATGTAACTACCATGACTGAATTTACCATCATACTGGCGGCGATAGCGATTGTAATAACAGCAATTATTATTTTTATTTTTCTTAGTATGACAACAAAACCGATTGTCAAAGTTGCGGAAACACTCAAGGATATTTCAGAAGGTGAAGGGGATCTGACCCGGACCATTTCTGTCAGTTCCAAAGACGAGATAGGGGATCTGGGCCATTACTTTAACCAGACTCTTGCCAAGATCAAGAACCTTATAATAAGCATCAAACAGCAGGCGGCAAATCTGTTTGAAATTGGGAATGAACTTGCCAGTAATATGACCGAAACTGCCGCGGCAATTAACCAGATCACCGCAAATATCCAGAGTATCAAAGGTCGTGTAATCAACCAGAGCGCCAGTGTTACGGAAACCAACGCGACGATGGAACAGATAACGGAGAATATCAATAAACTGAATGGGCATATAGAGCGCCAGACTTCAAGTGTGTCTCAATCCTCATCCGCGATAGAAGAGATGCTTGCGAACATCCAGTCTGTTACCCAGACCCTTGTCAAGAATTCGAATAACGTGAAGGAACTGACCGATTCAGCGGAAGTAGGCCAGGCGGGCTTGTCTGAAGTGGCTGCGGACATACAGAAGATCGCGCAGGAATCGGAAGGACTTCTTGAGATCAACTCGGTTATGGAAAATATCGCGAGCCAGACCAATCTGCTGTCGATGAACGCCGCCATAGAAGCGGCTCATGCAGGGGAAGCGGGGAAAGGCTTTGCGGTTGTCGCAGACGAGATCCGCAAACTCGCGGAGAATTCCAGTGAACAGTCAAAGACAATCTCGATGGTGCTAAAGAAAATCAAGGAATCCATCGACAAGATAACGCGCTCCACGGATAACGTTCTGGGTAAGTTCGGGACGATTGACACCGGTATTAAGACTGTGGCGGAACAGGAAGAAAGTATCAGGAACGCCATGGAAGAACAGGGAGAAGGGAGTAAACAGATTCTTAATGCGATAGGCGAGCTCAATGACGTAACGCAGCAGGTAAAGGACGGGTCAGGAGAAATGCTTGAGGGCTCGAAAGAGATCATACATGAGGGAAAGAACCTTGAGATGGTAACACAGGAAATCACCGGTGGTATGAATGAGATGGCACTTGGGGCGGAACAGATCAACACAGCGGTTAATGAAGTAAATACGATAAGTTTAAAAAACAAGGAGAGTATAGATCTTCTGGTGAAAGAAGTTTCACGGTTTAAAGTCGAATAATGGAGCCTTTCTTCGTACAGCAGGCAAATTCTTTACATTGTAAAGAATTTGCCTGTAAAAAAAGTATTGAGAACCTTCATTCCATTTTAAAAATTTGACTCGCCTTCCAAAAATTATTATATAATCAGGAAGGCAGCCGTCAGGTAATTGATGAAGGTAAAAACCTCGCCGCCATCACCCAGATGATTACCGATGGTATTAATGATATCACGGAAAGCGCGCACAGCATTAATTCCAATATAAGACAAGTCCATTCATTGAGTGACAACAACAATGAGCATATCAGTACCCTCTCAAAAGAAGTTGAACGGTTTAAGGTGGATGACAACCTGGAATATATCTGGGACAAGAGTTTTATTGTCGGGCATGATCTGATCGATTCCCAGCACAAAGAACTCGTTAATGCCGTGAACAGCATGATACGCTCATGCTGTTCCGGTACAAGGAAAGGGTTCGACAGCAGCATAGAATTTTTGGGGAACTATGTTGTAAAACATTTCAGCGATGAAGAAGAAATACAAAGGAAGTGCGGATATCCTGATTTGGTGAACCATAAAAAAATTCATGAAGATTTCAAGACCGCCGCCACAGATCTCCTCGCCAAATGGCTGGCTGCCGGCCCAACGCATGATGTATTGAAACAGATACATGCCTCTTTGGGGGATTGGCTTATCAGACACATCAAGAACCATGATGTAAGAATCGGACGGTATATGAACACCCGCGGCAATACCCTGGTCCCGGTGTCACATCAGAGAGAATCGTTATTAAAAGCTTCATGATCCAATCGCCGCGAATTAATAGCGGCCTAGAACTGGTACCCGCCGAACAGGCCAATACGGACAAATCCCATCCCGAACTCCGAATGGAAAATATGGTTGTAATCAAGGCCGGCTTCGGCAAAGATCTGTTTGTAAAAAAACCATTGAACCGAAGCGCCGATATTAAGCGAAAACGCGGCGGTATTGTAAGATTTGCTTTTACCGTTCTGTAATTGAAAATGATAATCAAAGATTCCGGCCATACCTATACCAACCCGGCCGTTGACTGACAATCTTTTGCGGATTAACCAACGCTGGTAAAGAGCGTCAATGTTAAAAATAACCAGGTGCGCCGCGGAAGGCCCCACACTGATCTCAGATGAAGCCGAAGTCAAGTATTGCCAGCCGATATTTCCTTCCAGCCCAAAGTACCCAAAATCCAGCTTATACGGGACAAAACTGCCCCGCAGTGTGATGCCCAGCGGAATAAAAACCTGATCCAAAAAATACTCCCTGTGCCCAAAAAGGGTAAGGCTGGGAGTATATCCGCCGGATACGTTAATGTCGAATGGTTTGGCAACAGATATTGAAAATACTCCGATACTGGTATTAAGGCCGCCGGGATTTTCGGCGATGATGTTATATTTTCCTCCGACAAGATCATCTTCAAAAAAAAGAAGCCTTGCGGTTTCTCCCAATTCGTTCAGGTGCAGTTCTGCAGGTTTAATAATCAGCGGCTGACCGTCAGCGTCAAAAGAGGTAAGACTGACGAGGAAAATGGAGGTATCGGGCAGGAGGTTTTCTCCGGTCAGATCGATAATTCTGGGAGTATCCCTGTCAAAATAAAAAGCATCAGGGGTAAATGTAAAAAGACTCGGCTGTATTGCCTTGATTACAGTAAAATATTCCCAGTCTGTCGAGGTATCAAGCTGGCCCAGTACGTTAAAACTGTAGACGCGGTAGCGGTAATCACCGGCCGGTACGGAAACATCAATATAATTAAGGTCGGCGTCCATGTTCCGTCTTAACGCTTCCACAAAAACGCCCATTTCCGGATTTTTAAATTCCAGCAGGACTGAATATCTGACCGCGTACTGGGCTTTATCCCAGGAGATCCTCTGAATAAATCTGACATTACCACCGGATTCCGACAGCAGGTAAGTGGGCATTACTTCGATGGGGCCTTCATCACCGGAAGTCACCTCCTCACCAAAATCATCCGGCGGTTCATTTGACGCAGGTGTATCTGATGCAGGGGTATCTGACGCAGGGGTTTGCGCCGGTGCGCCGGACGCCTCCTGGGCGTATAAAACCGCCCCCAAAAAAATCATGAAAAAAATTAAGATAAAAAACAGCCGGCGTTTATTTATCATGGGCTGTCCTAGTCCGGTTCTCTGGTTATGTAGATTGTGTAAGTTTTTTGATCTGTCGACGAACCAAGTACCGCAGATACGGACAGGCTAATTGTATTAAGGCCAACGCTCAATGAAGAATATTGGCCAGTTCCGGTTACATCCGCAGTGACATCGCCGCCCGGATCATTGGGGGTTGCTGTAATATCTACGCTGTCAATATCATACGGCACAGAAAGACTGTAGGTACTGCCGTTAGCGAAATTGTCAGTTATACTGTTACTGCCGGTAATATTGCCTGTGTAACTGATTGTAAAAGAATTCAATGCAACAGGAAGCAAACGGGTTATATTTACAGTATAAATTTTTTGCTCAACCACATTTACGCCGGATTTAAGGGACACAGTTACATTAAAAGAATTTAAACCCGGGTTTAATGATGAGTGCGCACCAATTCCGGTTACCTCTGCTGTGAATCCTCCGCCGGAGCTTATGTTTGAAACAGCGGATACATCTACACTGTCAATAAGGTTGGGAATGTTCAAATTTTTAGTTGTATAGGTGACAGGACTGTCTGTAATACTGGTGCCGGTGTAACTGATTGTAAGCGAACTGAGCTCTAACAGCGGCAAACGCGTGACATTAATGGTATAGGTTTTGTAATCAACCACATTTACGCCGGATTTAAGGGACACAGTTACATCAAATGAATTTGATCCTTCATTAAGTGAAAGTTGTTCACCGAGCCCTGTTACCCCTGTTACCTCCGATGTCAGGCCTCCGCCAGATCCAATATTTGAAGCAGCAGAAATAGTTATACTGCCAATATTATTAATAACAGTCAAATCTTTAGTTGTATAGCTGACAGGACTGTCTGTAAAACTGTTCCCGCCGTAACTGATTGTAAGGTAACTGAGTTCTAGCGGCGGCAAACGCGTGACAATAATGGAATAGGTTTTTTGCTCAACAGTAACATCGCCGAATTTAAGCGAGACTGTAACGTTAATTGAATTTTGTCCGCTTGCCAGCGGCCCCCACGAACCGTCCCCTGTAACCGCAGCGGTTACACCGTTTCCGGTATAAGTATTTTTGACCGCGTTAATATTTATACTTGAAATTGCGTTAGGTACGCTAATAAAATTATTGTCAGCAGAATTGATTGGTACATTCACAACCGGATTTGAACCGTAACTTAAAGAAAGTGAACTTAATGTTACAGGATCAAGTTTATTAACATTTAAATTATATTGCCTTGATGAAGTAGCCCCGGATCCAACAGGCGGTGTCACAGTAATGATAATGGGACTTCCGTTCAGCGTATTATTTATGCTGGAAACAGCCGCGCCCTCTGCGGAACTTCCAAATACCTGCAATGAACTCACGCCATTTGTTACCTGGACCGTATAATCAAAAACTGCCGAACTAAAAGCCGGATATAATTGCGAAACACTGCCGCCAACGGCCGATACAGACAGACTGCTCAGGTAACCGGTTAAAAATTCCGCGGAAAGTGCGACATCGCCGTCCTGCATGGTAAAGGTAAAACGTTTCTCTGTACTGTTGTTGGGTTCTTCAATAAACGGTATTAGCACAGCGCCGTTTTTTACCGTAAAAGTACCGGGCTTAATACCGTAGGGGCTCTTTATCGCGACAGTTACTTTATCTCCCGGTTTAACAATGGGAAAACCAATGTAATCCGAAGTAATTGAAATGCCGGAGATTTCAGACGGAGTAAATCCAGGCGGAGTAATCCAGGAACAACTTATTGAATAACTTCTTGGACTACCCTGAACCGGCCCGCCCGATTCACCTATTATACTGCCGTCGGAATTTTTTGCCCTGACCCAAACATTGTATGTTGTGCCGTTTACAAGGTTGGGTATTGTGTACGTGGTTCCGGAAGTTGCCTGGACCGGGGCGCCGATATCAGTGTCAGCGGGAGCGAGAGGCGGATTATCATCGGCAATTAAATAAAAGACCTCATATATTGCGGCGCCTGCGACCGCGTTCCAGTTTACAATAAGGCTTTTGTCCCTGGGAGTCAGGGTAATACCGGTTGGTTTGGGGAACCTGCGGCTGACAACAATTGTGTAGGTATTTACCTGGCCTGCAGCGGGTGTGCCGAACATACTGTCCGGCGTTACAGTTATTGTTACAGTTTCTTTGCCGCCGTTTGTCGGATTGGCCATTACTGAAGGCCCGGACCCGGTATTATAACTGATTCTTTGGCTGGAATCAGCGGGAACTCCGGTAATAGTTATGGACCCGCCATCCGCGCCTAGCAAAACTGAATAACTTAAAGTGTCAGGGTTGAATGGTGAAGGATCTAATGTTCCGCCGGCAATTGTAATACCGCTCAGTTTATTGTTGGTACTCCTTGGAACAGCAATAAGGGGCGCGCTCCATTCGCCTGGTTTTGAATCAGCAATGCTGACTGCACGCACCCAAAAATAATAGGGAGTAGTATTGGTAAGATTTGTAATTTGGCACGAAACCGGAGTGCCGGTATTACCGCCTGTGATCCCGGTAATTTTGCTGGCGCTGATTTCCATCGCTGTTAGATCATTGTTGTAACCGGATGCGCTGTAATACACATCGTATGTATAACCGGTTCCTAAAGAATTCCAGTTTAGTGTTACAATTGTGTCAACCGCTGATGTTACGGTTACCGCCGGAGCAGCCTGATATCTATATACCCTGAATGAATAAGCTGCCGAACCTTTACCATCCGGTGATGTTACCGTAATGCTGCTGTAATCCGTATAATCGCCGGATTTCAGAGTATTAAACTGGACCGGAGAAGACAGCCCCACGCCCAGGGCAGCGGTTGGCGTAACTGTTACAGATGTTGTATTGGAAGGTACAAAAATATCGTAGCTAAACGTTGCCGCGCCAAATGCTAGATTTTGCGAATACGTCAAATTTGCCGGGGTCAGCGCGACATTAAAGCCGGATAATTCCGCAGCGCCGGGAGTACCATAAGGAACACTTGGTGAGTCGGTAGGTGTAGTCCTGGCAGATTTCCATTCTCCCGGAATTCCGCCGGAGCTTACCGGCCTTACCCAAACGTTATACCAGGTATTATCCGCTAAACCTGTAATTACAGCAGTATATGAGCTGCCCGGTTTGGTTATGACGCCGGACCAAATCCAGGCTTTTTCTGCATGAGCCTGCGTTGGATCATCAATATTGAAACCGTAGCAAACTTCATAAGTCATATTGGCAGTTGAAACAGGCCAGGTTACAGCGCCTGTCCAGGTAACTGTCAAACTGTTCTTGCTGCCTGTAAGTTCAGGAACATCATTTATCGAAGGAAGAAGCCTGGTAATTGTAACAGTGTAACTGTTCGAGACCGGGTTATTGTTTTGGCTGTAAACCGTAAATGTAACACGTTTTTTATCGCTTGCTGTAGGCAGATTAATTTGAATATTGGTAATATTTGTTAACGGAGGATTATAAGGAATGGTGTCGTAACTATTGGTTACCGGATTAACACTGGTAATCTGTCTGATCTCCGCCCCTGTTACAGTACTTGCACCGACCATAACTGTGTTTACATTGCTGGGAACATAAACGGAGTAATTAAAAATTTCAGGTTTAAATGAACCAAGCGGGTTAACAGCCTGATTATCGCTTAAGTATACTATGCCGCCGCTGTTAACCGTAAGACCGGCCAGTTTGGCGTCCGGGTTCCCGGCCGGATCTGTTTTAATAACGGTTATTACATAACGCCGGGTCAGTGTTTCATAAAAATCATTTTGAGGTTTAACATTTATATAAAAAGTATATTCTTTGGATTCAATTACAGGTTCTTCCCAGCCGTCCCGCAGGATTTTTAAGGCATTGGTGTCCCAGTATAAATTATCCGGGAATTCTACAGTATATTGCGGCTGTTCAACCGGATAGGGCGGACGGGGCAAATTTGGACCGCCTGTTCCGTTAAGGGCAGGCCTGCCGTTCTGGTTGTAAATTTCGGAGGTATTTAAAAAATCTCCCAATATTTTAATGGTATTTACCGTAGGAGGGATATAAACGGTATAGTTGGTTACTACCGGGCCGTCAATATTTAACGCGTCCGGAACAGACAACCCCTCCGACGGGTCTATAAAACCGCCGACTACATTATATTGGGTATAATTATTTTCATTATTGGATTGGGCAGCCGCGCCCAAAATTATTAAGTTTTTAAGTGTAGAATCCCTGTTGGGGCTTAACCGGGTAATCCTGAATGTATAGGTATAACTTTTATTTTTGACATCAGAATTTTCCACAGGGTTAGTCCAAAAAACTTCCATTTTAACAACGGTTTCGGTTTTTAAAACCGGATCGATATAAAGCGAACATGTATAATCAGGTTTATCCTGGGTTTCGTTATTCCATCTGACCTGCTGCTGGGCGCTGATTGCCGGGTCACTGGATTTGTCCGCGATAAATCTGACTTTTTCAACGCTGTTGGGAACGGTGAGGGGAAAAACCCGTAGATCTTTATTGGAAAATCTCCAGGGGCTGTTTTCCACAGTCCCATCGGTCTTCAGGTACTGGATCGTAAGGTTATCAAGATAGGTCTCAGGCGATCCGCCGGTGCTTGAGGGAATTGACAGGCCGTTTTTATCAAAAAGCGTAACTTTAAAAACAAAATCAGGCGGAGGCAAAAAAGCTCCGGCGTTATCGGGATCCGGTGTAAAATTTGTATTATATGGAAGTTTAAACTGAATACTTTCGCTGGTAATTACAGGAGTTAAAACTTGCTGGCCATATTCACCCTTGGACGGATCATCGATTTGCCATATGTTATCCGGCTGTAATTCATAAATCCATTCCGGGGAACCGGTGCTGTCAATAAAAGTCAGCGAAATTTTCCTTATACCGGCGTGTTGTTCTTCGGTCTGCATTTCCCAGCTTAAGGTGCTGTTAAAGCCAGAGCCCAAATTCTCGAATTCTGTTGATTGGGCAATTGCGGGCGATGCGGGTTTAAGCGGAGAATCATAAATAACTGGTAAATTTAAAATATACGGATCGAATTTCCTGGAGCCGTCTTTGGTAGACAAATCAAGCCGTATCATGAAAAAATCGCCCCGCTGGACCTTGTGATCTTCGGTGTCGGTATCGCCGATGCGGATACGGTAAATATCTGTCTGCAGAAGCTCCTGCGTTACCAAAGCAACGGGAATATTGGCCGGCAAGGGACCGGGTCTGCCGTCCGGCCCCCTGAATTCGGTTATTACCGGTACGACCGACAAGTCGTAATTATAGGGATTATCAATTGTTACATCAAACTGGATTACTCCGGGTTTGACTGAATCGGCGGGATCAACCATCCAGGCCTGGTTTGTTACTATCAGCTTATCGGATGAAGTGAGTGAAGAAAAATTTATATCAACTACGCGAGCGTTATAGGTATTGCGATCTATAAAATCGGAAAACGAGCCTCCCATGAGATCGCAGGCGGAGAACAAAACCGGTAAAACAGCGAAAACCAGAATTATATTCTTTAAATTTTTTCCAATATGTTTATTTTTCATTGGTTTTCCATTACTACCATTATATATTCATATCACATCTAAAAAAAAAAACAACACTTTATTGGAAATAATTTCAAATTAACAGCATTTTTCCGGGTCTTGACGATAACCGGCATGATACGGTAAATTTAACCTCGCATTGTTAACGCTGGCACTCGTTTAAGCGGCGCTGGCATTGATTCGCGGGCCGCTAGCTCAGCTGGTAGAGCAGCAGACTCTTAATCTGCGGGTCCTGAGTTCGATCCTCGGGCGGCTCATTTTAGGGAACTTCTAAAAACCAGGGTTTTTGAGGTTCCAATTTATCCGGAAAAACTTTCCGGACGGAGATAGCCTTGGTATTGCCTAAAATTAAAAAATTGGCCGGACTGACCAGGGGATTGTTCTTTCCCTTTGGCATCAAACTGGCGCTTATAGTTACCCTGATACTCCTGGGTTCGATTTGGACCATTACAACCCTGATGGCGATGATGGTCAGCTCGGAATTTGCCAGGACCACCGGAAATTCCAATTTTGACATGAATGTCCGCGCAGCAGCAGGGGTCAGGGAGAGACTTTACAAGATCCGGTCCGACGCAATGTTTTTGCTGGATTTGGAAACCGCATTCGGCTCAAATCCCGGCCAGGTGCAGCAGATCCGTACAATGTTTTTTGAACGGAATCCCAATATAGCCGATATTACCGTTTACGGCAAACAAAGCATCTTAAACCAGGCTTTTTTTACCAATAACGATATATCGGAGAACGGTATTAATACCTGGCTTGAAAGCCAAAAGGAAACCCTGGATCAGGGGAAAAAAGGCGTTCCGGTAATCAAAAACGTTTCATCCGCTCTCGGCGTTAACCTGCTGGCGCTTTTTTATCCGTGGCAGGGTTCGGGTACAGAAGAAGCGGCGGTAATTTTCTTTTCTCCGGAAAACCTCGCCGAAATTTCCGGTACAGGCTCCAGTACAACAATTGTTACCAACGGAGACGGCGATGTGCTTGTCCACCCGAATTTCAGCAAAGTAATGGAAAATGCCAACATTAAAGACAGCCCTATTGCGGTTGCGCTGCGCAACGCTCCGGGAGAAAGCGTCCGCCTTGATTATACGGAGGGAGGCAGCCGTTTTGTGGGCGCCGGGAACAGAATTTCATTTGCGGATACGGCTGTATTCAGTTCGGTAGGGTATGATCTTATTACAGAACAGATCACCGGCGTAATAAGGCGCAATATTTACTTGTCCCTGACGGTACTGTTTCTGGCAATTTTGGTTACCTGGTTTTTCTCAAAGACAATTACCAATCCGCTCAAGAGACTCAGCGCCGCATCAGCCAGGGTGGAATCCGGAGAATTTAATCCTGAATTAAAGCACGGCTCCAGAGATGAGTTCGGCGCGCTCATAAGCCAGTTTACCAAAATGTGCCAGGGACTAATAAAATGGACAGATGCCAAAAGGCTGGTGGGTCGTTACAACAGCAATGATCTTTTTGACAGCGCGATACATGGCAAACTCAATCTCAAGGGTGAATATGTCAAAATTGTGGTTCTTTCTGTTGAATTTATCAACTTTGCGGAAATCGCATCAAATACCGAGGCCGGCGAAGCGCTTGAACTGCTCAATCAGTTTTTAACGATAATAACCGAACAAACAGAAAAAAACGGCGGCCTGGTGGACAAACTTATGGGCAGCCGTCTTATTGCAATCTGGAATATCCCGACCGACGCAGAAGCTACTATAGTATTGATGAAATGTATACGCGCAGTAATGCAGCTGCGGGCGTCATTTTGGGAACTTAATACCGAAAGGGAAGGTTTGGGACAGCCGCAGTTCAGGATGGGCTGCGGGATTCAGGCCGGCGAGGTCCTTGCGGGCCGGATGGGAACTGCGCAGGATTACCAGTATACAATTACCGGGCAGATCGCGGAGGACGCGATGGAAGCAGGAGCGGCGTGCGGTCCGGCGGGAGTTGATATTATAGTTACAGGTACAGTAAAGAGCCTGGCGAACCAGTTTATAATCTGCGAAGACCCGAATCCTCCCCAAAAGCGGAAATCCAGGAAAAAGAAAAATTCAGCGGCAGCAGCAGCGGAACAACCGGCCCCGGCCGAACTTAAGCTCTTTGGACTGGTAAATCTGACTCCCCAGGGCATGGAAAAACCGCGCTGGCCGTTTAACCTTGGCGATGTACGCGAATCCCTGGGCAAACGCAAGCCGCTGGCCAAAACCGAACCCCCCGAAAAACTACCGGAATAAATTATGGCCGGACCTGTAAAAAAACACAGCGGAAAATTATTATTCCCGGGTTCTGGCAGCCGCAGAAAGTGGTTTGCGCAATTCAATACTGCAAGATTTATCCGCAATGTTCTGGTAACGGTTATTTGCCTGGCCGGCATGGGTTTGAGTGTCTGGTACTTCAGGTTTGATCTGGACAATTCGGTGCGCCAGCTGCAGGAAACCCCGTTCGGTTATGTTTACTGGACAACAGGGACAATCGGGCGCCAGTCAGCGGGCCGGACAGAAGAAAGACTTGAAAAATTCGCCCAGATTTATAACGGAGATATTATCAGTACAGCTCCCTTTTCCGGAGCAAAAATAAGTTTTGTCAACGGCGAGATTCTGGAACTGGCCGAACAGACAGTAGTCCGGATAACTTACAGCCTGAATGAAACCCCGTATTTTGAACTTTTGGACGGTGATATCCATATTCAAAGCGGCTGGAATACCCTTACAGTTTCCGCGGTACAGAGCAGTGTAGTGCAGGGTACAACAGTCCAAAGCAAACCCATAAAAACTTTATTAAACCCCAGGACAAGCGCGGATATCAGAACTGAAGGGGACTTTTCTGTAAGATTGTTCAGGGGAAGCGGCGTCCTTTCCCGGGAAGAACAAACCAGCGATATTGCGGAAGGCCAGGCCTTTAAAATTGACTTTGATAATTTTACGCTCTCGAAGCTGCCGGTATTAATGGAAACGCCCAGGAACGGCACCCGGATTTTAAGAACAACACCCGGAATTGCGCCGGTAAAATTCCAGTGGTCTGGCGGTGTAATCGCAGACGCTGAAAACGCCGGCGATGTAATCGCAGACGATACCGGCAACGCAGACAGCGGCAGCGGCGATACCGTTACATTGGTTTTGTCGCGGACCAGGGATTTTTCAGATCCTGTTGAAACATGGACAGGCGCTGACGAAAATTCCGTAGAATTCGATCTCGCGGAAGGTATTTATTACTGGACCCTTTCCCAAAACGGGAATTCCGGCGCGGCGGATTCCGGCAGTCTGGAAATTATCTACAGCACCGGATCTATAGCACTTTCTCCGTCCGCAGGTTCCATAGAAACACAATATCCCGGCCAGAATGAGGTCCGCTTCCACTGGACTGTTCCTGACGAAGCCGAAGCTGTCCTGCTGGAAGTAGCGGATAATCCGGAGATGAGCCGCCCCAGGATAAGGCAGCTAGTAAGAAGAACAGGCGGCGGTTACGGTTCATATGCCAGCACCGATATAGGACCGGGCAAATGGTACTGGCGGGTTTATCCGGTGTTTACAGGCGATGTTTCGGAAGGCGAAAACAACCTGGCTCAGATAGCGGGCAACCACGGCTACTGGAGAATCCGCCCGGTTAACACCAATGTAATGGCCGACAATTCACCTTCGCAGGTTAACCCCTTTACCGTTGCCGAGAGCTTCGATACACCTGCTGTACTTAATCAGTCTGACATCTTAATAAACGCAGTCGCCGGTTATTCCCCGGTGATAGTTTATCCGCCGGACAATTATACAGTAGAATCCAGCCGTACTCCGGATTTGGTTTTTGCCTGGAAGAATCCGGTTTTATTTAACGCCAGATTCCAGGTTGCCGAACGTTCAGATTTTACGGGTACAATGCTGATGGACGAAGATGTTTACGGTTCCAGCATCCAAAGTGTCTTCCTTGAACCCGGCGCCTATTATTGGCGGGTCACCGGCAGCGGTCCGGCCGGCCCCGGAGAAAGCCGCCCTTCGCGCCTGGTTGTCGAACCGCTTCTGACTGCGCCCAAACTCAATACCCCGGCAGAGAACGCAAGCATAAGCATGGCGGACAGCATTTCGGTAATTTTTTCATGGACCAAGGCGAATTACGCGGATTACTATATGTTCCGTCTGTATACCGAGGGCAAAACAGATCCGCTGACCGAAATTACTTCCCTGCAAAATACATCGATACAGGTAGCGTTTGACCCAAATACAACCGGGAATTTCCGCTGGACCGTCCAGGGATTTACTTCGCCCACCGGAGTTTCAAGCCTGCGCAAAGGATTAATAACGGAAGGCAACTTTGCTGTAATACCAAGGACAAGGGCTGTACAGGCCGGCAGCCAGACAGCATGGGCGGTTCCCAGAATCGAAAATATTGAAATCAAGCAGGGCGAAGTTCAATCACCGATTACACTAAAGTATCCGGCTATCGGAACAAGCATACCCGGACTGGAAATTCTGCGATCACCCCCGAC
>Ga0123357_10006257_pt1 | contig 14466 bp, 9 predicted proteins | sample TergutEmb28metaG_FD_89873 | JGI IMG/M metagenome (GOLD analysis project Ga0123357, IMG submission 89873) | Embiratermes neotenicus P4 segment gut microbial communities from Petit-Saut dam, French Guiana - Emb289 P4 | ecosystem: Host-associated > Arthropoda: Insects > Digestive system > Gut ...
AGGATAATATTAAGATGGATCTTCGGGAAGTGGGAGGGGTTGGAGACTGGATGGAGTTGGCTCAGGATAGGGACAGATGGCGGGCACTTGTGAATACGGTGATGAACTTTCGGGTTCCATAAAATGCGAGGAATTTCTTGACTAGCTGCAGAACCAATTAGCTTCTCAAAAAAGGACTCTGCTCCATGAAGTAAGTAAGTAATCTGAAGCTGTAAATGGCTGAATGCATACGGTGATTGGGAATAATAGCAAAGATGATTACACCTTATTGAAAAATTCCTAATAATTAGCATTCCAAGGTACCCTACCTGCAGATTTATATTTTTCTTGTACTTGTGTCAGGACATTCATAACCTGGGAAACATCATTATCACAGGTCCTGTTACTTTCTTGTACTTCAATGGTTTGTTCATACTAATGGATGAACTAAAATAAAAATTACAAACACAACACTATAGTCATACTAGCAATGGGCACCCCATGTTGGGCTAATATAATTTTCATACGTTATTCTATGGTACATTTATCTGGAATTTCTTGATTCAGTATGAAAAATTAATTATAACAGTATTCAGTATGTTCCAGATTGTGATGTCACACACCAACCAAGCAGATCTTTTGTTATCCCTATATCTTACCTACTGTAATCATCGAAACCCAGGTATGAAATCACACACAACAATGTATCATTGCTACAGCTATGTGTATTTTAACTACAGCAACCCAAACATGGCTGTCAAAAACCCACCATATTGTACAGATGTACATAAGAAGATTTAGTATAGAAATGAGACTATAAATTCTATTTATAGTTTAAAATTAATCCTGCTCTACTTTATTCACATAAATCTGTTCAGTATTTGAAATGAAAATTGGAAAACAGAAATCAAAATAATGGAAATGTTACCAATAGAAAAATTACTGCATTATTCACTTCTTATTAGAACTTCACAGAAAATGCTATTTTCTCTTGACATATCAATCAATAAACTTTCTCAATGTATTATATAAATATTTGGTGAGCATGCCTAGACATACCAATAAATAACCTTTCTCATTGTATTATATAAAAAGATTTGGTGAGCTCGCCTGGGAGCTACAGCCCAATTATCTTTATGACAAAACTGTAGAATCCATAGAGCTTTACTTCCAGTGGCACCACCCATATGAATTAAAAATTTCTGTTTCTCTTTTCTTTCAGTGCAGAGGCTGAAATGGAATGATGGCTCTGAAAGCTATTTACAGTATTCCTTTGCATTAAAATTTAAACTTTGCTCTTGCAATGGGTATAATAACACAGTCACTTTTAGAATACCAATATTTTAGTTCCTAAACTATTTTCAGTTCTGCAGGTTGCTGTACGAGGCACGTAACCCAACATGTACTAGCTAAATTCTCATTTTGGTCACCCTACACAGTTCTAACAAAATCACATTTACATAGACTCATTCATATAGACTTGTTAATCACAGAGCCATCATGGTATTCCCTGCATGATTGTTTGTTTACACTTGAAAACTGCTTCTGTTCAAAATAGTATGTCATCATCATCATCATCATCATCATCATGTTCCTGAAGGGTTAGGCGTGTTTCCTGTTCCTTGATCCTCAAGATGAAGTTGGTCCCTCCATCTCTTCTTACAAGTAACAGTAATACATGGGAAGCCTTTTCCTTTTGCATCTCTAAAAAAATTCAAGGAATGGGTACAGTAAGTAAAATTTCCTTGGTGACAGTGTACCATCAAATTTTCGCCCAAACTAACTGACACCAACAGTCTGCAATCACCATCCTTTTAGGTCTCTTTGAATTCCCTTTCACATCCTTTTGGCCTAAGGAATGCAACCCACACCTTCCAACTCTTCATAACAAGTTTGTGAAAGTCCTGGACTTCTGTTTATTCTATTCAGGCAACATCATTGTCTCCAGTTGTATTCCCAAAGAGCACAGCCAACTCCTCCATACCCTCTTTACCTAACTCAAATCCTATAGTATCCTTTTGAACCCACCCAAGTGTGTTTTCCGTGCTCTGGAATTAACCTTCCTTGGATATAGGATGTGTCTGTAATGGTTCCCAGCCTTTCCCAGAAGTGTTGTGGATCTCAAAAACGTAAGTTCTCATATTGGGATATAATTTCTTTTCATCCAAGAATTCTGAATTCAGTGGCAAGATGTGTTTTGGCTACATGTTTTTTATTTAAGCTGAGCTTACTTCTGTTTTAGGAGTAGGCATGAATAAAATACATACCATATTCTGCAATAAGCATGGTGGTGTAGCAGATGTATAGTATTTGAGTGAAAATACAAAATTAGAGAGTGCAGAGGATACAAGGCTGCACCCACTAACACCAGATTTTTTGCCGTGCGCAACCCATACATATATACATACAGTATATGATGTATGAATGAATGGTAAATATGTTGAAATACATGATTACACTGTACTGGGTTCCTCAAGCTATACTTTGTACACTCACATTAGTTCTTGAATTCAAACTTAAAATTTTCCAGAAAAAAAAGTAAATATAGCTGCAACGAAAGAAAGCAAAGCTCAACATTTTAACACTGCTGTCCATCACTACACACAATCCCAAGCCACTTGCATCAACATCCCATCTTCATAACCTAAAAGGTCAGCCCATGACATGCCTGAGCAAGTACAGAGGTATAGCTCCAACCCATCTGCAACCCAGTCCTAAAAAAAGTGTGAGGTCAGCACCGTGCTGTGGTTGCTTTTGGCCTGGGAAAGACCTAGCACCCTTTGTACAGGAGGCTGAGTGGACCTCAGGGCTGGTCTGGATGGCATCCAGCCCAAAGCGAGTGGCTATAATGACTACGTTCCCCCAGTTACATCTTCATAACCTACTTGCCTAAAATCCCTCTTATTATTATCCTTCACTGTCTATTTGAGCTTCCAAGTGGACGGAGGATTTCCCCACCAAATTTTTGCATACATTTATCTTCCCAACCTCTGGCCTACTGATGTCTCCTGGATTTTACTATCCTAACAATGCTAGGTGAATTATGTGAGCTATTTCAAAGTTTGTCTTTAACATTCTAAATTAATAACATTTGAATTAACAGTGACTAGAAGGAATAGTCATGCAATTCTCTCTCTCTCTATCCTTGCCAATTTGCTTTGTATTGGGAGAACCAGTGGACCCTTACTATGAAAAGTTCACCAACTCCTATCTGTGGCCTGCAATACTAATGTCATAAAAGGAAGAGGGTGACGGCCATAATCAAAATTAAGTTTAATGTTAATGATTATATAAGTTTAATGCACAATATGTTTTGGCTTAAGTAAAATAAGCCCATCATCAAATGACATCAGCGCACCAAATAAAGACATCATGTAAACTATTCTTATTCACTGTAGTTGAGATCTCAACTTTACAATTCTCATAAAATAAAATTATTCAATTGTTCTGAACAGAGACAGGTTCCACATAAAATAGTGAAAATATAGGTTTAAAATTGAATGATTAAAATTAATATCTAGTAGTCTGAGGTGAAAGTAGAGATTGTATGATATGCTGTTTGGTTTTGAGGGGGACATCCCATAGCTACAAAAAGCTAAAGTTCAGTTTGTTTGTTATGTATTATCAAACGGATTTTTCTTTTTTATAAATAGTGACAAAATAATAAGAACTTTCAAAACTTACTTTTGTGGTATTCTGAATGAGGTGCTGGGCTAAAGGTTTTCCTGATATTTAGCCATGTGGAATGGATGAACGTCAGGAAAACATTTGGGTAAAGAAAGTGTACAACAGAGGACATAACATAAAACAACAATGGATGTTGGGAGGAACTGACAGAGAAACAGGTAAAACTTCCTAGTTGCTATACATGCTGTCAGTGAAACTTGAAAACTATCAAAGACTAGTTTCTCCTCGGGTTTACAAGAGCAATTGCTGGGCTGTCTATAATTCATTAACTGTTTGTCAAAGAGACAATAAGAGTGCTTAGAAATGCTACAGAATGAATGTGGAAACATGAAAACAAACTCCAACCCAAAAAGAAAAATAAACTTTTCTTGCCAGATGACACGTTCACAAAGAAAAGGAAAGCATAAAACACTGAGAGACTTTGCAAGTTCATAGAATTAGAAACATCGACTGGGAAAGATAGAAGATGAACAACAAGACTGATGCAATATTATATACCTTATTAACATTATTTCATCATAGTTAAAGTGTTTATTATATTACAGTATTTGTGTTACGACATAAATATAGTGAAACTGAATACCTAAACTTACTGTACAGCATAACAACACAACTACGAAAGTTGGTTCATACACTAGCATGCATTCAGTTGTTTAATACTGTTCATAATGTCAGGACATAAATACTGCTATACTTAGCTTCTAACCCTACAGTGGTGTGTAACAATCCAACACAACATTTGGAACCGTGATAGTCTGTGCATACACTATTACACATTACTGGGTTATTTTCATGTTTTGTGATACTCTTAACCTTCATATCTTGTGTGAACAATACAGTATAACACATTTACTTGATTACAGATTTGCAAACCACTACAGTAGAAAACCAGTGACAAATCAATGGCTTCATTTTACAGTATAAATAATCTGTAAAACAATAAATACCCATTTATGATGTCATGACCCAGAAGGCATGATCTTACTTTTCACCATTTAAAAATCCATACCACATCTGTGATAAAGAAACTTCGGTGACAGCCTGAGTTCTCAGCTCCATTCATTAATTCATTTTATGGATTTAGAATTTACAGCAGGATGTGGAATCAATGATCTTGCTTCAGGAATAAAGTTAGATGTGGAACAGCAGACACTGAGTGGTATTTCTTTTTCCTGAACATTTGTATGAAGTAAACATGTAACATACACTTTGAGGACGTATGGTGTTTAAGAAAATATTTCCCAAATTCGAATTTACCCTCCACAATATAACTGGACATCACAATGAGTGGGCAATAGTCTTAACTTCACATTTGGGTGTTTCTGGGTTCAGTTGTTGGCACACAGACCAGCTAACCTGAGGTTCTTTGTGGTTTTCTCAGTTCCACCAGGCAGATGCTGATAACACATTTCAAATGAGGTCGCAATCAATTTATTCCGCATCCATTCCAAGAGTTAACTGTTTGCTCTGTAATTCATTTTGATATGATTTGATCTATAGAGCATGCCCAAACAAGTCTCTAATGCGCCAGATCTGCCACCTATGTCTGAATGTTTCAAAACCATTCCATCACCTGTTGTAAATTTTTCCTACAGCAAGATTAATACAGACCATATTTACATCACATTATGTTACACTTGGCAGTGTATATGAAAATAATTGTGTATCTGTTTGGAATTTTAATTTATCATCTAGAAGAAGTTGGCAGATTTATAAAAGAAGTTGTGAAATTAGTGTCACTAAGCACACAAAACTTTTTTGTTGGTTTTTTTTTGAGGGGGGGGGCTCAGCTTTTGTATGTGGGTACCTATATTTTGTAGCTGTCCTTTCAGGGGCCATTTTTGAACTCATGGTAACTGTTTAAGTGGACTGGAGTAAATGGCAGACAGATTGCTGGCCTTCATAAAGCATGATTTTGTGTTGTGTTATAGTGTTGTTTTATATGCAATTACTGGAGACATTTAAGCAGTGACAAGCACCCACTGTAAGGAAATTATTCAGATAACAAGTTTTTAAATATCTGTTTCTTGAATACAGTTGAGTCTAGTAAGTTTAAAAATACGGTCAGCTACCTTCGTAAGTTTTTAAAGCAGGTTATAATGAGATCTTTCTTGTGGGATGTTGTGCAGCATGCGTTGATGGTTACCGATGTTTCAGGGTAAACTGTTGGTTCCATCTTCAAGAGTCAAGCTTGATCCTTGAAGGTGGGACTGATAGGTTGTCCCAGAACATTGGTAACAACTAATCTAAGCTGGGTAACATCCCATAAGAGTGTAGATCTCATCAACACTGTGGCATAAGTCTGCAATTATACAAGATGGTAGTGATCTGAGAGCAGTTTTCAGTGCTATTGAAATGTGTGTTTTCTTTTACAGCTACATTTCTCACACAGACAGTATGCCTCGATGAAATAACAGTTAAGTTTAAGATCTGGGACACCGCAGGTCAAGAGAGGTATCATAGTCTTGCTCCATTGTATTACAGAGGAGTCCAGGCAGCCATTGTGGTGTATGATATTACAATCCAGGTAATGTCTGTAATTGATTATAACACTGTGCCCATAATGTACCACCTAACATAAATAGAGAAATAAAGCATAATGATTGTACTGATGTATAATAACTGAATGACACAAAATTGGCTCATATTATTTACATGGAATGATATGATTGTAAGTGAATAAGGGATTGGAAAGAATTTGGAGGCATCATTTGAGATACTTCCCAGCATCTGTCTTCGTGTTCTGAGGAAAATTATGAGAAACCTGCCATTGTAGCCCACTGCTGGGCTGAGGTATTGTCCTTAGTATGTCCTGAATGGAAAATGGGTTTGTGATCATCTTGAGTGCAGTATATTTGAAACACAGTTTTCCATTGGATTAACCTACAGTTCAAGAAATTTGGGTCTTTAGTCTGAGCGTCTTGTTAGTCGTAACAGAAAAGCCAGTTACATTGGAAAAAAAAATCTCTATTTCATACTCACTTCAAATGATCAGGAAACAGCTGCCTTTTTGTTTTATGCACTTAATTCATAATGTGTTGTGTCATCACCACTGGAACTGTTCAAAATTGACACCTGATTTTGCATGGCATACATTTTGATGGTATTCATTGTTACTTACTACAGGTAACTTAGTGTACAAATGTGGATATAGCTTCTGGTTGGCTTCTCTACATATAAACTAAATCTCTATATGGGGGTAGTTATTTCAGTTTGTTTGGTCCAGTATTACTGAGTTATTGTAAACGTATAAAGCTTTTGTGAGCAGATACTGACAAAAACTGACGAATTCACTGTCATCTTCACATGATGATGGCACACAAAAGGAATGTTGTGTCATGGAAGTACCAGTAATGTTAAAGCTATGGTAGTTTCTCTAATAGAATGACAGCTACTCAAAGTTTTACAGGTAGAAGCACAGAATTTATGCTATCCAGGACATGACTAATAATGGGAAAAATGTTGTTGGTACCTTGATTTGATAACATTTATGATCAAGGCATTATAAATATTCTGTGGCAGTGAATAAGTTAGAATATTAATTAAATTGTAATTGTCTCTTCAGGATACATTTGGGAGAGCACAGACATGGGTGAAAGAACTTCAGAAGCAGGCATCACAAAATATGTTATTTCACTTGCGGGTAATAAAGCATGTTTGGCAAATAAAAGGTTGGTGGAACGTGATGAAGCTCAAGGTTATGCTGACAAAAATAACCTTCTCTTCATGGAGACCTCTGCAAAGGCAGATATGAATGTCAATGATATTTTCTTGGTAATTGGTAAGAAATATTCTGTTTACAGTGCCATATTTTTCACGTGGTAGAGAAGAGGAGCTAGTGCGTGGCCAAGCCAGTGGGACTGCTGTATGCGAATTGGTAGAATGTGACCCTTTCCAGGACCTCAACCTGTTCATCTTTTTAGATGTGTGCCAAGTGGTGTGGGGCTGTGAGATTATGTAGTTGAGCGGCAGTGAGGGTGGAAGTGCTGGAGAAGAGAGGAAGTAGTGAGTTAGGAGTTTGAGGGTTCTGAATGGGTGGGGGGGGGGATAAGTTGGTGGAGCTGTTCCTTACTGCCATTGAGGGCCTGTGGTTGTTGATAGTGCTGTGATGTCCACTGTCTTACATGTTCGCTGTTAATGTTCTTCCATGCAGTTCATGTCTGGTAGCTGTACATTGATTTTGATGGTCATGTTAAATGAATGATCCTTGAACATGTGAGGTCTTGCTGCCTTATCCCATGCTTCCCTTCCCACCCCTAAGAGATATACTGAATTGGGCCATGAAAATCCATTTATATATACTGTTACTATTGGCTTGCATCAAGGACTTTTTTTTTTCAGTCTGGCTTGCATTGTAGTCTCAATTTAAATAAATAGAATAATTTGTTACTCATTGTATGGTTTTTGAGTTCTTATTTGCTTTATGTGTCAGCCAAAAAACTTCCAAAGAATGAGAAAGTGGCTGGTACTGGAACCAGTGTTCAAGATCAGAGATTGGTTGAATCTGAAGGTCAGCAAAAGATACTGGGAAATTGCTGCAAGTGATCCATCACAAGGGCACTCTGGATCTTCTTCAAAACTCATGTAAGTATGTGTTAAGTGGCAGAATCAAATTAAGAGTGGTGGTAAGGTAAATTTCTTAGTATTTTGAAATATAATTTCTGCAGGAATGAAAAAAAGGTAAATCGTCAGTAGATAAACCATCCCTAATCTCACTATCTATACCTGTCAGTTGTTTCCCTGATTTTGACGTGCATGGCTGGGGTATATTCTGTCACTGCACAAATATGAGAATTTCCATTGGAGAAACCTTAGGACACATATATACTTGGGAGTAAGTCGTTCTTGAATTCGTAGAAACATTGTGGATATTTTGCTTAACTGAGTTGGTTTTTGGAGCATGCAGACATTGTATGGCTTGGAGTATGGAGACACTGTCTTTGCAGGAACTGTGTGTTGTATTTGGTGACCCACTCTATTATCACTGGATTTGAAAGATCTGTTGTTTATAGTTCCTCATTTGTTGTTATGGTTGAACAGTTTCAAGATTACACTAGAAGTCTTATGTATGTGTTGTGAGTAGCCTCTGATTTGTGAGAGTAATGTAATCCTTTGTTAATTTTTCACTGCACATTTCACTGTACAATGTTGAAAACAACACCTACTCTGTACTAAGCTCACCACTGTGGTGTGTTATCTGAAGATCTTCAGACCACTGGTGAATTGGTTAGCAGAAACAAACAGCGGCAGTTTTGAAGAACAATTTTTGATCATGAAACTGCATTTTGTGTATAAGTGCTTATAACAGCCAGTCGTCTGTTGTAAAGGACTTCTTACTGTGCTTTGTTAAGTGTACATTTTGTTAAAGTATGGGGGTACTGTAGGGTTGTGTTGCATTTACTACAGTACCCCCCCCCACACACACACACACGCACAATTTAAAGAGTAACATTTGGAAATTATATTTTGTTGTTTTGAAGGGTGTATATTGTGAAATGTCCCATTTAGTTTGATTCACTGAAATTCTTACTGGGTTTATTAAGGATCAATATGAAGGAAAAATATCCTCTCTCCCCTCTCGGTTTCTCCCTTCTCATTGTGTACTGCACTATTTGCTGTTACACTGAGAGAAGTGGCTCAGGTGGTAAAACTTCTAGCATGTATTCAGGAGAAAGTTTGAATCTTGGCCAGGACATTGGGTGACTGTTCTGAGGTTTTTCATAGTTTTCTACAGTTTCTCAAGGCCTTAGTTGGGTCACAACTGCATCTCCTAGAATCGTTTCAAGTTACCATTCACCAGTTATCCCAGAATTTGATGCTATCTAGTCAGAGATACAGCATCATAAAAGTAATCACAAACCAATACATATGTTTTCTGTTCCATATTTTCCATGTCTGGCCCATAGACCAGAGTTGTGTGAATTTACTACATCCTTCTGGATACCAAAATTGTCTTTGTTGTACGCATATCTCTTGTGATTATGTTTTACTGTTTAATGTGAGGGCGATTTAGAATGCGATTTTTTTTATGTATGTGTATTTCTAGGTTTGTTCTCTTCTTAGCTAGGAGGTCAAGGTTCTGGCTAGCTTTATGTGGATCAGGCTGTTTCTTCAGTGTTTTTGTTAGCTGGAACATTCCTGGTGGTCAGAACACAAACACCTCCGCATGTGAAATGAACACATATCCTCTATAATCCTCCCATCAATTGCTGTGCAGAATAACGTGACACATTACATCAGTGGCAATTGTTAATAGATGAATAAGTGTAATAATATTAATAATAATGATAATAATTATTATGTGCTGTACGTATATCTGCTTGGGAGTCCTGGAAATATACCATAGTGTTTCAAGTGCTGCAGTGAATAGCGCCATGGGACGAAAACCAAGGGACAGTTTAAAAAAACGCTTGCAGTGATCTGCTTGTAGGGAGCTACTTAGAAGTGATTGGTATTTTCACACAACTCCTTCGGTCAAGTCTTTTCATCATATTTTCTCTTGAACAACTGGTGGTAAGTTGCATTTTTTTGGGGGGTGGGGGGTCAGAAATGTTTTCCAAAAAAATGTTTTGGAATATACCAGCAATATATTAATTCAGTAGGTTTTGATCTTTTATGGTATCATAAAAACTGTAAGTGCAGCTTCAATCCTTAATCTGCTACACCCCATCCTACTTATTTTAAAAATTCTGTATGCACATGTGTCAGCATAACAGTGTTTCTTGAATTTGAAAATATATGGTATAGGTGTATTTATTTGGAACATATTTCTATTGTTAAGATTGGTAAAACAATTTATTATTATTATTATTATTATTATTAAAAATAAATATGCTCATGGTCCAAGCTACTAGCTTATGTATCATATTGGTATAAGTTTATTGTGACATATACCATACCAATGTAGTTACATTTAGAATAATATTCAGTTTCTCTTTAGATGTACAAATAGCATATTGCTGTGGTGACTGTACATTCTTATTCTGGTTCTCTGTTTTCTGAAATAATTAAAGAGCTCTGAGCAGTGAGCTATGATTGTAAACGGCGTAGAAGTGTCGTGCATGGGTGTTGAAAAATAAATTAATAAATTAAATAATCACCGCCTTATACCTCTACCACATTCTGAGTGACACAGTGATTCTGTTATCATGACACATGGTGATAGTTCGGCTGTGATAGTTTCAGTTGTGATAAGAGATCTGGCACATGATGCACTCAAGGACATCAGCACCAACCATGTAAGTAACACTCCACTCCAGGTACCCATCTCAAGTTAGCACTAGGACCCATTATTCCCAATACCAGCACATAGATATCATTTTATTCCACAGATAGTTGGCCCATATTGACATCTCCTATAGATGTATGTCCGGCCACACCGTAGACAGCATATGGCACTCAACGCATTAGCACAGCACGTTCCCTACAGCACCATGACCATGACGATGCAGCCACGGCAGCAGACTACAACACCACCCAGCTACCTCCCCATTCATTAGAGTGTAAACAAACATGATATCAGCAACAGACTAGAATATAGTACATAATATATAAATAGCAAATATTGGTACCATCCTATGAATTGAGTTTATGAAACTTACCATTGTAAATGAGATCTTGTCTCCCATTAGATACACTGGTTATGTAATACAGTCCTCTGTAAGCTAAGTACAAACCTGATGATGGCCAAGTAAAGTGGCTGAAACATGTAGTTGACAAGTTGTATAATACTTGATAATATAACAGTTGTGTTCTGACTGTATTTATACATATTTGATACTTTGTAATTTAACACAAAAGGGGATGACTCTCCTCAAAGCTGAACTACAACATTCCCAACTTGAATACCATGTATAAGTACTCATTATTCATTCCAAATTCTGAGGCATGTGTTCAATAGATATTGAATGGTTATCAAAATTTTAGAAAGGTGTAACCACATGGAGGTACAGATGAAAATGTTTTGACCTTTTACTTGTCATTTGGTGAGGAAATAAAATGGTACAGTAACTGCTAATTTTGTGGCTGTGTTATTTCGACAAAAAATATATGTAGCTTTGATTTCATTTTGGTATGTTGTATAGTAGAAAGTCCGTGTCTCAGGTTGATGGCAATATTTTAACCCTCCCACTGTCCTCTAATCCTGTCCAGCATATCTTGTCCAGCCAGAAATGCCTGTTGCTAGGAAAGGTTACTATTGCTGATTCTGTATTCATGTGACAAGAATGGTTAGATAAGTGGAGGGGACTGAAGGGAAATGTGGCAGAGTTGCAAGCAAGGTAGGGGTGGAAGATGCTAGTGCATGGGGCTTCTTTTCTTAACCACAGCACAGCAAAAGGTGTGACTTGCTTGCATAGAAATAACAGGTTCGGCTAGGTTGTCAGTGAGTGGCATAAAGGAAGAGTAGTTTTGTGCATGTGTGTTATTTTGAAAGGACGCATGTTATTGTCAGTAATTCATCTTGCGATACTGAGTGAAGGAGCTCTAGACTGACGCTTTCTGTTAGGTGGATACTTTCCATACCTTGCCAAGGTGCCTTCCATAGCAAGAGGAAGAGACTGAAACTTGTGTACAGTAGTTTAAAACAGTACTGTGTTGACTGAAAGGTTCCATTACTTGAATCAGTACTTTTGATGAATTTAATTGCTATGCCTTTCCAGCAACAAATAGTGTGTGTTATGTTTAAGAACACACTGTTTTTTATTGTCAAGAGTCATTAGCTTCCACCAAGCTGGAGAATCAATCCCTGTTAGCTGTTAGTGATTGCTAAGTCACTGTATTTGCAATTTTTGGGATAACTCAGTGTACTGATTAGGCTGTAGTCTAGATGACTACAACATCAAGGTTCATTTACTAGCAGCACAAGGACTTCTTATCCATCACATCCAAATTGGGTCAGGTCAAATCTCACTACCATCCAACAGGTATCAGGATTCACTCCCCAGGCGGTGAAAAAAAGTGCTGCTCCATCTATTAATGAGGTTAAGATTACGTGCAGTGATATATCTACTCCCTCGTATCTGTCCGGTATTATGACCTTCATATCTGGGGACCATCACCTCCATATGGCAACCTGAAGCACACATTCTTCAACAAGGATTGGGTATGCATTCAGAGACTATGAAGTCTTATTTTCTTTTCTTGTCTTGCCATCCAACCCTGTGCTTTTCCAGATCATTTTTTCTGCTTTGAAAATGGTATATTCCTTAACGGAACCTGTTGCGTTGCATCATGTGTAAATAGTGTTTCTAATGACAGGTTGCCTGGCATAGCATAGTCAATGCAGTAACTACGATATGACTTGAACAGTGCTGGGTTACATTCCTAACAGGGATGAGGGAGATTCTGCTTCACCAAAAACGCGCGTACCGTCACTGGCGACCAGCCAGGGTGTTTGAAGTTCTTTCCAGGGGGTTATAGCAACCACGGAGTGAACCTCACCCTCAACTGCAACTAGTACCGACTTTAAGAATGGGTGGAGATATACCTCCGCTAGCCCTATAGGTCTGAATGTCATGTGGAGGGACTTTTCCAATAAATGAAGCCTAATAATTTTCCTTTCAAGAACGATACTGATATTTCGAGCCTCCTTGGTTTGCCTTTATTTTGTATTTCTATAACTGCTGTATATTGCTTCGTGAAACCACGACAATGTAAAACCAAAGCAAAAAGGAACCACGATTCCGTTCGACAAACGTCATTGTAGTGCTGAGTAGTTCACAACACGTGTATGTCCAGGCATCATGCGCATCAGACTCGTGTTAATATCTTTGATCAATATGGGCGCCACAGTCGAATGAAAGGAACGCCTCTCACGGCAGGCGCAAGGAACTACCAGCATTCAAAACTAGAACCATTGTGAAACATTTATTCGTGTCTTTCAACACTCTACCCAGCTGAGCTGTGAATTTCATGCCGAGGTCTATGCCGTAGGAAATATTTTCTGTTACCTATTGAATAGGAGGATGGGTGAGCCTAAGAGAGGGTGTGGATTGATTGATTGATTGATTTCCTCCGTATGGTTACATAGTAACATGGGATTCGTCAGTAAGATAATGTACATAGGTATGCTAAAATTAAAAAGTAACATAATTTAAATTTAAAGGTTATAGAAATTGTAATTAAAAATAAGGGCAAGTAATTGTATAATTATCATTTCAAAATTTATAAAAGCAGGAGTAATTCCATGAATATAGACAAAGTCAATATTAAGATAAGATAAAATGGTAATAGTTAGCACAAGCAAACAGTGATTTAACATGGATAGTTACAAGCATTTACAAGTATAACATGAAATACATAAACTATGATATCACAGCACTATACAAGGTTATAAACTATTAAGATAGGGTAAGAGCTGATGTAGAAACAAATACCGCCAGTAGTGATGAATATGTGGAAGCACCCACATAGCCACCTTCAAAATCACCGTTACGCATCACAGCACTTTAGTCAGTGTCGGAGCACCCACATAACCACTTCCAACTCACCGTTATACATCACAGTAATGCTACCTCACTCTCTCCTATCCTTCTCTCGCTACAAACTCCAGTGTCTGCTCACAACTCCCGAAACAAGCGCCGTTTCCCATCACAGCACCCTTAGTCAGCACTTTCGTGCTAATAGCCACGCCTACCAAATCTGCCAACCAGCCAATGGAAGGGCAGATGAACAGCGAGAAAACCATATAAAAAGGCCGTGGTTTCAGCCAAAGGATTATTCATTCAACATCGGCATTCAGCAGAAGACACATTTACAAGACTATTCAAGCAAGCATCAAGAAAGCCCGCAGCAATATCA
>Ga0123357_10006258_pt1 | contig 14465 bp, 11 predicted proteins | sample TergutEmb28metaG_FD_89873 | JGI IMG/M metagenome (GOLD analysis project Ga0123357, IMG submission 89873) | Embiratermes neotenicus P4 segment gut microbial communities from Petit-Saut dam, French Guiana - Emb289 P4 | ecosystem: Host-associated > Arthropoda: Insects > Digestive system > Gut ...
ATAACGCGCTCTTTATCCGCCGAATAATCGACTCAACACGCTCAAGCGCGTCATCTTTTACTCGCTTAGGCTGAAAGGTAAAAAACTCGACTGCCGGTTCGTTCTTTTTGATATTCCAGATACCCGCCACTCGCCCGTTGACTGCAACCGATGGCAGACATATGCCGGATTTCAGAATCACTCTGGTTTTGTATTCCTGCGGCAAACCCAAGCGATCATCAGGAATGTACGACGCAATTAGCGGGTCAAAACCTGAGAGTAACATCAGTTTCGGAATGTCGCCTATATCGGCGTTATCGTCGCCGCAATAGTATGTTTTACCGCCGGACTCAAAGCGACATAGGTCGTCAAGCGGCAGTTCCGGGAGTTTTTTTGCGTCGTCCTTATTCAATCCGAAAAACCAAGCTGCGTCCGCGAATGTCGCCGGACCGTATGCGGCAAAGTATCTGCGCAGTAATTCCGGCAGGACTTCGTCAAACGACTGCGACGGCTCCGCGCCGATCAAAGTGAAGTCGCGGCTTGTCATGTCTTTGAACGCGACTTTGCCGAGTCTCGCCAAATGTACGAATATACCGCCCCACGGCGAAAATATATCGTCAATAAGTCTCGGGTCATATCTTCCCGCAAAGATTGTGCGGAACTCTCTGCGAGAGCAGACCTGGTCCTCCATGAGGCGCATTACCTCGTCGGCAATGCCGCTGATTTTATCCGCTCCGTGAGCGCCGGCAAGCCATGAAAAATAACCGTCTTTCGATTCCCCTGCGTTCAGCGCAAGAAACATAGGCAAATCCTCATACTTTACGCCGTGAAGCGTGCCGCGGTAGAGCCATGTTTTGGTCAGCGCTGATTCCCAGCCGCGAATATCTGCGCCGCGAATCAGCGCGGAAAACGGCACGTTACGGTAGAACCAACTGTGTAAGCCGAGCAACTCATGTGCGAGCGTCTCTAAGTCGGCGCATTGGCGCGACAGGTACAGCCCGTGCATACGCCGGCGTATTATGTTTTCGGTTGAAGCGCAGTCAGTCATCATTTCTTCCTCCTCTATTTCAAATATTTTGATATAGTTTTTATAAACATTATAAACTTCAAATATTACAAAACAAGCGAAGTTTTTATAAATTAATTGTTTTTGAGTTCATATTTTGCTTAAAAAGTTATATCATATAACAGCATAAAAAACAACACCTCTTTCAGACTGCACATCTAAAAAAAGTGCTGTTATAAAAACTTTTCGAAATATACTTGCTATCACAATTTCGTTGTCATACTAAAACAAAGTTATTTCTACCAGAAATTTAATTTTACATCAAGTTTTCCCGCTTTTTACGCATGGTCCACTTTGTTCATATGCTTAATTAATTCGAGCACTTTTGTTGAATATCCCCACTCGTTGTCGTACCATGCGACGAGTTTTACAAACGTATTTGTGAGTGCGATACCGGCTTTTTCGTCGAATATCGAGGTGAGCGGGCAGCCGATAAAATCGGATGAAACTACCATTTCGTCGGTGTATCCCATTATGCCTTTCATCTCGTTTTCACAGGACTCTTTTATTGCCGCGCAGATTTCTTTATAGCTTGCGGGTTTTGCAAGATTTACAGTTAAATCTACGACTGATACGTCAAGCGTGGGAACTCTGAGGGACATGCCCGTAAGTTTGCCGTTGAGTTCAGGAATAACTACGCCGACCGCTTTAGCCGCGCCTGTTGTTGAGGGGATTATATTCCCGGAAGCGGCTCTTCCGCCTCTCCAGTCTTTTTTGGACGGCGCGTCAACCACCATCTGGGTATTGGTTGAAGAATGCACGGTAGTCATAAGACCGTCGGTTATTCCGAATTTGTCGTTTACGACTTTTGCAAGCGGAGCGAGGCAGTTTGTCGTGCAGGATGCGTTTGAAACAAAATTCATATCTTTTTTGTATACGTCAAGATTTACGCCGCATACAAACATTGGGGTGTCGTCTTTGGACGGACCTGTGTAGATAACTTTTTTTGCGCCGCCGTCAAGATGAGCCTGAGCCTTGTCTTTTGAATGGAATATGCCTGTGGCATCAGCTATATATTCTGCGCCCTCTTTTCCCCAAGGAATATTTTTGGGGTCCATTTCACCGTAGAAAGCGATTCTTTTGCCGTTTACTGTGACCGATTTATCGTCGTATTCGATTTTGCCGTCAAATCTGCCGTGCATAGTATCGTATTTAAGCATGTAAGCGACATAGTCCGGAGACATAAACGGGTCGTTTATCGCGACGAAATCATATTCGGGATTATTTACCCCTATACGGAAAACAAGTCTTCCTATACGTCCGAAACCGTTAATACCAATTTTAATAGCCATTTTTAATTCCTCCTAGAATACCTCTTAAATATTTTATGTTAATTTTTTATCAATCTATCATATATTTTATCACAACAGAAATATATTTTTCAATATATTTTTTATATCTTTTTTTATTTTACCGTAAAATTTACATATTATACATACTTAGTTATAAGAGTCGGATATATCAATATATCCCAAAACTTTCTTCTTCGAAACGCTCAATAAAATTATCCAATTCCCGAATACGCGGAGCCGCCAAGGATTTTGCATAATCAAGGTCGATAAGAGAACCGAACGTTACCTTTCTTTGACGAACCATTTCCATCGCTTTTCTCATATCTTTAGGAAATTTCACAAAATCTCTCGCCACAGCCATATATCCTATGTAATCAATTCCGTCCGCATTTCGGATAAGCCTTGTTTCGTTATGCTCTCCCATACCCGCCTTATCGTGATATTTTACAGCTTCGACAATTATTTCAATTTGGTTGTTATCGTACCCATATTCTTTTGCTAAGTCCGGCGCAAGTTTGCTTGATTCCAACGCGTGGTCGAAAGAGCCTTTGTAAGAAGCCGCATATGTAGGGTATGCCGCAATATCGTGGAAATATGCGACGAATGCAAGAATATCCTCGCCATACGGCATATTTTCCTTTTCTGCGATAAGTTTACTGAGCAGTAAAACCCGTTTTACATGCGTCAGATTGCCGTCAAGCCTTGTAATATGAGCTTCCATGCGCTCTAACATTTCATTTGTCATAATATACACTCCATTCATTATTTTTTTAATATTTCTTTTAACGATATTATTATATCATTTCAAAACTTATGTTACAATGACAAAAAATAATAAATTTACTGCACTATTTACAATTTATAATGCGAATCAAAATTTAAAATTAGCACACATTTGTGAAGACGCACCAAAGCCCTCTTTCGTAAAGAGGGTGGCACGCGAGATGTTGATAAAAATTTAAGTAATACGTTAAACCGCGTGACGGGTGTTTTTGTTCTCCATCTCCGCACATATATCAGATTCCACAAAACACCCGCCGTCTGCATAAACTCGCCTACGGCGAGTTTGGGGCACCCTCTTTAATAAAGAGGGCAAAGAAAAAAATTAATTTACTCATATCTAAATTTTAAAATCAAGGAGATGATAATATGCCGCAATTTGACAGGCACAGGTCTGTAGAAGTACCCATTGAATATGAAAACCGCGAAACGCTGAAACTTCTGCCTGTTTCAAATAGACTGACGATAATCCTTATAACTGACGGCAAAACGAATATAGTACTTAACAATAAAGCTATGCTTGTTTACGCGCCGTGCGTTATATGTCTGTCAGACAAAGATACGCTTGATGTCATCGACAACGGCAGATTATACGCGCAATCTTTCAGTTTTAGTCCCGCGTATCTTCTCAGAAACCGTAAAACATTCAAACAAATCAAAAATGAAGATTACGACGTGCTGACTTTGTTTTACCACAGGGACGACAGTTATTTCGGCGTTATCAATCTTCTGCCGCAGGTTTATATACGCATATTCGAATGGCTCTGTATTATCGGCACGGAAATAAACGCGCAGAGCGACAGCCGCTGGACCTGTAGGATACGGGCGTATTTTCTGCAAATACTAAATCTGCTCGACGATATATATGCCAACAGAAAAAATATTGAAAATGCTGACAGTATATACGCAAAGGATTCTCCTGTCGATAGAGTTATGGAATATATTCATATGCATTACATGGACAATATTACTCTGGGTCGGATGTGCGAACTTGTACATATAAACAGGACCTCCCTCGGCAGATTGTATAAAGAGCGCACGGGACAGACTGTGATAGAATATCTGTTAAATTACCGCCTGCGCGTAGCGACTGAATTATTAGCTCATACAGGACTTACGGTCGATGAAATCGCGCGCCAGTCAGGTTTTGGGTACGATACGTATCTGATACGGCAGTTTACCGCCAAAAAAGGCGAAACGCCTACCGAATACAGGCAAGCCGCCCGCGTTACACACAGTATCGTAATAGAAAAAGGGTAAAATCCCCAATGTTTTCCTGTAAAGAATTTTTTATGAAATTACCCTGAAAAATTTTAATTTACCTATTGACAAAAACGAAAAAATGATGTAAAATAATATCATAGAAATAATGAAATGCGAACAACCGCAGGAAACACCACTTTCCTACGGTCTGCATAAGGTGCAACACCACCATACACAACAGAGTTACTCTGCATTCGCACAATCTTATTATACATCATTCGGACGCGTAAGTCAAGATGTATTTTAAAAGTGCCTGTGTCAGTTTTACGTCTGCGTATGGAGTCACCGTACACAGGCGTTTGTTATTTCTTAACGGAATGGCTGAATCTCTATTTGGCTACATATCTTCGGGCAGCGCGGGGTATGCTGCGTCCCCGCACTTCCCCGAAGATAATCCGTTGAGAATATGTTATATAATAGCTTGCAAAGAAGGTAATTTCAATATAGAAAATTCAATGTCCGCCTGTTTTTTAACTGATTCCGCGCTTATAACAGTTATAATAGTAGAATTATCTGAATAGCATTGCCAAATAGGCGAATTAAGTTCGCAGTTTGCATAATTCGAATCGAAAATCAAGTCGATATGTACTTTGCTGCCGTTGTCTTCGTTGAACCTTACATTTGTTTTCATATTGTTGTTTTTGGCAATCAGCGCGGTTAAAGATAAGTCGAGATATTCGATTCCGCCGATATCTTCCTGATAGTCTTTTATGAACATATTCCGGTGCGTGCGTTCAAAATCTCTCGGCACAGTGAATTCATACCGCAGAATCCCGAGCGTATGGTTTGAACTCCAGCTGTCCGCCACAAACTTCACATTAACTTTGCCGAATACAGAATATTCGAGCGCAAATGCAGTCAGTATGAAGTTAACTGTCAGGAAATCGCTCTCGTTCAGCTTATACATGAACATATTATCTTCTATATCAAAAAATATCTTATATCCGAGGTTGCTTATGTAGGGTAATATTCCGCCGCTGAATTTCCGCATAAACGCCCCTATGTCGCAGTAGATTTTATCGTAATCATATAAATAGATATTTGACATATGTCTTCTCAGGTGTTCACGGAGTCTTAATATTTTTTTGTCGTTTTCGTAACCGACGTTATCGGATATGTCGGCATCTTCGTAAACATCGGAAAATTCCGGGCTGTATTTCGATATTATATCGTTTAATCTGCCGAAAATTTTATCGTCGCTGTCTTTTATAAAATTTAGAGAGTCATAAAATATCAGCGCCATGACTGCATCTTCGCTTTCGAATTTTGACAGACAGTATTTTATATTGGACTGTATATCCAATTTTATTGTGTTTATTTTTTCGCTGTATTGCGTGTCCCGCAGTTTTTTGATGTTTTCGGGGTCTGCGTATTTTTCCATGTTCATTCCGAGTCGGGGTTTTATATTTGCAAATCTTGCCGCATTGTTTTTATATGTCACAATCAAATTCGAATCAACCAATAAGACCGGATAATTGTAATCTTTATATTTCATGTGACTTTTCGTGCTCTCGGTTTCGCTGTTTTCATAAGTTTGTATTCCCATAAATAATATCCTCCATAAATTATTTTATGTTATATTTTAATTTTTAAATTAAAACAGTTTCGCGCATTTTCGCCGGTTTTTAATATGAGTTGTTCTACCGGCATATTTTTTATTTCTGCGATTTTTGCCGCGATTATATGCAGGTTTCTCGAATCGTTGCGTTCGCCTCTGCGCGGTTCCGGGGCGAGATAGGGACAGTCGGTTTCCAATAAAATATATTCAGCCGGAATTTCTTTCAGAACATCACGGCATGTTTTTGCGTTCGCGAAAGTACAGACTCCCCCGAACGACATCATATATCCTAAATTTATCAATTCTTTCGCCATTTCGACGCTTCCGGCGTAACAGTGAAATACGCCTTTTACTTTATCCCCGTATTTTTTAACTGTCTCAAGGGATTCGCCGTGAGCGTCCCTGTCGTGTATAACGACGGGATATTTGACGTCGGCGGCGAAATCCATCTGTTTTTTAAACCACCGTCTCTGCGAATCCCTGTTTGAGAAGTCGTGAAAAAAGTCAAGCCCTATTTCTCCGATTGCCGCGACCTTTTTATTGGTCAGCAAATCCGCGAGTATATCGAGAGTATCGTCCGGCGTTTTCTCCGTCTCGTGTGGGTGAACTCCGACCGAGGCGTAAATAAAATCGTATTTTTTTGCTAAATCGGAGCTTGTTTTCGATGATTTTATACTGGAACCGCTGTTTATAACTATATCCACTCCGCTTTTTTTTACTTCCTGTATTACTTCGTCTCTGTCGCCGTCGTATCTTTTATCGTCATAATGAGCGTGAACGTCTATTAACATTTTACGTAGTATTATATCCTTTCCTGGTTTTGTAAAGACTTACAAGAATTTTAAACTTTTTCTCATGTTTCAATATTTTACCAATCAAAATGTAAAAACAAATGTACTTTTTATGTCTTTTTTTTTAATTCTGTCGAAATTTAGAAATTAAATATTTTTTATTTGTTTAATTTGCACAACAGTTCTGAAAATAAGCTTAAAAATAAATGAAAACAGCAGAAATTTTTCTTTGCTGTTTTCATTTTCTATCATTTTGAAAAAACAAATTCCAAAATTCTGATTGCTATAACGACTGCGCTCATAAACGCTATTCCGGCAAAAAAACTTTTAGGAGGCAGGGTGAATCTTTTGATTTTTTTCGACGAAATCAATTTAAATTTCGGCTCTCGAAACGGGTCTGCGGGTATATTTGAATTTGCCTCGGGCGGACAATCAAAATCATTTGCACAGCTATCATAGCTATTGCGGCAATTAAAATCGTTGAAATTATTTTTACTGTTTTTTATATTCTCAAAAAACTTTTCATCTTCAAAAATTTCGTCGTCTGTCAGGTGTTGCATAGAGTATGATTTATTTGCGTTTGATTTGCCGGTTTTGCTGTCGTTGTCATTATTATTGTCATTATTTTGCTTTTCGGCTTTCCCTGAATTTTGCATTTTATCGTTCAAAAATTTATCTATTTCCGCTGTCGCACTGCTTATGGCATTTATATTTCCGGCGTTTTCAACATTATCTATGCTTCCGGTTTTTTCAGGTTTTTCTTTTCTCTCCGATTTGTCCGATTTTTCGGATTTTTCTTTGTCAATCATGCTCTTTTGCTGTCTGCTGTAATCAGATATTATACGGTTTGCCTCAGCTACCATTTCATTTTCTTTTGCCTGTTTAAAAAAGCCTTTTCCGGTTTTTATTATAAAATATGCCTCTTCAAATATTTCACTGTCCGGGTTTTTTATAATTATTACGCGCTTGTTTATTCCTTTAAGCAATATGGACACCTCGCTATTTTCAGTATATTTCCGTATTATTATTGACATTTTTATCTTTATTATACAGATATTTCCAAGATATGAACGTCTGTTATCCTGTTAATCTTTTATCTTCTGCTATTTTCAGGAATAACACGGACATATCGTCTTTTCTGTGATTTTTCTGCGCAGCTTCGGTCAATATGCCGTTGAGCAGGGATTTTGGGTCGCTCAGATTTTTTTCGGACGACAGCATTTCCAAAAGCCATGTCCCTTCTTCGAAAGTCGAGATTATACCGTCGGAAAGCATCAGTACATAATCCCCCTCTTCTATGTCGAACTTCGTCTGCTCGCTGTTGATATTGCCGATAATACCTGCGGGAACCGTAGACGACTGGATTTTGAACAGTTTGCCGCCGCGCAATATAAACGACGGTGCAGCTCCAGCCTTTATAAACGACGCTTTACCTGTAATTAAATCCGCCTCGAACAAATCCACCGAGGCAAAACATTCGTCGTTTTTTGAAATCAGCAGGGAGTTGAGCATTTCGAGCGTCAAATCTTTCTGATTGCCTACGGACAGCAGCTTTTCCATGAGCAGTGCAGTCAGCCGCGACGACAAAGCCGCGTTTTTACCGCTTCCCATGCCGTCTGATATAAGTCCGTAATGATAACCGTCTTTCCCTTCAAAAACGCTTATGCTGTCCCCGTTCACTTCTTTTTTCATATTATTCACGGTATTCAGATTATTTGCGGTGTTTTCAATATTTATATTGTATGCGCCGTTAAAATTTTCGCCGTTATTTTTTAATTCTATAATCTCTTTAACTTCGGCAGCCGCTTTGGACATATAGAGCGAATATATTTTATATTTATTTCTGCTCTGGTTTTTCATAATTATATATTTGTCTCTCAGGATATATTCCGGATCATCGAACCATGTCCCGCACACTTTTTCAAGCATTTCCGTTATGTCCGATATAGCGCCCGCATAATTCACCATTTTTATGCCGAATATATAAACCGTTTTTTTCCGCTCGCCTATCACAATCACGTTCTCGCACTCAATCCCCATGTTTTCAAGATTTGCGAAAATCTTTTCTGACATTTCTCTTTTAAACGAAATGTCTTCTTTACCTGCCTTGACGTTATTCTGTAAAAGTTTTGCGATACTGTCAAAATTGGACGCGAAGATTTTCGTCTTGTCGTTAACTATATTTTCCTCGGTCCTGCGGCAGTAAACGGAATTTATATAATCTTTTATATCCGAAATCTTCACGCAGTTTTCGGCGAATATTTTTGAGATTCCCAAATTGTCTACCCTGTGGTTTTTATGCACGTACTCGCTGGCTTTTTTGTGCAGAGTGGAGAGATGTCCTCTTTCGCGCAGTTCGCATTCCCCGCACTTCTCGCATTCCCCGCATGACTGTTCCACAGCCGCCGAAACTATGGCTTTTACTTCGTTCAGTGTCGGAATTTTCAGCCTGTCCGAAAATTCGTAGAAAACTGCAGATAAATTTTTGAAAGCGTCGGACAGGTTGTTTAATTTATTTGCGGGAAGTTCTGTAACCAAAAGCCCTCTGTCCAGAATAGGCGCGGGTCTGCCTGACGGCGCAAGTCCCGTTTCATTCGGCAGTACCGCCGACGAAGCCGCCTTTCGCATCACTGACGCGTAAAATGCTGACGCAGGCAGATAAATTGCAAAACCTATCGCCATATTTGGTATATATCTCTGAATCGCATCGATTCCGGCGACATATATCGAATAGCTTACCGCCGACACAAGACCCGCTACTATTGCAAGCGTCGGCGACTGCGAAAAGAACAGACCGGACACAAGCCCGCATATTCCCAAAGTCACGGCTCCGGCGGTGTCGCCCAAAGCTATGCCGCATAGAAGCCCCACCAACGCTCCCCTTGTCATATCGGACAGTATGCCGTCATGATTCATCAGATTCAGCGAAAATCTGTTTATGATTTCTTCGTCGCTTCCGCCGACATTTTCGAAATCGCCGTAATCCTCGGATTTCAGAGTATTTTTGCTTTTTCTTCCGGTTTCGACACTGTTGTTCTGCGATTTTTTTATGCCGGAATTGGCGGCTATAAGGGTCAGCATAAACGAAAATATATAGCCGATCGAAAGGGTGTATATATAATACGGGGCTAAAAAATAAATCACTGTGAATATAACGGAACATATCCCCGCTTTTTCGAGGATTTTATTGTCTGTTCCCACGTCGAACAAACCGCAGTAAAGATATGTAAACAGCATTGAAATCAGCACAAACAGCATTACGGCTATCAGATCCGTATAAACTATGCTCTCTATTTGCAGAGCCAATTTCACAAACCCCGCGACGCTGCATGAAATTGCACACACCAGAACAGACATAATAACCAAGCCGGTATCGTTGAAATGCACTAACCGCAGAAGTTTTACTTTTTCTTTTCCGGGCAGATTTTTATACGACGGACTTGCGGAAAGCATTTTTGACTTTGTTTTTTCTTTATTGTATTTCAAATAAAATTTTACCCCGGCTATAACCGTATACAGCCCGAAGAATACAATAACGTTGCTTTTGCAGAACGCAAGCGAGATTATAAGCCCCGCATATATATAAAAAATGTATTTGTCCGCCGCGCAGATAATAGATATGCCGAGGGGATTCATGCCGAGCGGCATAGCCACGCTTCCGCATATTACAGAAAAGAGAAGAATTAAAAATCGTTTTGATATATCTGACAGGCTGATTTTCTTTGCGGCGTTTGATTTCTGTTTATATTGAATACGTTTAATCTGTTCAGCCTGCTGCGAAGACGTCGGGATTGCCCGTCTTGTCTGCGCTGTTTGTTCCGACTGTTCAGTTTGTCCGCGATAATCGGGAATGGCTAAATCTTCAGAAATTTCGGATTCATCAGTTTCATCAACAACATCGAAGCTGTCGGAAACATCAAAATCTGCGGATTTGCCGGAGTTATTATAACTGCCGTAACCGAATGAAAAATTCACTTTGTTCTTCTTATCTTTTTTCACTGAATCGAAAGTTTTAACAAACTCTTTTCTTTCCAAATTAGCCGTATTGTCTAAACTGGTATCGTCGTTATTGATTTTATCAATACGGGCGGTATTATTGTATTCGTCTATAATATCTGTTTTCGGCTTGATATATTTATTTTTGATATTGTATTTTTTGCCGGCATCTTTATTTACGGAAATTTCTTCGGAATCGGAATTTATCGGCGCTTTCGTAAATTTAACCATGGAATCAGGGATTTCTTCGAAATCGTTTATATCGCTTTCGTCGTAATCTTCTTCCGGCAAATCGTCGTCGATTACATAACCGTCGCTTTTGTCGTATATAACAAAATTCGCAACATCAGAAAGCATTCTTTTAAGCTTCTTCGGCGGATATACTGAGCTTTGCTCAGCAGGCGCGCTTTCTTTGTTTGCGTTTATCTGTCCGGCTGAATGTAATTCACTATCAGAACTTTCAATATTTTTCACATGATTTCTTGCCATTACAACTACCCTCTTGCATTTAATGTTATGTGTAATATAAATTCTACAATAAGTAATATATTTTATTTGTCATTTTTTCTGCCATTGTAAAATTTTTTCGCCCGACCAAGCGTAGCTCAGTATGCCCCCTTTTGAAAGGGGGCTTTGGCAAAATCTTTTACGTCGTTCTTAAATTCGTCTTGTATATTTTTGAAACTTTTCGTTGAATACAACCAACAGTCACGGCGATTTGATTTGTAACAGAAAGTTCATAAGCGAATGTGGTATAATACACAAGGGTGATAAAATGTGTATTATGGAAGAATTTGAGAAAATAACGACGACAGTGGAGCATGAAGGATATTACTACAAAATATCAGATGTGATAAAAATACTGATACTGGGGTTGCTGAGTAGTCTGAAAACAATGAAAGAAATACATGGGTGGTCAAAATCGAAGAGAATAAGCGCGATGTTGCTGGAGAAATTCGGGATAAAGAAAATCTCATGCTATTCGCATTTTACGGTACTTGTAGGTCTGATAGACAGCGAGGAACTGAACAAGATATTCATGGAGTTTTTCCAGAAATTGGTGGAAACGGTGGTAGGAAAGACGATAGCAATAGACGGAAAAACTGTATGCAGTACGGCAAATATGGGGAAATACGCATCACCATTGCACATAGCGAGCGCGTTCGTGGTGGAAAACGGAATCACGATCGGACAACTGGCATCGGAGGGAAAAGGTAAGGAAATACCATGCGTTCAAGAGTTGATTCGATTGTTGGATATAGAGGGAGCAACAATAGTAACAGACGCGCTGCACTGCCAGAAAAAGACAGCAAAAGAGATATTGGAGGCAGGAGCAGACTATGTTTTTTCGGTGAAGAAAAACCAGAAAGAGTTATATGCTGATGTATCGGAAATGATAGATTTCAAGCTCACAGACAAGTATGAGCAACTCAACGTGCCTTTGGAAAAAGTGACTAAAGTCGAAAAAGGTCATGGTCGGATAGACAAACGTACAGCGTTCGTAACATATGAAGTCGAATGGCTACAAAAGTCCGGCAAATGGCATGGCACACAGAGCCTTGGAGCGATTGCGACTACTACGGAAACCCGGTACTACATCTCTTCTCGTAAATTATCACCATTGGAATTGCTTGAAATCACTCGCAATGAATGGTCGGTTGAGAGTATGCACTGGCAGTTAGATGTTATTTTCAACGAGGACAGAACAACTTTGCTCGAGGAAAACGCGCAAAAGACCTTAAACATTTTACGTAAGACGGTTTTGAATGTTGTCAGGACTTATCGCGACAGATTTGAACCAAAACTCAACATGGTCGATATTATGCGCAACTGCTTGTTTGATGACGATTTCTTGTTGCTTGTTTTAGTTCGTTTCGATGATTGTGTCTAATTTGTTACAAATCAAATCGCCGTGACCAACAGTTGATTGACATTTTCTAAAATATAGTATATTATTATAATTAGGATTAACGGCGCGCGTTAATAAAGGCAAAAGTTAAATTTTAAATTAATTTTATTAGGGAGTTATTTTATGGATTTAGAATATGAAACAAATGTAGAAAATGATATTATGTATAAGCCGGATGATGCTGTATTTATAAAAGCTATAGATACGAAAAATGTAAAAGAAATTTCAGCTCATCTTCTTGAAAAGAAGATTGTTGTTTTGGACTTCGATAGAGTGCAAAAAGAAGTAGCCAGACGCGTTATTGATTATTTATCGGGAGCGGTAGGTATTCTGGGCGGGCAGGTTATAAAAGCCACTGACAATATGTGGGTTTTTGAACCATGTTAAATAAAATAATTTAAATTACAGAGGAGTGAATTATATATGTACGATATGAAAGGTTTCGGAGAAAGAATAGCGGTTTTACGCAAAAATAAAAATATGACGCAGGACGAACTTGCCCAAAGGCTTGGCGTCACAAGTCAGGCGGTTTCGAAATGGGAAAACAGCCTAAGCTATCCCGATATAGAAATAATCCCGACTATATGTTCTATACTTGAAGTCAGTCTCGACGATATTTTCGGCAAAGTAAAACAGGATGTGAGCAATTTATCTTTTCCCCCGGTATTCAAAGGAGCGAATATGGTCGGAACATTCGCAAACGTCGCATGTTATTCCGATAAAGAAATAAATAAACGCGACGGGTCTACAATCACGTTTAAAGACGGCAGTATAGCCGAGCTTCAGAGCCGCAGAGTAGCCAACAGGGGCGCAGGGAAAATACTGCTTAAAACAATCGACGACAGCTACGTCGCCGAGGATATTGCGGACACGTCCGCACGAAGCGGCGGATTTTTGGGGATTTTTAAAAAAGCCTCCCTCACGCAGACAAACCTGCATTTAGAATACGGCGAAATAGAAAATTTGGATTGCAGAATAGCAAACAGTGACTGCATAATATCAAAATCGGAAAGCGGTATTACTGTAATAGACGCGCAAGGGGTGCCCGAATTTATTGATATGCTGCAATTTGATTACGACGGAAGTCTTTTAAAAATATATTATGACAACGATAAAGCAAATAAAATTGACTGGAACAAACTTGATGCAAAGAATAATAAAATTTCGGTTATGCTCGAATGCGACTATAATAAAACAAATACGGCAAATCTTGGCATACATGGCGCAGGGGATATTAAATTGAATGTGAAGTTCAGAAAATCAAATATGGCGGTTCACGGTTCAGGAGATATAGACGCGCCGGTTTCGTTTGAAGAAGCGAATATTGCTGTGCACGGTTCTGGCGATATAGAATTTAATGACGCTGACTACTGCAATATTGCAGTTCATGGTTCCGGCGATGTTAAATTTAACAATTCTGGAAATTGCAGCGCGGGGATTCACGGTTCCGGTGATATAAAATGCAACGACATAGGCAATCTGAATTTGCAAATACACGGTTCGGGAAGTATTGCTCTCAACAACAGCGACAATATATCCGTTAATATACACGGTTCAGGGGATTTGACCGCAAACAATGTAACTGCTTCCGTTTCGGCTCAAACTCATGGTTCCGGTGATATTGATATAAAAAGCGGCGAAATACAGATGTTTGATATATCTCTCAGCGGCGGCGGAAATATCAAAGCTAAGAACGTCACGACTGACAGGGCTAAAATAAAAGTCAAAGGCGGGGGAAAAGTGGAAATAGGCAGGGTAAAAATAGAATCAATCGAGGAATACAACGACGACGCCGACGTTACAATTCATCAAAGAGGGTAATACATGGGAA
>Ga0123357_10006260_pt1 | contig 14464 bp, 3 predicted proteins | sample TergutEmb28metaG_FD_89873 | JGI IMG/M metagenome (GOLD analysis project Ga0123357, IMG submission 89873) | Embiratermes neotenicus P4 segment gut microbial communities from Petit-Saut dam, French Guiana - Emb289 P4 | ecosystem: Host-associated > Arthropoda: Insects > Digestive system > Gut ...
ACTTTGAGGAGAGGCTCCGGACGTGTGTACGGCAAGAAGGACGCCATCTTTCCGATATAATTTTTCGTAATTGAGTAATCAATGTAAGTAATCAAAACTGCATTTATTACAGGTTGTTTTGGTGTTAACAGATTTTTTTTATATTGAAAATAAAAAAGTTAAAATTATTTGAAAAATGCGTTCTTTTTGCGCCACTGGGTATAAAAAAGTAAGCCCATTACAATTTATTCCACTTCTCTTCAGACAAAATGTAATATTTTTTCTTTCTTAAATATTTTCCTACCTTAAATGTGACTACAGGAAATTTTCCTATAAACCTCTTGTACCCTAACCACACGAAGGAAAGTGTGTTCTTTACTTACGTTGCTACCAAGAGGAATTAAAATAATGTTTTATTCAGTAATGTTTTCAGCAATTTTAATGTATACTATTCACGTTGCGTAACGATATATTGACAATTAATGTCAGCCAAACACAACACTTTCTTTTAAGAAAGCAATTTTACTCACATGCAGTCGTTCCGTGTGTTCAGCTCTTAACTCCATTTACAGGCGTCACAAATACAAAATATGTAAAGGAAGTTAATATTAAAAAAGAGTCCTCTCTCTTACATAAATAAATATAATTCATTGTTAATTCCTTCGAGTTGATGAATTATGAATAACGAATTCTAATACTTCTGTATATTAGAATACAAAAACATTAAAATTTACTTAATGTACAATGACATTATTGTAGGACAGTAAGCACGTTCAGTTGGCTCTTTCTGTTCTGTTTCAAGTTTTCATTTCATAAAGCTCCTGTTTCTATACAATATACTTCTTCAAGTTAACCCTTCAAAATATGGTTTGTTCTAAATGTGGAATTAGTTGAGCAATTCTTTGTAAAATAGTAAAAGTGAAGACAAATTGAAGTAAATTATCTGTTGCCATATAAACAAAAGTAGTTCATGAATAACATAAGAAATTCTTATGGTACATAAAAAGTTAGTTGCTCAATTTGTGTTCGGTTTTAACCTTACCCTGCTAACGTGGAAAATACGGTGAGTTAATACTGCCAGCAAATGGCAGATGGGATTTAACTTGACGTTTAAAGGGTTAAGTGAAAGTCAATAGCATACAGCCTGCCACACGGATACCACCCCAACCAGCCACACCGAAACTCCAAAACACATCGAAACAAGAACACACAACCAATGTGGTGATACTATAGAAAAGGCGCAAGCTCCTGATGGTGGATGTATTAATGTCCGAAACATGTTGAGCATAGAAGAAGTGAAATAAAACTTAATAAATTGTGACATCAAGTTGATCTCTTATTCTTCAACTATCACAATGTTGCACGGCCCAATATGACATAAGATTTACTCATTTTAAATTCAATAACTTTTTTCGAAAATCTCGTCGTTTATGGGATAATGTGAAAAAAAAAAACAACTGTACAGCCGGACAGGCTACAGAAGATGCTGGGTACTTAAGGCTACAGACATACAATCAGAATGTGTAATACTTATTGCTTTTCCATGACAAGAACGGTTTCACGAAAGGTCCTCAATGTTACTTTTGTACCTAAATTGCCTCTCTTGTTTCATGTTTTAACTTAATTTTCTTTCACACCTACTCAACACGTTAATAATCCTAGTCACCTACTACTTGATTTTCAGCACAACATAAAAGAGGCATTTGTTGCAATTTGATGTATCTGTTTTTTAAAAGACCAACAAATGCACTTCTTAATTATTTGTAGGGCTGATTAATACATGGAATACGGAAGTGATAAAATTTTTATTTTTAATTTGGCACATTATTTTTAGCACCCCTGCATAATGTAGCCTAATTTAAATAAAATGAGCAACTAGCAGCTACTCTGTCTTCATTTCTCTACGACTTCCAAATCTGTTGGTCTTGTGTTTCCAAATATTTAACTTCAGCTAATTCTTCCTTATGTTGGTGTTACTGCTATATTTTAAATCACATTGGGTCAGAGTCTTAAGCACGTTACATAATGCAACACTGTCACTTACTTCTGCTAAGTTCACACACAAGATGTATAAATTATGACTAACATACTCTCTTTCTACAAAATTCCGCTAGAGAAAATCTATCAACATATGATCGCACCTTCCCTACAAAATGCATTGAATTTCCGTTGCAAGTTGTGTCAAACATCTCGCATTTCACCAAACTTCTCACAGCATTTGCTTCTGCATTTCGTACAACCTCACATTTTATGCTCCTTTTCTCTGTCCATCTCATTACTTGTAAATTAATTACAACTATTGATATTTTCTAATAACAAAAGCCTAAATATCTAAACTTTATGCTCCAGTCTACTCAAAATTCCCGTCTTCACGCTGTTTATTCGTCTTTCTCTTTTCTTTCATTACTGCTCGTTTATCCGATTCTGTTATTACAGCTTTCCGTCTTGACATTTTTGACGAACATTCTTTCTGACATTATTTTCGGTTTCCTACCAAAATCTGTTGTATTATTCCTCTTGTTGTTCTGCACTTCTAATTGGTAATAGACTTTTATTTGTGTTAGATTATCGCATATTGTAATATATTTTTAAGACGCTGTTTAATTAATAATTAATTGAGTAATAATTAATTACATCAAAAATCATATATAAAAAATTCCTGTGCTTTCTGTCTTTGGCTGCAATCTGCAAAATACGTTGGAAGAACGCAAATGAAATAGTCACTATTCATTGTATTAAAATATCATGGAAATTATTTCGGTTTAATTATTTTTCTATTCATATCAATTTATCAGTCAGAATACAAAAAGTAGGACAAAATTGACAAAATGGACAAAATCTTATTAGATAAGTGACTGATGTGAAGTTATTAAGCAGACCGAATGAGGAGCTAGTTTGGGTGAGTGTCAAATACGTGAATACGGGAGCATTAATAACAAAGTACACAAGCGTGGGATAAGGTTTTAAACTTTGAGTTAAATTTAGATTCTTTACAACAAAGAATTTGGATCGCATAAATTTTAATTGGAACATTTATTTGTTACAAGTGAAGACAAAATAGCAGAATTTATGTACCTACACCACCCATCCTACACAACATGCGAGATCTCATTCCCACTGCACATCTTACCTCCCCACTGTATACAACCCACACAAGTCAATTGTAGCTGCTTACTAAGTTTCTCAATTATCAACCTGAAGATGACCAATGAAAAGGGCCGAAACATGTAGTTGATCTTTATGTAATAAGTTATACATATCTCTACCACCATATAGTTGTGTTAGACAAGTATGTACACTCCAATCTAGTTTATCATAAACACAACCGTGATGACGAACCTTATGATAATTTAGTGTGCGAGTAATATAGCTGAAAAAGTAAGCAGTACAAAATAAACTTATTTAGGTGCGACAAATAATCATGTTCTTGTGACCTACGCTTACAATCGTACTGTCTGAACACCCATACAAATATCTTTACTCTTTTAACCTATAGTCCCCATATTTGCGTACGTGATGAACATAATTGTAGAAGCAGCACGTCTGAACTTCCCAGCAAGTTCCGGGCCATGGTTGACCGTAAACATCCTGTTTCATGTGCAATCAAGTTGTGTAAAGTCGGGAGAAGAAGTGACCAAGTTAATAGGACAAGCTGTGCGAATTCATTGCCGTAATTACATGTGCAGGCATGAAGAACTAGCCTCGATCTTGCTAAAACAGCAAGTCGTGTTTTAGAAATAATAAGGCGTGCCAAAATCCCGCAAGGCATTATGGTACTTTGTACCAACAGCGGTTGTTTCGAAAATACGAAGTTAAAAACTTTATCTTTGGTCAAAATACAGAGGTTGTTTGATCAAAGTATCTGGATTGTTGCTCCTATAAATTTTAAAGTTGTGTTGTTTGACAGTTTTGGATAAATCGAGATTAGCTTCGTCAAGAAACACAGTTTTTTTCGTAAAAATTTGCCTGTTCACTTGAAGATTTCAAAGAGAATCATAGCAATATTTTTAGCAAAATTATGTTTATTCCGTTGTGAAATTTGGCAAAAATTGGTATATGCAAATTTAAAAACTCAAACGATTTCACACAACGTTTTGGACCGTTTAATGTAGTAAGGTAAATTGTCGAGATAATATTGTTTTTGGTTTTTGTTAGATAGCGGATAAATCTGCTTGAAAATTCGTTCAGATTAGCTTTATTTGTCGTGATTTTTGCTTGATAAATGATGCCAGCTCCACCTAACATCTCATACCACTTCTAAATGTCGACTTAGAAATGTTGTTACCTGCGAAGCTCAGAACAAAATTTTGTTTGCACAGTAAGGAAAAATTTAGATACGGCACGCGAGCACATTCTGAGTTTTCAAAACTTCGGTCGACATTTTTAAACTGTATGTTTGGACTCACTGTTAACAAGACTGGGAGACACAATGACACGATTTCAGAACTTGATTATATTAGCGCCTAAATTTGTATTTCTCATTCCTCTGCCTTTACTTCTCGCGCAGCATTACAATAATCTAAAATTAATTTTGAAGTCTCCATTTATTATTTGATAAACTGTATTTGAATATTTTTCTTATAATTACTTACTTTTTAATGTTAAATTCCGGCATTTATTTCTGTTTTATTTTCAAAACTCTTAAATAATCCACCAAAAAGGTTTATGTTAGTGTCAGAAGTCCGTTTTATTTACTGTCCACAAAATAAAATTGTACCTAATTTTGCCTGATATCACAGAAATTATACACAATAAAATACAAATCACCTGTATTGATTTATTACTGTAAACTAGTTTTGAAAACCATTTTTATGAATATTGTTTTAATTATTTATTACGAAACTTTCGAACAGTTAGAAAATTCTCCTTGCTGTTGTTTGCCTAAATTTACTGAACAATAGAAGAGTCAAATGCTTATCTGCATATTTTGAAGTAAATAAAGTTCTTAGAAGTAAAGCAGGAAAATACTTCGAATTCTATAAAATTTGTTTGCTCGCGTAAAGAATTAAGTATCTTGAATCGTTTCTAAATATCAAGATTTAGTGATGTTTTACAGATTATTCGCTACTAATGTTATACACATTTCGTTTTACACAGCTCCAAACATCATGCAAGAACTATTATTATGTTTTCAACCGTGATTTCATTTTTTACTTGATGAACAATAATATAAGGGAGAAGAACAGACAGAAATAGCAGTTACGTAATAATAATAATAATAATACCAATATTAATATTCAAATCTTCCGTTTTGCTGCACTTTTGACCGTGAACAGTTACTGACGATTCGAAGGATTATCATGCCAACATTTTAGGCTTACAGTCCTCTGAAATGCAGGTAACTGTTCAGCAGTCAACATAGTGTAAGTGCATTATCCCTGAAAACGTCAAAATTCAGCAATACCTCTGTAAGAAGCCCGATTTTCGCATAGCTATTGTTCTTAAGTTACTCAGGACGCACCATTTTATAGGTTTATAAAATTGTCATTCAGACAAAAACAGGAAAATTACACAAAGTTATATACTACAAAAACAGATACAGCACAACTACACTAATCTAAAATGCAGCTCCCTACCACGTTCTGCACAACTCCTCAAACGTTCCGCCAAGTTACAGTACAAATCCCTCGACACAAGACGTCACACCTCCAATTGTAAACCCTGAATCTGCTTCACGGTATGACGGGCAGTATGCGGTCGAGAGTTGTGATGCTGCAGATGCACACCGGAAGATGACAGACAAAGAAGTTTTCTTTGAATTGCTAGTTAAGCTGATGTCGAAGCACGTAGCTTTACTTGTCACTGTTCACAGACATAACGGGCCGTTTCACATTACGAATTTTATACAATTTTCCCGGCTGTCATTTGAGTGGTCTTCGCATTTGAGTGATAAATTCAGTGTTTTAAATTTTTTTAAATATGGACAACTTGTAGCTTTTAATTATGGGCGATAAAAAGTTTGATTTTCGTCATATATGTGAACTGGCGTTAAAATGTATCAGTCACACATCCATAATATTCTCCTTTGTATAATATATTATGCACCGTCAATAAACAACATATATCAAACAAGATGCAATAATTACAATTAGGTAATATTTGGCTGCATATTTCGGCCGTGACCGGCCACCTTCAGGCCAACTGAGAACTCAGTGAAGGTACAGTCAAAATAGTACTCAGGGAGATAACATTTCTTTCACATTAAACCATGATAAAATCCGAAAATTCTTAATTTTAAGTAAGAAATTTCAGATTTTATCAAGGTTTAATGTGAACGAAATGGCATCCCGTTGAGTGCTATTTTGACTGTACCTTAATTGAGTTCTAAGTTGGCCTGAAAATGGCCGGTCACGGCCGAAACATGTAGCCAAATATTACCTAATTGCAATTATTGCACCTTGTTTGATGTATTTTGTGTATTGATGGTGCATAATATATTATACAAATTTGATAATACACAACTGGATGGCCTCTCTCAAAAAAGAAAAATATTCTGTTGTTTGCAGTGCCGTGATTTGCTAATGTACTCATAAGAAAGCAAGATATTCTTACTAACTCTACGGGTCTGTCTTCAACCAGGTACTGTCCTTTGCTGCAGGGGCTCACGTCACACCTCAAGTGAAATATAAACTCTTAAAGGGAGTGTTGGGGCTCAAACTAGTTGGGCTTTTTGTTGTTTTAAAAAAAAATTTGTCGCATAGTTTAAAATGAAAATAATGTGACGTATAAATTTCGGAGATTAGAGACATTTCGATCGCCGGTCTGATTTTATAAGTAGTGCAAAAGACCAAAATTTATATTTTTGTACACAGTTTATATGCATAATTGATTACTTTCAATAGTAAATACGACTCTAAAAAAACACTTTCCTTATTGGCTGCAACTCTCATTCGATTGAAAGTAATAAATGAATCTGGAACAAAGAAATAAATTTCCAAGAAACTATGTTCAAAATGCAGTAAGACATTTAGCTGTAAAATGAAAACACAATACTGACGTTCTTCAGAAATTTGTTAAATTTTAAAAGCAGAAAGCATGTTCTTAAAACTCACGTAACGCCACTGACATGAGATTGGATTTTCAGTAGAAACTTTCTGCAACGTAAATTAATATTTATGTTGGACTTTGTTTGCAATAACTGCTGTAACGACACTTTTAGCTATACACGTCTGATAATGGGTACGGGTTATTTAAATGGGATATACGAGTACAAATTTCAAAACTTTACAAAACCAAAAAAATATATATATATTTTAAATGGAATTCATTCAAACTTGTCGATTTTTTATTTTTTTTTTTTAGTTTTCACGAATTCCTTACAGAATTTCACACAGAAAATAATAATTTTTAAATAAATATTCTGACAAAGTCAGTCGAATTGTGTAATTATAATTGTAAAACATTTATGTGTATTAATTATTTTCAAGCAATTTGCCTCAAATGTTTTAACTTGAACAATTTTTTTTAGCAATTCATCTCATTGCGGTGTGTCATATTACAATCCATACAAGTGCTGCTGTCAACCACAACAATTATTATTATTATTATTGTTATTATTATTATTATTATTATTATTATTATTATTATTATTATTATTATTGTCAGTACACGCTACTGAGGAATGTAACTACATGATTTTAAAAATCAAAATATTGCTCAAAAATGTCTGTAAATTATAAAATTTTGCAGTCATACGCAGCTCTCAATTATTAGAAGTCTTAGTTTTATTTCTTGCTACATGTTTCGGTTTGTATACAGAGCCATCTTCAAGCTAAGTTTTAGAGTAGTTTGTATGTACAGTTGTTGGTGATTTGAAAGGTACGAGAATTTTCATTACAAATAGCAGTTAAAATACTTGTAATCCTATATAAAATATATTATCTAGATAAAATTCAAATACGATATATTGTTTTATATATTGAATATTATAATAAAATTGTTTTTCGTGTTGGCTGGAAGATCTGGTGTTGAAATCTGGCGGTGACCTTTTTGATGGTGAGGTGAGAACACAATTTGATTATTATATTTATTACTCAAAATGTAAAATATTACATGACATCTGAATTTTATTTTATAATTTATTTTATATAGAATTACCACGAATATTTTAACTACTACCTGTAATACAAGATCTCGTAACTTTCAAATCACTAACAATTGTACATACAAACCACTTTAAAGCTTAACCTGAAGATGGTTTTGTATGCGAGCCGAAACATACAGCAAGAAATAAAACTAAAACTTCTAATAATTGAGAGCTGTTTATGACTGCGTAATGTTATAATTATACGTATATATATATATATATATATATATATTGATAAAACACAACGGCAATGTCTCACTTACAATAAAGTTTCATAGAACGTATATTCTAAATTTGTGATTTCTCACAAATTCTACAATACATAAAAAACCTTACCTAGCAATTAAACTATAAATATTTTTTACATTTCTCCTTTGTGGTCTTCTATTGTATGTCTTTATACTTTGTCTAAGAGTTGTTAAAATTCTTGTCTAAAGACCAATACAAAGTATTTTGTAAGCATAACAACCCTTTGCTGTTAAAAAGAATTTAAGATTGCCCAAAAGTGCATCAGCCTACAAAGTCCTCGAGTTAAAATAAGAATTCTAACTATTCTCAGACAGAACAGGAAGACATACAACAAATAACGATATATAAATGTAAAAAATATTTATATTTTAATTGCTTCATAAGGTTAGTTATGAATTTAGAATTTGTGAGATCTTGAAATTTTAAAATACATATTCCATGATCATCTTTGTTGCACCGTGCATTTCGTAGAATCACTTTAATTATCACCAACAAATGCACTTATATAAAATTTCACATTAGAAAGCTTAAAATCGCTCCGACATGTTTCGATCCTAAGATCATCCTCAGGGAGCCACGTTGTTCCTTGCTAAAGTCATTTTAATAAACGTTCACAAAATAATTCCTTTATATTAACAGGTTGTTTTGGCAGCATGTCGTGTTGTGTAAGGGTACGTTGTTGGATGTGCTTGGCTATGGTGTGCGTAGTGTGCCAAGCACATTCTCAACAACGTACTATTACACAACACGACATGCTGCCACAACACCCTGTTAATATAAAGGAATTATGTTGTGAATATTTTTAAAATGACTTTAGCAAGGAACAACGTAGCTCCCTGAGGATGATCTTAGGATCGAAAAATGTCGGAGCGAGTTTAAGTGTTTTAGTGTGAAGTTTTATGTAAGTATATTTTTGGGACATATTCCATAAATTTAAAGTTTTAAAATTATATACTTAAATGCCTAAAGGTAGCCAATAGACCGAAACATGCAGCACATACTGGCTAGAGTAATAAACTTTGTTTTGGCTGAAGGTAGCTGTTATACGAATTTTAATATTTTCTATTAAGCTACAATAATTATCATAATTGCATAGAGAATAAGGAATTCAGTGAAGTCTCTGTATGTTGATACTAAGTATTTATGTCCCAAAAACTAAAATTCGGCCATACACAGGTTCTCAAATTTCAGTGTAAAACGCACACGACAGGTATATCGGATTCTTGTGAATCACATAATGAACCAAATTCGTAAGCGAAGAGCGAAGGGGCTGCTTACGTAAAAAAAGCTGAGAGCTCTAAAACAAATGAAAACAAATCCCCCATCGACATATTGGTCATAGAATCAGCAGAAATTTGGAGTATGCCTACAGTAACAGCAGTGGCTGTAAGCTTAGAGCTGTGGAAACAGAAATAATTACCTTTGTATGTAGGATCTGAATAAATATTCCGATATTTTGTTTATTTTACGTACTTACCATACATTGTTACAAAACCGCTGGTGAAATAACAGCACGTAAGAATACTACACCCTTTGCAGCAAAACAAAGATAAAAATTAATATACGTCGTTTTGTCGTATAAATATACTTTGTTATAGATGTGTACGATAATTATAACAATTATAACCCAGACCTTTGTGCAGGTATACTTACAATCGATAACGGACGTTACGACAACTGGCCAAGAATTAAAACTTACTGATTCGTAGAATCACTTCAATTTATCAACCAACGAATGCACATATAATTTCATAGAAAACACTTTTAAAAACACTCCGACATATTTCGATCTTGTCAGATCATCATCAGGGAGCTTTGTTTCTTGCTAAATTTATATTATATATAACCACTGCTCCACAACACATTCCCACACAACATGGTATACTACCACAACACCTCGTTTGCAAATACGAATTGAATTGTGAATACTGTAATATAACTTTAGCAAGGAACAAAGCTCCCTGATGATGGTCTTGCAAGATCGAAATATTTCGGAGTGTTTTATAATGTTTTAAAAGTGTTTTCTATGAAATTATATGTGCATTCGTTGGTTGATAAATTGAAGTGATTCTACGAAAACGCACGGTGCTACAATAAGATTTGTATTGACTCATAATAAGTTACTTTCTAAAAATTAATTCTTCAAAGCTAGAAAGTTAAAAACCATAACCAAACCCTTGTTGGAACAAAAACCCAAATGTTCTACGTGGTCTACCCTAAATTGTAAGGCAGAATGAACCTCTGAAACGTCGGTAACGATGTACAAATCTACACGGTGTTATGTTATAATTGACTGAATTTTTATTAACATCGTTTCGATAAAATCAAATTTTGGAACATATTATTGAGGCGCGATGGCGCAGCCATTGTTGCAATGGAAAACCAGTAGGTATTACATATTGTGAATGTATGTTTGTAGCCTTAGTTATCCAATATGCAAATGAAATGTGCCAATTTTTCGTCTGTGGCATGTCCGGCTGTACAATTTTTATCCACATGTCTCAAAAACAGCACGATTTTCGAAAAAATAAAAAGTAGTTATTGATCGTAAAGTGTAGTTTGATTTTCTCTGCGACTTTTAACCGAAACTTTCCTCAATCTAAGAAAAACTTGGCAAGATATCAAAAGTGTATACGTACCGGTCTTCATGTAAAGTACCGGTATTCTTGCCATATTGTAATGAAACTTGAATTATCTCGACTAAGTTTCGGTAAATTCTCAAATATCACCCTTCACAAAAATTCTTCCAGTAGGAACGGAGTTGTTCCGTGCGGACGAAAGGAGAGATGGACAGACAGGCAGACGGACGGACGGACATAACGAAGTTACTAGTCAAAATTTTTATAAAATTATTAGGAGATATTCGCAATTTTGCGAAGGCGCCTGAACGCGAAACTTCAAATTCCTTTGGTGTTATAGTTTGGATTGTTTATGTATAATGTGTTTCAAAATAGGGCAGTGAAAGACCTTTTGTGAGGACAGCAATGAAATTTGAGTTCCATACAATGCTGCAAATTTCCTTGGGAGCCGTTATAATGTTAGCTTATGGAGGAATAACTTTGATGGGCTTATCTGCTAAATTACAGATATTCCCTGCCTGAAATTCAATTTTTTTTTTCTGGAGGTAACGAAATACTTAAGTCTATCTCAATATGCGTGCAAGAAATTATCATTGCGCAACGTCCGTAATGTTCTGCAATGGTAAATGTAGAAGTATTATAGATATAAAGCACTGTGGATTGACATAAACTTCTACCAGAATATACGGCGAAAATCCCAGAACACAGTAACTTTCATTCATTATTATGCTTGATGTCAATAACAATGAAGTATGAATGGTTTTTCCCCTTGTAACGCGGCTTTGACTAGACCCCGCAGAAGAAGGAACTACAATCTTCCGAAAGACCTGTAACTACAAAACTTATTTCTCAGTCGGCACTATGCAACATTCCAGAAGGCGTCAAACTCTAGCAAACACAGCTGTGACAATACTGTACCTTGCAAGATAATTTTGTACACGATTTAACGGTTGCAAACTCTGACTTTGAAACCCCGTCTTGCACTGACCCTCTCCAGTTGCAACAAACCAGTGCAAGCCACTGCACAGTGTATGCATTCATTCCCTGCAGGAGACTCCCTAAGGGTGCTATTGAAGGGAGTGGTGCCCCGGCTGGCTTGACAATCGTGTTCTGTGACCTGACCACACCTTTCTTAAGACGCGGTCTGCTGCTGGGAGCTGTGCAGGCTGCCTCTTCTGACTTAGGATTATCGATCCATTCTGCTAGCTGTGACAGTGAGGCTCTGCATTACTACAGACGCAGGTGGGAAAGCGTAAGGTGGTGGTGTCGACAGCTTACATGGCCTGCCTGTTCTGTTCTAGTGTAAGATTCTATCTAATCGGTGAGATATGATGCTGGAGGGGAAATGGGGGGGATCAATTTTACATCAGAGCTGTACTGACCAAATTATATTTGGATTGGGCGATGGGAAATTTCTTCTAGATATGAGTTTCCATACAGACAGCACGCTGCTAGATAAAAAAAAAATTATCACTAAAATATAGTGGTGGGTAAGTGAGACGCAAGGGAAGGTAGAATAGAGAGTGAGAGAGGGAGGTACACAGATGAAAAGAGATGGAACAATCGAATGGGCGGAGCAAATATTCGTTACTCTTCATCCATTGGTCCTGGAAACACAGTTTCCGCTACTCCGCCTCAATAAAACATTTTTGAGGGTTTTTACTGGCTTTATCTGTCCGTTGAAAACCTCCTACTTTCTGGGTTTTCACGTGCAAGATTTAAAAAATGACAGGTTTGTCGTTCCAGTGGGTGACTGGGTGGCATCCACAGAGGTCTGGCTACACTAGCAGTAGTAATAGTTACTTGCTTCCTTCAGACTGGGGTAGAATGAGTGATGACCCGGGTGAGGGGCACACACCCGACACGCGTATTCACTAATATAAAACAAATGTTAAGATTCCATTATCGCAGAACGGTTGAGGACAGAAGCCTGAAATTGTTCTAGGTTTACATAAAATGTGGGTTCAAATACAGTTGTTACGGTCCGTAATATATAAAACATTTCCATATATCTTGATTTGAAACAAAAATAATTTCTACAGAGAGCTGACGTATACAAAACAGTCTGAATTGCACTATCAGTTGTTGGAGGAATTGTCTAATCGAAAACAACGAAGGAATGCTTATTGCTAGACTCAGAAGTGCCATAGAATTTCAAAGACACCTAACTTCTTATCTTATTGAATATTTCACAAGGAAATATTAACACAAATATTGCCAAAACTAAATAATCTCTCCTACGTATGAAGGTAACATAGCCTGTATCTAATGTCATTCAGTAGTAAGTCACACACGTCATACTTACGAGATCAGGCCACCGTAAATGCACCCCGATTATCTGATTAAGCAGTGTACATTATATGCAGTGTAAGTTTTCGCTGTGCACACAAAAAATTGCCGGACATTCAGTACCCAAAAACGACGTACAGACTAATTATTTACCAATGAATCACATTTCATTATAAATATTGACGCCATCTGTGGGATAAAAGTCATACTCCCTATTGTGTATTTCGAAAAGAAGCCCCACGCCAGTGACGTCATGTGTGTGAGCCAATCAGCGAGCCCGTGGGGGTGAGGGAAGTTCTCGGCTAGCGAGCGCGCTAAATTCGAAAAGTTCCTGAGTGCAAATACATGAACATTCAAACCTACTGCAAACGAAATTTAAGAAAACAATAAAATAAAAATTCCCTACATTTAATTAGGTTTTAGGAGAAGAAGACTGGCAGCGGCATTCTTTACATTTAGTGGTTCGAAATAAAGCGATTGAATCCGCCTCTATGTTGAAGTTGATGTTGATTTTAACTGATGTTCCCTTCAATTTGTTACAACTAATATGGGACATTTTTTTCTCGATAAATTAGCTCTGAATTGCCTTATGTCTGCAACTTGGGATTAACGGAGTCTAGTTTCATTTCCTCCAGTTACTGGATGAGCAGTTGCTAAGAAGTGCCTGACATTATTAATTTGTCTATAAGTGAGCACATTATTAAATTTATGTGTCCCGTCGGTCTAAAATATCTTTTCCCCGATCCTTCGATACTTTGCACAAATTTACCGGGCAACATACGAGTAAAATGTCATAACAAAGGCGGAGTGTATGTGTAAATCTACTGTGTTCTTCAGAATTACGTTTCTGTGCATAAACGTTTTTCTGAACTTTCGATGAATTACCGCTCATATTAAAGCTCATTCATATCTTGTTCTTCTTCATAAAGTAATCTAAAACGATACCAACATTTTTTTTATTCACCAATCGATGCATAAGTGAATTGTCTTTAAAAAATTTTAAAATTTACATTAAAATTCGGTACAGAATCTTTTGTCTTCCAGGTTGCTATCCAAAAATTTAAAGATCAAGATATAGAGAACTATAATTTTGCCTGTTCTTTTCTATGGGTGTGAAACTTGGTCGTTGATATTGCGGGAGGAAAGGAAGCTGAGGGTGTTTGAGAATATGGTGTTGAGGAGAATATTTGGACCTAGGAGGGACGAGGTAACGGGGAAATGGAGGAGATTGCATAACGAGGAGCTAAATGATTTGTACTCCTCACCCAATATTGTGCGGGTG
>Ga0123357_10006261_pt1 | contig 14463 bp, 10 predicted proteins | sample TergutEmb28metaG_FD_89873 | JGI IMG/M metagenome (GOLD analysis project Ga0123357, IMG submission 89873) | Embiratermes neotenicus P4 segment gut microbial communities from Petit-Saut dam, French Guiana - Emb289 P4 | ecosystem: Host-associated > Arthropoda: Insects > Digestive system > Gut ...
GAATTATGAAACAAACTGCATTTTGAAGAGAAAGAAACGGAGAGTATATACCATGTTTAAAATATTCAGTATCTATATTTGTTGAATAAATATATAAAATGCAACGTTTAGAGGTTAGCGGTGTGGTATGACCCCTGTAGGGGTCGTTAGGCGTCAAAGGGTTAAATATGATAAAAGTTTTTTGCTATGTACATCTTAATTTCTATTTTATTACCACTATCTTTTTGTTTATGGAGTCTGCTTAACTGTTTTGGGTATTTGATGGTATATCTATGAAACATTATAACTGTTTGTCTATTGATCTGATCACTAGAGCACCTCAGTCAACACCTGTCCTACTCGTCTGTTAATGATGAACTATAAGCAGATTCTTGTGAGGACAACTCACTATGGTGTACATCTGAATGTTACAAACTTGGAATGATCCTTCATATATTAGAACGTGCCAACACAGTTAAAGAATTTACTTGAATGAGGGTGAACAACTCTCAATGGTCAGTACAGAATCTTCTTTTGCCACCTTGGGTTCAAGGTTTGGTGGTGTCAAGTGAACACCCTTGCACCCTATGGCACACTAGGAGTCCTTCATGTTGTGCCTATGCATTTTAGAAATTAGTCAACCAGCCTATTATTTCCTTTGTCGGTTGCTCACAGGGTATGCAAGCTTTAAAGATGTCTGGAGTAATGACCTTCTGTCTCTCAGCGAAGTTTTCTTGAAGGAACCTCTATTGTGAGTTTTATGATGGATGGCAAGGACTCGTGATGTGTGTACTACATTTACTCGTCATTGTAATGCATATGGATGGGTTCGAACTGGCTGTGACTGAGGGCTAGCAATAATTTTGCCTCACAAACAAAGGTACAATACAATGTTTGACTACAGCTGGAAAGTTGCAAACAAAAGGTGATTTAGGAGACTGAAAAAAGATGGTTAATAATATTAATATGATCTTAGAGAAATGGGGTCTGAGGATGTCCAATGAAATGAACTGGAATGCAGCCATTGGAGAGACCAAGCTCAACATTTTTATACTCTAGCCACGGAAAAACATTGTGGTCACATTAACACACAGGAAATGGCTTCTAATACCCATCAGTTAATTTGAAGTTCAGAAGGGCACACCTGTAATATTCTCACATCAAGTTTCCTTGTATCTGATTGATATTCCTTACCTATACAGTAGAGCTGTACCTTTGTTGTTACCAACAGCAAGGTAACCACTGCCAGGGGAAAAGTCAAGGCACTGAGGCTGTGCAAGGACGGATTGTGTGGAACCCGGAAAGTTTTTAAAAACAGTCATGCTGGGGAAGTGCACCTGCAAGTAGTATAAGAATTTTATATTATCAGGCTGCCTTCATATTTTAGGTGAGAAAATATGTAGTGGGCAATTTAACAGTAATGTTCACATTACAGTGACACCTCTATCCAACATTCCCATAAGTTTTTTTTTTCCAGCAATTGTTTTCTGGTCCAAAAAAATTGCCCATATACAAAATGTATAATTAACCTGGATGTACTGTTCATCAAAGTGTCATTCTCTTGCATCAATCACTCAGAATTCCTTGTCTTGACCGCTCATATTCCCAGGAAGATACTTGCTGAGCAAAAGGACGCAAGGGTAATGTGACACTTTTTGCAATGCACAGTAGAAGTTGCCTAAACCAGTAACTACCATTAACTTACAAGATACCACCATGCATCAGCCAAATGGGGGATGAATGAGCAGTTGGGGTGAAGAGGAAGCTTAATAATTAGGTGACAACCTGTGACCTGTTCTACAGTTGTTGGTATAGTACTGTTTTAGATAATTTTGTTTGCTTCCCCTTGAATTCGACAATTGACAGTTATGTGATTCAAGTTATTACTCCTATTATTTGTTATTTGTACTGATAATGGTTGAAAAATAACTGAACTAACATTGTTTAAAACCATGAAAAATCACTAAAATAAAGAAGCATGAATAACCGCAACCATTTTCACACAACTTTTAAAGGTACTGGATAATTCCACTGGTGTGAAATGCTGAAACATTTTGTTGTTGTGGGCATCTGTGCTGCTCATCCATAAGATATGTCATTTCTATGGCATGTAAAATTTGTGCATTATCCATGAATTGCAAAAGTATGTTGCCTTCTACACGCACTGGATATGGTGATATGGCTACAGGATTAGGAGGATGTTGACTGCAGTTCATACATATCTATGACAATGAGCTTGCCAAAACTGGTGTATCCAGCACAGATAACTTGTGTGATGATTATGAGGGTGGTGGCAACAATGGGAAAGAGGACGAGGGAGATGCATGTGACCTTGATGGAGTCTTGCTGCAGACCATGCTGCTTATGAAAACTGTTAAATTGTTCTTTCACGCACACAGCACTGATAGGCATAACAGAATATTTGGAACTTGGAATAAGGTGCCACTTCATATGAAACATAAGTTTTGAAATAAACAGTTGTCTATTATAGATTATTTTATGATACAAAGTGATTTTAATGCAGGTATTAACATAACTTTTTATGTGTGTATTATTATTTTTGTGTGTAAAATATAATATTTTCAATTGTTGTCTTCTCTTGTTTCTGACATATTTAATGTTTTTCCCAAAACTGTAATTTTCCTGTACTTATTATTTGCTATCTATAGTCTCTTCAGACATGATGGATTAAGGTTACACTGTATATCATGTATAAGAGAAACGGAACAAAAACTTCATTAAAGTGAGGATATCTGAAGAAGTTCATTTCTTATTTTGAACAATATCAAAACAAACAAGGGCTTATCTGGCATGTGCATCACTAAAAGTGATTCCTAACTAGTTGTGACATATTTCCACAGTATTTTATACTGCCTTATTAGTAGTTATACTTCTGCAGCTGTTTATAGCTAGCAGTCAGTAACGGTCCCTCTTCCATTTATAGCTGGTCACTCAGACTGTACAGTGATGAATGTTAATAAGACAATGAATACTGATTTTATAGCACACTGTGACCATGTATAATAGTATAATCATACAGAAATATAAAAAATAAACTAGTTCATAGATATTATTTGTTGTAGATCTGACATATTTTGGCTAATTGCCATGATCAAGGATCATACAAATAAATATGGGAAGAATTCCAGGTTATGATTATTAAAATTGTGTACAAAATAAACAAAATACAAAATTGATAAGAATTATATGAAATACTACATCTGCATCAATCAGTTGTACTAAATGAGTAAGAGTCATTATTTTAGAGATTGTGTCAAAGGTTGTTATATGTATTACATGTATATTATATGTATATATAAGTATTATATTATGCTGACAGTTTTGATAACTGTTGTTCCAAGCACTTTAAAATGTGTGACAGGATGTGTAGCAAGTGATTGAGTGTAGCGAAAGATTTCTTCCAATGTATCAACCTCTGCCTGTATAACTGATCCAGGAGTACAGAGTGGTGTGTTGCGTTTCCTATAGTAAGAAGATCTCATACATCAAGAGGACAAACTTTACTCTGGGAAACATGACACACGGCTATATACTACTTGTTTCATGAGTTTGTTACACCAAACACATAAAATTCATAACAGCAGTGCATTTACAGTGCCTATATATTGTACACAACCTAAACATATTCCACAAAAACACACATCTGATTATTTAGTTATTTCCAAAAACTCACCAATCTCAGTGCATTATCCCTTGCGTCAGAGGCCATTGCCATCACCTCAGAGGAAGCATTAAACTTGATGGCTGTGGCAGAGGTAGTGAGATTTAGCAGTATTTTGGCTGGTTTTGGTGCATGGTTAGTGGAAGACAACAGTTCTGCTGTCTCGTACACATTCACAACACCTGAACGTGCACCACACGCTATAAATCGGCCACCAGGTGCCACTGCCACACTGCTGCCCCATATACATCCATCATCAGTAAATCGGCCTGAGCAGCGCCTGGTTCCGATATCCCAAATATACACCTCTCCTCCCTCTATGGTGAGAAAAACATCACTGATTTTTACAAGAAGAAATGAAAAAAAGAAGAAAAAAAAAAACACCACCACCACCACATGCTTCAACTGCAATTGAAAATTTATATTTATACAAAAAATATGTGGGAGTTGATTCTATTCCTATTCTAAAATGGCCAGTTCCATTACAACAAATTATATTTGTTGTGGTATTTTATATTTTGATACTAATATCAGCAAGTGGGACTGAACCTGGAACCTTATGACTACTAAAGTAGTAAGCTAAAACAATACAACATGGTACCTCAATTTATATATATATAAAAAAACCTGTTGTCTGGAGAAAGGATAAGAGCTAATTCCTAGAACGGCATGTACATGAAATATTACCTTACACAATAAGCAGTGTCTAACACAGCTGCCAGCCTATAAATCACTCACAGGCACAAAGCTTTAGAGAATCATCCTTCACTTCTTACACAAGAAACAAACACAAAATGAAAATCAATAGCTAGTAGTTAAATGACAATTTCTTTCATAATGTCTGAACCACCGCTACAAATATCAGAGAAACATCTGGATTTATCTCGTTGTACCATATCCACTGTAAAGGATTGTCACTGTCACCACCACTAACACCACCATCATGCAATGATACATTTAATGTCTTATGATGTAAGCCATTGCCTGTGAATCTTCTTAATCATAATAATACTGCTGTTATTAACACCACTGCTGGGACCATAACAACCATCGCCATTGCCCCCCACTCCCATCATCAGAATATAAAAAGACCACCTTCACAATCTTTAATCTTCATGAGAGTATCTATAATGCATGTTTCCATTTTGGTGGGGGATAATAAGATGACCCCATATTTTTCAGAAGATTTGGTTTCTTGGGGGGGGGGGCTGTATTGATTCAGGTAAATATATTATTAAGAAAGCTGTCACCATCTGAAACTATACACCACCTATGCTACATATTTCATATCCCCCCACTTGGAATTGGTAACATGTGAAATGGAAAACGTCCAAGATATTAAATATAAACTATAACTGAAATTTTCCTAAAAACATTCAGGAACTGACTGTGTACCACCACCCTGCCCTGCTCCATACAGCGTTTCTTATTTGAAAGGCATACTCTTGTTATGAGTGAAAGGTAACTTACAACTTTAGTTTGTGAAAAACTCATTTTCACACATCTGCCAACCTTTCATATTTATAGAAAAGTGCATACTGTGCTACCATCAAAATCCTCCAGTAGTCTCTTAAAGCTCAAAACTATGAGCATATGAAGGAATACTTTCAAGAAACATAAAAGATATGTAAATATACACAGTTGGGGTTTCAAACCTGGTGAGGGCAAGATTTTCCACACCTGCTCAGACCAGCCTAGGTGCCCATCCAGTCTCCTGTACAATGTTTACTGGATCTCTTTTCTGGGCGTAAAGTGGCCAGACCATGGCGCTGACCATCAACCCCCATCTAGCGCTGAGGGTATGCATGGGTAAAGATATACCTCCTCCCCCCTCTGTGCCTCCAATGGCATTACAGGGTGACCTATTCAACTGCAGTTTCAAAATGACTCGTAATCTTTATCAGTGTTGTGTTTATACCACACAAATCAACAGTTTAACACATCCACTGCATGTATAAAAACTAAGTGGAACAATTAATTTAATAATACCTTTCACTGCTCTTACCTGCACATTTTGTTTTTTATTACTTATCTACATCCTACAGTTATAACTTCTGGACACTTGGAATATACATAAATATATGTGAACAGTAATGCATAAAGGCAAGACAAAGACAGCTTTCCTTGCAGTGTCAGTGTCAACATACTAATACTATTAGGGGAAGAATGTGATATAACTGTAATGCATGGAAGGAGAAGAATTGGTTAACATTTGGTTTGTGTTTGAGGTTTTGGTACTTGTAGTGAATTTTGGTAATTTTATATGTATAGCCTGTACTTTGTAAATTGGCATGATGGAAATTTTGAATTTGCAGTTAAGACAAAAATTTAGTTGAGCAGTTGCACACTATAGCAACAGGAACACTGTGCATGCAACATTCCTCAGAAAAAGCACGTTTCTTTTATGTCAGCATATGCTGTTGCTAACTGAACTTTAAAACGCTGAGTTATGGATTTTGTGAACTCGTGCACCCACATGTAAGACCGAGAGGCAATACCTTTGTAGTCCAACCTTCAACGTGAAGAGACACAAAAATCACAGTGCTCCAGTCAAGGCCTTAAGATGAGCCTTCTACCTCAGATTTTTCTATTTATACCAGGTGAGTGGTGTGTGGTTCATCCATAACTCAGACGACAAGAAAATGATTGAGAAGTGTTTTATTAGTTGTTTTATATTTTCCAAATTTAGGTAAAATGAGAAAATTGAATTTATGTGAATGGTCTGCCTTTATACTGTTAAGTCAATATGTAGTAGAAAGGAATTCAGTTACATAGACTTTGTTTGTTCTTGTATGTAGATATGTAGACTATTTTAGAAAATATACATATATATTTTGCTAGAAAGATGTAACCCGTATGTAAGTTGTAGCGAAGTATAAGACAAAATCCTATCCCAAGTAATTCCTTGAATGAGTTATTTAATTATGAGAGTATAAATAAAAGTTAGTGAGAACTTGTACAGAATGTGTAGACAAATTAATACTTAACTATGGTTTAGTGAACGTGAAATTATGACAACGGTTTGAATAATTATTTTGAGGGAATTATTTTAATGTAATACTTAGACAATTATATTATACACTGAGTGAAACAGAAACAGTTTGTCAGGAACCTGTGTAGAATCCAAATTCTGACTGGTGGCAGCAAATTTAGATCTTACGTTGATATAGCAAGGGTAGAATTGTTGAAATTTTCCAACACACTAAGTGCCTGTTCAGGCTAGTATATTTAGAAACTTTCCCATCGCTTAACCAGCACAACAAATTGGTGGCATCGGTGAGCTCACAACCTCCGCAGTCACTACAAATTTCTCCTTCCATGCATTACATAACTGTTAACAGGATAGAAAAGGTTTATATACACTGTTCTGGGGATTAACAAGACACCGCAAATAGCAGAGATGAAACACTCTTAGAAGCATGCTAAATTGCAGATAACAGTTTCAAATAAAATGTAACATTTACTAGTGTAAATAAAATACTGTACCTCCATGTGAAAACAAATGTGATCCATCATTATCAAAAGCAACAGCTGACACTTCACTGTTCATTTTCAGGAGCCCAACACCTTCCAGTGTATTTGCTGCCAGAAGATGGATCTTCCCAAATCTTCCACACAGAGCCAGTAACTGGCCATCAGGAGAGATTTCAAAATTCTGCATCGTGAAACAATGATAACAAGTTTGAAAAACAACAAAGTCTCCAACATCTGGAGTGATAAAACCCTTACTATACAGCAAAGTCCTGACTATCTCCATTCTCACTAGCCATTTTGTGAACTCACTCTTAATTCCTTTACTGGCATATAAAAATGGAATTACATGGGAAGGCTTTCCCTTGGAGTTATAACATTTAATGAAGATCAATTTCAGATTGCTACCTTTCAAATTTTCCCTCAGTTTCACAACTGTTACTCACTGCCCCTCACAGCAGTGTTCCTTAAATTTTTTCATGCCGCAGCTACATACAATTAAATATATCACAGTACAACAAATGTGCCATAAAGCAACATTTCAGGAAAACACAATTAATGATGAGCATGACGTGTACTTATAATAAGACTAAATAAAGAGCATTACTCTGTACACACACAGGAAGAAGAAAAAAATGAACATAATAAATATTAAGTCAGGTGTAGGGGTGGGGACGAAGAGATATAAACCAGCAGGGCAAGTCACAACACAGGGCAGAACAAGCTCTTGCTCAGTCATCAAAACCCCTATGAAATTTAGTTAAATTTGTACAAATGTAATATACAAATTACAGTCAAACATGAAAACAATACTATTATGAAATAACTGTATAAAATTCACATTACTTACAATACTATTGTAATCAACATTTTCTCATTTATATACTCATCACCATTAGGCCCTTAATACAACTATACAAAATGTGCACTATTATAGGCCTCCATGCTAGCAAATATATTGAATAACAATGTGACAGTGAGTATGTCAACATAAAACAGTTAGGCGTGTTACTTGAAAACTAATTAAAATTGCCAGCACTAAAACTACATACAAAATACCTACAATACACATCATGCAGTGATGTAACACACATTAAGAATACTACCACAAACATCTGACAATTACTTTAATTTACAAGCAGTGTTTTTTTAAGTACCGTGTTTCAAAGGTATTTATTTACAATACGATACACCTACACCACAACCACCAGCGACGATGACAACACAACAAAACACAAATTATTACTGTGGCTGATAGTGCTGCCAGCGAACTATGTACCTACACTATGTGCACTAATTTCGCTCAAAATGTTTGCTGACATGTACAAAAAACGCACATTATTAATAACTGTATTAAGGGCTTGATGGTGATTAATACAAGAATACAAACTACACAGCTTAAAATATTGATAAAAGTATTCAAATGGTATGTAACTTTTGTGTAATAATACAGCAGACACTTGCTGTTCACAGGGGATACTTTCTTTAAACAATCCCACAAACAATGAAATCACAACACGTGGAGTTATGATCTTGTGAGAAAACCTGCACTTGGGAAACCAACGACACATAAAACATGATAATTTTTATAACTGATAAATATATATGAACACATCAGTGATCACTTTTATTGGAATGATGGCATTCCTGGTTGAAAAATGTCAGAGAGATTGAACACTGCAGAATGCATAGCAGAAGTAATCTTTGACTGCTCTGCCCTCTTCTGCATGTCCTTGTGTGCCTCTGTGTAAGATGCTGTGGCAACCTGTATCTCCATCTTCCAGCCATACACAAGGCCCTTACCATTTGCTTTTGAAAGAGATATGATGGCTTACACAAGAAACCTTTGCACTTAGTGCACAATTGTTCTTAAGACTTCCCTTGATCTTACCGTCATTTTTCTGTATGTCTTGAATTGCTGATGCTATTATATTATAATGGTGTCCAACCACAGCATGCTCATTTCCCTGTCCTACTTACCCAATACCTCCTTCACTTTACTAAGGGACATACAGCTTTCCTTTTCTTTTTATCCTTTGGCTTTTTATCAGCACGCATATGACACTTTCCAGGCATATTAAAACATAATTGCAACGATTAACTGTAACAACTGCGAGAAGCAGTGTAAGTTCATTCCATGTCACATGGCATTTAGGTGGCTGCTGAGTATGACTGGCAAAAAGATGCAGTCTCTTGCATACTACTCTGCGCGCCTATGCATGTGTCAGTATTACCAACACAGTACATTTCGAAACCACAAAACAGTGTTCCTGTACAGAATCAGAAGTACAGACATGTATTTTACCTCAAAATGTCACAGCATGCTGGATGAGAAACACTGCCCTAGAGCAGCCTTAAACATGGATTTAACTTAAAAACGTTTCAAAATCTGGTCATTTTTGGTCCTTTATGTGTGGACTCTGTACCTTACATGTACGAACAGTAACATTTCTTTCTGTATAAGATTACACAAAGTAAGTGAAAAAACCTTTGTATTAGTGATGCCTAATCCTTGACTTGGAACAGCTTGCACATTTCGACAGGCCATCATGTCATAGGTGTGGAAAAAACCGTGGTGTTGTGAGCCAACAATGAACTGCTCACCACTGGGTACAAAACGGGCACAACGTACAGGATAGCGGTCAAACTGCACAGAATGAAGCTTGGTGTTGCTCTTCCCATCTACTTGAAACAGTGAGACAACACCTGACAAGCCAGCAACTAGTGCCACAGTTGCAGTAGGATGGAACTGCACAGCCTTGATAATTGATCCTTCCACGTATGTGTCATGATTCAGGTCACAAACCCTCTTGACCTCAATGGTACCCTTCCTCAGTACTGATGACTGACTTGCCAGGAAGTTGCCACAGTGCTGAAACATGTGCAATTTACTTTCATTATACTACACTGCACACAGTGTACATTACTTCTATTATACTATTAGAGACATATAGTAAAAATCATCACATTTACTTGAATATAAAACATTACACTAGCTCAAAACTTCAATTAAAAATAAAACAATTACTGTCTCAGTTTGAAGTAAACATCTTTGCATGAACTGTTAAACATAAAGCTGTCACTGACCACATCATAAAGGCATGTGTAATACACTCATTCTTAACCTCAGCACTACACAGAGGTGAGTGGTTAGCTTCATGCCCAGCCACTTTATCTCAACAGAAGGAGCCCATGGTTCCAACTGAACAGGAGGCTTGGAGGAGGCTCCAAATGCAAGTCTGGATGCTTTGGAGAAGAGAAAAATCTCTTGTCCATGCCAGGCATCAAATCCATCTGATGGTCATCCATCTGATGGCCTAGTCACTGTATTGCATAGGCTATGCCACCCCATACATGAAATATTATGTATGTCGCATATGATTTGCAAAGTTCAATAAAATTGTACAGATTTATTAATTCTGATATTTTTGGCAGCATCAGAGAGTGTATGACCACTCTGTTTTGAGACCTAGGAGGCACCACTGTACTAGACATAACACGTCCTACTCGTCTCTACCCAATAATAATGATGTGCTCTGGTACAAAGACTAAACATGAAACAAAGGAGGCCTGAACATACAGTAGGTAAGAACATCACCAGCAGCACTAAAGCATAGGTGCTTTGCTCTACTGGTAATATAAACATTCATACTTGTAAAGAACTTTATTACTATACAATGATCCATCAATAAAAAGAAGCTATTAGGGAAAAAGGAAATGTCATGCCGCATAGTACTTCAGTGTATAAAATACACATGTCAAAGCAGTTACCAAAATTCTTATAACTGATTGCCTTGAAAGGCAATTATTTAGGTCACCGATAACAACAATACTTTCCTCACCCGCAATAGTTCATTGTCTAAATCATCGTCATCATCATCATCTTCTGATGAGCTGCTTTTTGTGGTGTTTCGATGGCTAAGGTCTGCCCATGCAGGTGTTCCCACTGTTGCCTCAAACTTGTATTTCAGAATGCGTGAATAAGCATCTGAATGGGTTCCACCAGACAACACATCAGGTACACTCTTTCCTTGTGCACACATTGCATCTGTTACACTAAAACAGATCATAAACATGTTCTTAAAGAGGAGATTTGTCTTCTCCAAAGGCATTCTGTATATTTTTCAACTTATTCAGCTTCACACAAATAAGCAAGTTTCTTGTATTATTCAACAATACATGGAGCTATACCGGGCATATAAAATATGTATCCCTTCATATCATGTTCTGCCCTATTTCTGAGAAGGAAATATATATGCACATGCACACACACATCATGCCCTTACTAGAAATTTGTTATGTTGTATGGTTCAGCTTGTCACTGATCACACAGAAACTCAATTCAAGTGTGTCCCTTTGATGGCAGAACAGCTTAAGTGGGAAAATGTTGCTTTGCACAATGTTGACATTGCTTCAAATTTACATGGTGCAATAAATAGAATATATGAAAAAAGTTAAGCAACTCTTCTTTTCTTTGGAAAATTTAACTGCCGAGCGTACATCAGCCAATTCTTTGATTTAGGATGAATGTTTCCGTTGCATTCTCTAAGCAATACAGTATGCTAACTTAGGGTATTCATTTCTCAAACTTTATTTCCTCGCAATACAAATTCAACTCCATTTGCTCTCAATAAACCTTCACAGTAATACTGAAACACTAACATATGTTCACCTATTATACTAATTAATAAGGGAAAAGTCACTTCACTGCATGTCCTGCTACTACAGAACCTGCTGAAAGACTGTATATCCTTATGGACTTTATCCTTGGCATTAACTGGCTTTTAGCTGTACCTACTAACAGCTTGCACTGGAATGCAACTTTCTATGTAATGGTCTCATAAGTGTATCACCATCTACTTGTCCTGAGTAGGCAGAAGCTTTGTGATACAATTACACACAAAGGAGTACCATAATTGTTACACTATGTGCAGATTTTCTAACCTCCTGTTACTGATCATTATTTTATTTTGATACAAAGAATGCAGGAAAAAACCACAACATAAAATAGCAAAAAATCCTTTGAAAATATAAAAAGGTTGATTTGTTGATGTCATTTGACAATGACATAAAAAAACCAAAATTCCACTCATTAAAAAAATAACAGCAGGTAAAGTGCTGGGAATACCATTCAGTTCAGCATCTTATATCTTCCTACCTACTACCTAAATATGAGACAAAATAGCCTGTCTGTTGTTTTGTGTACATGTGCAACACAGTTTCTCATGTTATGGAAAGAATGCAGATTTAGGTTGTTTGAGAAAAATAGGCAAATTTATTGATATAATTCATTTCTAAAATTCTGCTACCCACCATTCAATACACATTTAATACATGTGCAATTTCTTTCTAACAGTTGATTTACTATTACAAGTTAAGGTGTTTTGATACCTTCTAATTTTACACTATTTTTAAAACCTGTACAAACAGGATAATGCAAGCATATAACACTCAGACAAACACATAAGCATATGATCGTTTGTCACATACATAAAATTCAACTGACCTAAGGGCCTGTGAAACTAAACCCTTCTGTAATTTGAGGATAGTGTATCTGCATATGTACATGCATAATATATCTTACATATAGTACTAGTGTAGAACATCTGTAGATATTTTAGCCAGTACAGTGAATGTTACATAAGGACAGCTGTACAAATAATTCATGGAAATACAACCAGTGTATGAGACTATTAACAACTACAATAACTACGAGCTGCCACAGCATACAAGATATCTGCAGTGTAATATTACAAACTGAGTGTAGAGTATTTATTTAGAGCAAAGTGGTTGCAAAGTCATTATGAGAACACCAATATTATTTAAAAAAGAAACACACACACACGTGAATGCACACACACATGCCCACTCCCTCCCCCCTACACATACACAAAATTATATCAGGTTGACTTGACAACGACGCTATAAACAATATGTATATACAGTACTGTAAACATGAAAAATAATTATTTTATTAATTTAATGATACAACTGCAGACACAATTGTATGTTCCATTACAAAATTCTGCATACATATAAAACCAACTCTGAACCTCTTCTTACAACTGACTAAAAAAGTAGAATTTTTTACTTACCAGATATTTACATCTTCGTCATCTTGCCATGCAGGCTCCCTCTCTGGTGAAGCTAATGTGTCAGACATTTGTGGGCTACTGTCGCAAGTTCCTTCCTCCACACCCGAGTCTTCCATTGCAGAAGTCTGGGAGCATGACGGTACTTCTGATTCGTCATTTAGCAAGTCAGAACCATCACCTAGAACAAGCTTTTCAAGCCTGGACAACAAAGCCATTTAGAATAATCAGTTACAACAGTACAAAGCAATGAGATCTTGTATAACACAACGTGAACTTCCGACTGCAAGACGGTATAACCATTTGCACTGATTCTTGGTTACTGCAATTTCGATTTACATAACCTATTCCTAGGGCAGTAACCACACGTACCTTTGCTCTTCACGTCTTGCCAGTTCTCCTAAAGGACACACATTTGTAATTTCGGGCTTCTCTTTTCTTTTTTTCTTTGGCACACAACTCTCTGCATGTCTGTCATTTTGTCGTCTTTTCTTACTTGCGCTCCCATTTCTATGCATTACGCTTCCGAATGTATCCATTCTTAATGAACTAAATATTCTGAAATACAGTTCGGTTAGGAACATTAATATAATCAGCGCTTACATTTCTGTACATACGATAACACACCTTAAATATTAGCAAAAAGGGATTAGAGCAACACGCTTACCTAATTTCGGGAAAGACATATTACAATGTTTAATTGCACGAGTGTAAATATCACGGATAAGAATTATATTCGTAGCAATATACTCATTGGTCATCTATCGACTAAGCAGCACGATAAATTCCTGCATTTTATCCATAGATCACATATTCCGTAGAAACACGACGGTTTGTGACAGTTTATAACGCGGCGTTGGGGAATAACAGCAGCATACTGTCTATGAAAATCGGTTCCACACATCTCCGTGTGGAAATAGCATGGATTAGAGTTATAGTAAATCACACTAGGTGCTATTCATTTTTTGTATGTGCTGACTTCATAATCTAATGGCCAGATCCAAATCAGCATTAATACACGAATGTAACATACATATGTACGTGGTCAGACAATTAAGTTCGCGAACTCGCCACCGCGTGCTTGCCATGGCAGCACTGAACAAAAGCCTTAGTATTGTCTGATGACTGTGTTAGTGGGTCCCTGTCACCACGGCATGGCGCGTCCTCAGGTTGCGGATAGAGGAACGGCCTCCGATAAGGAGGGTAGCTGCGAATAAATTGAATAAGCTGTCGCGGACA
>Ga0123357_10006262_pt1 | contig 14463 bp, 10 predicted proteins | sample TergutEmb28metaG_FD_89873 | JGI IMG/M metagenome (GOLD analysis project Ga0123357, IMG submission 89873) | Embiratermes neotenicus P4 segment gut microbial communities from Petit-Saut dam, French Guiana - Emb289 P4 | ecosystem: Host-associated > Arthropoda: Insects > Digestive system > Gut ...
CAACTGAACTATCTCGGCTCCTCTTTAGCTTATTGCGTTACACGTTAACGGAACATACATACATACATACATACATACATACATACATACATTCATTCATTCAGCAGTCTGTCTTACGACAAATCCATAGCCTCTTTCTAGGTGAGTTCTCCAAAGAGTACAATCTATTGCTTCCTCTTTCAAATTCCAGCATCTTCTCTTTTCCTTAAGGTCATCCAGTAGCTCCTTACATCTTCTTCCTCACTTTCAGTTCCTTCTATCTTTCCTTCAATAACGTCTTTTAAAAGACGGATATTATGCGAGATCTGACAAATCCAGTTAGCATTCCTTAGTCTTATGTAATTTTCTTCCTTGACTGTACGTAATATTTCTTTCTTCTTTCATTACGCATAATAGTGCATGTACTTATGTATCGTGAATGTAGATAAATAAGTAAGTACTAGTAACAACAAATATTTGAGTTTGATACTTAAAATCGTTTCTTCGTAAGTGAAGTGAAGAACTGTAAAGGAATTAATTTCTCATCAGTTAGAGAGGGGGTGTTGTACGTCAAAACATAACTGTCTTGTATCCTATTTATTATGTTGACGACGACATGTTTCGGCCACTGTTGGCTATCTTCAGGTCACAGTGGCCGAAAAATGTCGTCGTCAGCATAATAAATAGGATACAAGGCAGTTGTGTTTTGACGTACCCTCCCTAATTGCTTATAACATAACGGGGATGATGCACCTAAAGATAATTTCCCATCGCTCATAAAAGCCGAATATCACCATTTTCATAAAAAAAAAAGGAACACCAGAAAGCAAGCAACAGAGTTCGACACGCTTGCCCAGCACGATGACAGTGTGAGTGTGTGTGTGTGTGTGTGAACGTATCCAGCTCTGTGCTAGGGTCCAGGATGTGGTATCGAGAGCCAGAACGTGGGCCTCTCCTTCGTTCAGATGGGATCAATAGTCAATTATCGTTTCTTGATAGCTTTGTTGTGTCGAGACTCGGGGAAATGCTCGGAGATGCCAGGGCCACTACACCGTAATTCGAAACACGTTCCTTTTAGAAAACAGAACAAAAACATATACGAAGCAAACCTGAAGAATCCTTGGTTCAAGTTCCGATGAGATCGTGCTCAGAAATTACTTCACTTCATCCTCGGTCACTTTTGCTCTTGTACTCTTTGGTCAAATCAGTTTATCTTGATGAACCTCCAAGGAGTGACGGACAGCTGGCAGACTGATATAGGGACGACGACGTTCGGCTACGACAAAAGAGAAATACGAAATAAAGAGAAAATGAAGGGGAGGAAAAGACAAGACGAAAAAGAAAGGAAGATATAAGACTAAAATAGAAAGAAAAAAGAGAAGGAGAAAGAGAAGAATAGTTCAAAGGTCAGGCAAGGATGAACGTTACATATTCTGAGCTATTGGTATCAAGTAAATACGAGGAAACAGTCATGGAGAGTGACAAAGATAGGTGGATAGACAAACAGATATGTATCCCACATAGATAGATAGACGGACGGACGGATGGGCGAATTATGGATTGATGAGTAGGTGGAAGGAGGGCTGGATAAATGGATGGATGAATGCCTGGAAATATGGATGAATGGACAGACCGAGTAATAAAGGAAGGAGTTCTTCTCATATACCTCTGAGATCATGCCGTCCAACTACACTGGCCAGTTCCCCGCTTTCCAAAACACTTTCAATCATTTTCCAGTCAAAGTGACCAGGCTATTTCATGCGTGTCTTCTACCCCGGAACAATCTGACAGTGAAACGCATGGCCGCAAATCTGTGTTTACCTTGTCCTGTGTGTGTGTGTGTGTGTGTGTGTGTGTGTGTGTGTGTGTGCGCGCGCGCGCGCGTAGAAGCCTTGTTACGGAAGGATCCCCTTTCACAGGGGTCCTAACCGATGCTAAAGAAGGATTCTTACACTACAGCATAGAATCACCGTAGCCGGAGTTTTCTACGTCTCTTTTAAGACAAGAGGCAAGAACTATCAACTCCCTTCAGAGGACATCACAGACAGAACGGAAAACATTATTCTACTCATGGGGATTTCAACTTGCAAATCATTGTTTATCTGCGCACTTTGAAGGAAATATTCCTCTGTATTCATATGTGTCTTACTGGTCAGCGTGATTTTTTAACGACAGCTTCATACAGGGTGGGTCAACAGTGGGTATAAAGTAATTAACTATATACTGTGTGCCTACTTTTGGCCCACCCTGTAGTTACATTTACGTTAGTTTTATATTTGATTTTTTATTTGGTGCAACAGTCACCAGTGGACCAGGCCTCCTCAATCACGAGGTTTCTAGATCACACATAACGACGCACCACAGTCGGTACGACTCCTCTGGACGAGTGATCAGCCTTCGCAGAGACCTCTACCTGAAAACACACAACACTCATAACAGACACCCAAGTTCCTGGTGGGATTCGAACCCACAGTCTCAGCAGGCAAGTGGCCGCAGACCTACGCCTTAGACCACGCGGCCACTGGGACCGGCTTTGTATTAGATTAGTCGACTAAAATACTGGCTAAGCCTACGAACACTGCTGAGCGCATTATATTCTAAATAAAGATTTATTTTACCAATGACTTATTTGGTAACAATTCTTCATCCTCAGATAGCCATACAACTGCTAAAGAAATGCAGAAACGTTGTGATTCATTCTAGAATAACCTGCCATGAAGGTCATCGGTGCGGTTTAAGGTACAGTTCTAATATCTTTTTAACCTCGTTTTCTAGAGGGGAGTGGATGGTCAACGCCACACCTCGTCGCTTTACCTCCGGTAAAGCCATCCGGTACGCACTGTGTGGGAGACTTGGGGGTCTCATGGTCAGTCTGGAAGGATGCGGAAAATCTCGCCCCAAACGGGATTTGATCAATGGACCGTCCAGCTCGTAGCAAGCCGCTATGCAGACTACACTATCCCGATATAATATTATCCATACTTCACACATTTTATTAAATTTGATGCCGTGTATTCTGAAAGAACGAGATATCAATCCTACATGAAGGGAAAAATTTTCGCTAGACGGCTCTTGATGAAGAGAGAGGTCTGATGATGGCTTGTTAACAAGCCGAAATTAGTAAACTGGAAAAAATGTGTATATGTTTTGAAAGACTGTGCTTTTTAATGTAACATTTGAACAAGACACGCAATGTAGGTATAACGTAACATTGAGACGCGTTCGTGCAACCATTTCTGTTGCGGAAAAAACAATAAGTGTTCCATATTCTGAGAGTGCATTTGCAGCCTTAGGTATCAGAATGCAATGCGCATGCGCCATAAAGTCATCTGTGGCCTGCTCGGCTAAAAAATATTTTTTTCACATTATCTCATATAGTGCAAGATTTTCGAAAAAAAAAAAAAAAAAGTTATTGAACAAAATGTGTGTTTTGATTTTCTCAACAACTTTGTCCGCAACATTTCTCATTCTAAGAAGAATTGATCGAGATATGGTTAAAAATGTATATTGGTATTCATGTGAAGTATCCGTTATCTTCCACGATTTTATTGAGACTCGAATATTCTGAACAGAATTTTAAAAAATACTCACATACGAAATTTCGTGAAAGCTCGTCCAGTGGGAGCCGAATTTTTCCATACGGATAGACGGACAGGCATGACGAAGCTAATAGTCGCTTTTCGCAAGTTTGCGAACGTTCCATGTACAACACAACGGGGATTAACCACTTTAAGATATTAGTCTATGTAATCACATGACCTTGCAATAATCAGATTCCCAGTCCATGAAGTCTACGAACTGGGTAAAGAGATTCATTACTTGAGAATTTAATTCTGGACAATAATAAGCCGGGGAAAGGGGGGGGGGGTCTAACTGGTAAGTGCGGAGGAAGCCAATGTGTTCCGTAAAGTGCTGTGAAATGAGCACCTTTGTGCCTAAGCAAAATGCTGTCAAGGCAGCTAGACAGTCAATAAACGTGTAATGTAACAGCAAGGCGCGTTCGCGTACCGATTGTTGCCGTGAAAGAGCAATAATTATTATATACTCTAAGTGTGTGTTTGTAGCCTTATGTAACCAGCATGCATTGCGCAAGTATCGTATAGTATTTTGATCTGTGGCATATCTGCCAGTACCATTCCCTGCCCCCATACAATATCTCATACAGAGCACGATTTTCTGAAAAAGATTTTAGCTTTAAAATGTGGTCTGGTTTTCTCCAAAAGTTTGTCTGAAACATTTCTCATTCTAAGAAGAATTCTCCGAAATATTATCATAAATGTTCATAAGTATTCATGGAAAGTTCCAGTTGTCCTCGTCAGATTTTAATGAAACTTGTACATTCTAAACAGATTTTCGAAAAATATCAAATTTCATGAAAATCCTTCCCGTGAGAGCCGAGTTGTTCCATGCGGACAAACGGACGGACGTACAGACACACACACACACACGACGAAGCTAACAGTCGCCTTTCGCAATTATGCGAACGCGTCAAAAATGACCGCAAGCAGTTTCCTTTCCGGTGCTGCTACTGAAACGTAATAAGACATCTGCAACTCCGCCAGGAACCAGACAGCATTATTATGACCCAAACGGTTGTCGTCCTTGACTAAGAGGTCAACCGCAATTAATAGAAACTGTCTCCATTGCAACGTTAGTGCGCCTCTCCCTTCAACTTACTGTCGTGCTGATCCCCTCTAATGAGCTATGCTGTCTCTACTCAGTCACCCGTTCACATCAAATTACGTACGTGAAGTGAGAGAGAGAGAGAGAGAGAGAGACAGGCCTGCGACACAGCGCTTCTTACTTGTATCAATGTCAATTGCCACGAAGTGTAACGCAAATGACTAGGAAAAGACAAGCGAGTGAGACCGCACTGACTGGCAGACTATATCAGTGTTACACTACACGTACGCATGTCGTGTGCTCGGAAGGGACAAAGAATCACTCCACGATGACGTATAGAGGGCGTGGAGTTAGGGTGCTAAATATGTTCGTGTGATACAAGGTTCTAAACATTCTTCAAGATTAATACTTTCTGGAATTTAAGTCGCATATTTTGGGAGATCAGTCGCAACGTTTCTAAGAAGCCTGTAGCCTCGGTCATGAGGTTGGATACGGTGAAGACAGAAGCAGTAGGTCCCTCTGAAACGTTTGTGCAAATTACACAACCTTAATTCCCAGAACACAGCAATATTCGAATTCACAACATTGACGACCTCCAATCTCTCTTAAGTATTAGTGTATCGGTGTTCATTATTAATACTCCCTCATACACAGGTGCATTACTCTATCTGACTAGCATTTTTAAATGTCATCTAAGTTCACATGGATGCAATTACTTTATATCACGAGCCTAATGCTTTTCCATAAATTTTGTTGAAATACTCATATTTTAGACCTAGGAATTAATTAGAAGATAAATAAACAAATGCCACCTCTATACTTAACCTTTTGGCGCCGGAATTATTTTCTTCCATTTTAGCACACACTGTATATAAAATGTGAATAAAACAGGAAACAAATATGTTAGAATTATGAAACAAACTGCATTTTGAAGAGAAAAAAAGGAGAGTATATACCATGTTTAAAATATTCAGTACCTGTATTTGTTGAATAAGTATATAAAATGCAACGTTTAGAGGTTAGCGGTGCGGCACGACCACTATAGGGGTCGTTAGGCATCAAAGGGTTAATTTACTGCCACCGAGTACTCTACACACCCATTTAAAAAAGCGAGATTTATGGTTCTCATGGCGTCGTCGTTGAAGAATCAAGTGATGTTGTGTCGCTGGATGGACAGTTTCGACGTTTCGAGAGATGGTGGTGCCTTCATCGTCAGGGCAAACAGTTTCGGACTGTGCGTGACTTCATGTTTTCGCTGCGGTGTGAATGAGATCTGCGTCCATTTGGGGCTGGTAACAAACTGCCGATCTGCTCTGCGTAACATTCCAGAAGAAGGTAGATGTCCATCCCAGACTACTTAACTCTGGCACAAAGTAGCATCCTAGAAGACTTGAATCTTCAACCATAAAAACATTAAAATCATAAAAAAGTACTCGTATGAGTAAAATCGTACACTGGGGTGATCATTATGTTTCTATGAGCCGATTACACTGTGAATTGCTCTCTGGTTTCCCGATTTTATGCCAAATGTATAAACTGCAAATTCCTATTCCCCATTAATTTAGAAGTTGCCTTCACTGTAACTTCTGTATTAAATTCAACAGATGAAGATGTGTGAATGATCTACCTTTCTTCCTGTCAATAAATACTGTATATTGAGTAATAATATTGAGTAATTAATTGTCTAAGTCACTATAGCACGTACATTATACCAATAATGTACAAATATTTTGCGTGCTTGTGTGTGTTTTCGTAACTTTACCGTGCCATGACTCAGGCGGTTAGCTGGCGGCCTATCACGGCGGAGACCCGGCTTCAGTCCCAGGCAAGTCTATAAAAGGTACGAGTAGGCGATGTGGCTCTGAGAAAGGGGTTTTCTCCGGACACTTCAGTCTTCCCCTGTCAGTGCCATACTCACCCACTTATGTGCCACATACACTGTACGTACGACATTAGATATTGACGGCGTCTTTAAATAAGGCACTTCAAAATTGCCATGAGAAACAATTTTATGCGACACGTGAATGTATATACAAAATATATAGAGGCTGCAATTTATTATTTTAGCCTAGGTTTCTGGTATATAAAGCATAGTGTTTCATTTAGAATCTACACATTCCAAAAACACTGGAAGTATTTTGAATTGTACGTCTTGAGGCGCTTTGAACTGGGAATTCGAGTAGCATACCCTTCTTCAAATTTTATTTTCCATTGCCAAATAAGTGTAATTGGTTAGCATAGGAAGTTAAATAATTCTCGTCCACCGACAGATAATGCAGAGAGACGTATAAAGAAAGGTCAGTTGGACAGTAAAGCCAGGATATCTCAGTCGGTCCAGTCGCACTGCTGCAAGCTGCATTTCCGACAGTTTCCGATAGATCGTGGTTCTAATTCTATCACCGGTAAGAGGTTTTTCTCTTCTCCGAAACTCCACATCGGTTCTAGGGCCCAAATATCGTACTTTTCCGTGAATAGCGAGAGCTCTTTACCAGGGAGTAAAGCGGCCGAGGCGTGGAGCTGACCACCTTCCTGAATCTAGTGCAGAGGTTAAAAATGCGTGGAGCCATACCTTTTCTCCGCCCATATGCCTTCATGGCGTGGACAGGGACAACTTTACTTTCTTCTTTACTTATACATAAACGTAGCATAAATGGGTACATTGCTCGTATACACTGACTATACTTCGAAATACAATGACAACGTTAAATTAAGGACGAATCATTTCCTGCCGACAATAAAAGCAATTCTTTCCACCAGCTCGTCTGCTCTCCACTGTTGTTGCCGCTCTACCTACCACCTAGAGTAGCGACAGCCATGACATAACCTTCGCTCACACTGCAAGTGGCACCTGCTGGAGGAATCGTTTCGTTCTGGACTCCAGTATCACGTCTCCAGTCACTCGGTCACGCTCGACCTCGACTCCAGATCGTGGGAGATTCCTCACTTGTCCCCAACGATTTCTGTCGCTAGCTACTGATATCCCCTCACTCCATGTATTTGATTCCAGTCCGTAACGACCCAACTGTATAGTCTGTGACTCGATAAACTGCAAAGCTTTAATCCAAAACTTCCAAACGACGGGCAACTCCTGCTTCCTAATCAGCATTCTCTAACTATCCGTAAATAACGAGTAGTTGTGTAGGTTCTCTATACGATGCGACACTGTCTCTGCAAGTACAACACTTTGTGGAATGTGACTCAGTGTAGTTAGGTGTATGGTACCAATGTTCCGGAAAAACCTTCCGTCTTCAAAGAAGAAGTGCCTTCTACCCTGAAAATGAAGGCATTAGACGTCTCCAAAATGTTGACAGCCATTTGCCAAACTACACGGCATATTATTCTAGAAAACGGTAATTCTGAAACTAACAGTCGCAAGAACCCGAAATCTCAATCGTCTGTATGTTTGGACTTTGAAACTAGTAGAAGGATTTCGATTAAATTTGGTGTTAGGGTCTACATTACATATGTATGGCAAATTTAATTTTCATTTACACACGTCCTATACTCCGAGCATAACTCACAATTCGCACGATATTCAAATTCAACCGCATAGACACCCAGAAAACGTTCATATAGAAGTAATCGTTAGATGCTATAAACCACAGACATCATCAAATTACATGACTCCCTGCTGAAAAACGAGTATTCTGCGAAACACAAGGAACTCTATTCTCTAAATGTGGAATGTAACGTATTCAGTACGGTTAACTGTGCAAGCATATGAGCTAAAAAATACACAAGACAAATATATTTACTGCACTGCTCTACTTGCAACCAGGCCAGCTGTCGCCCAGACGTGCAGATATCAGTCTAACGTACAATCTCAAAGACAATAAAACAAGTTAAATTCTGGGAACGCCGCATACCATTTCGTTCAGAGTCTTGCGCCTTCTTTCTGTTCAAAACCGTAAACATTAAAGCACATAAATCATAATACTGCCCGTTGGTTTCTATGGATGTGCAAGTTATACAATTTATTACCTCTTACGGGTAACAAAGGGCGCAATGGTGGCAGACAATTACGATACTTTGCATTTATTTAATATATATATTATGGGAAAAGTTTCGGCTCTAATTAAACGCCATAATCAGGCATTATAAAAATACTTACATAAAGACCACTTACATAAAACAGGATAAGGATTCAAGTGACTGAGGACTCAACCTCCCAATATTGTGTGTTGCAAAAGAAGAAAATAAATTTAAAAAATTAGATAACATATACTGAAATATATCAATACATTATACAGTATACAATACATTATACAGTACTCAATTGCTTGAGGGAAATATTCTTCGAAATTGCATGTCTTTCGTGGGACGAAAAATTACAATTGAGAGAAAAATTCTTTCTTAAATCATTGTGTACGAGGCGGTGCTGGTAAGTTTTAGCCCGACCAGGAAGGAACCAGGCTACAGCGACCAAACTCGGGATTTATTCAACATACTCCCCACGAAGCTCATTACACTTCTTAGCCCATTGCTCTAACTTTTGCAAGCTACTCAAAAAAATTCAGAAATTTGTCCGTCCAACCAGGTCTCCCCGGCAGCATTGACCTCCGCGTCGTAAGAAAAATGGCGACCTTTCAATTGTTTTTTGAGTCCAGAGAACAGGTGGTAGTCCGACTTGACCAGATTCGGAGAATATGGTGGATGATCAAGAAACTGGAAGCCCGGATAGGCCAGATTCTTCTGGACTGAAAGTGGCCGGTGAGACGGGGCATTGTCGTGCAAGAACAAAACCCAGTTGGTGAACTTACCGCCACGTTTGTCCTTCAAAATGTCCTTCAATTGCACCAGCAGAGATGAGTAATACTCTGCGTTGATAGTTTGACCCCTTTGAAGATAATCAATGCGGATGATGTCTTCTTGATGCCAAAAAATAGAGACGAGAACTTTTCCAGTGGATTTTTGCACTCGAAATCTTTTGGGGCGGGGTGAGCCGCTATGCCGCCACTCCATTGAATGTTGCTTTGGCTCCGGGTCGTAACGCTATAACCAGATTTCGTCCATGATCACCAAGCGCGACGGCAAATGATTTGGATCCCGCCGAAAAAATTCCAAAAGTTGCTCAGACGACTGGCATCGTTGACGTTTATTATCAACGTTCAGGCATTTCAGGACCCACTTCGCGAAGAGCTTCCGCATGTCCAAATCTTCATGAATGATGAACCCAACTCGCTCACGTGAGATTCCCAGTTGCTCAGCTATTAATTTAGCCGAAACCCGGCCGTCTTCCAAGATTAGCTCGTGAATTTGATCAATAATCTCCGGGGTGGTCACTGTTTTGGGTTGTCCAGGACGAGGCGCATCACAGGTGGAACAATCACCACGTTTAAACTGGGTCACCAAGTTTTTGACGGTTGCATGTTCTCCTAGTGTTTCCTTCAGAATGACGCGAATTTCCTTCGATGCCTTGCCTTGCAAGAAAAAAAAAAAACAAACTTCATGACAGCCCGCGTCTCCATGTTGTTGAAATCGTGCGCGTCGCCTGACATACTTCCTTTCAGCCTCTGCAACAAGAAAAGACTTGCAAATCGGCGTATGAACAGACCCCTCTTTCCAACGACACTATTGATTCCGTCCTACGACATCGGGATGTAGGTCGGGCTAAGGACTTATTAGCACCCTCTCGTATTACGTATTTAAACCTTTAATCAAACATGCAATTTAGAAATTGTAAAGAGGTAACTTATTCTCTAAATTTCACACAGAGATGTCACGCATAAAGATGTAACATAGGCTGTGGGACTTTGTTGAGAAGGACATTTGGATCTGAGACACACGAAGTGAAGTGAGGAATGAGACAAGTGCACGTTGTAAGGCTTCGTATTTTGTACTTTTCAGTGTTGGGGCAATGGGATGGTGTGGAACATGCAGCACGTACTAGATAAATAGCAAATTAATGCAGACTTTTGGTTTGAAGAACTGAAAGAAATATTTCATCAGGCAGACCTGACCTTAGATAGGATTACAGAACTGAAATGGATCTCAAAGCATTAGGCTGTGAGTATGATAATCGGATCCAGTTGGTTCACTATGAGATAGAAGGGCAGGCTGTTGTACATGCGGTGATGAAAGTGCGGACATTCTAAAGTACCTGAGCGGCCGTTAGCTTGTTCAAAATACAATTTATAATTTTGTCGTAAGTCTTAGTGTATAAAGTAAGTACAAACGTCTCTACTGTTTTCATTTTAAATTTGAGCACAATATTAAAGTAGGCAAAGTCTGGAGAGCCATACGATTTTCCAAGTATTCTCTAACACGTTCTATCCCAAATTCTTTTTGTATTTCAGCCCATCGAAACTACAAGAGGAAAAATTTGCAATTCCTGTCTCCAGCTACACCGTCCATAGATTCCCAGATGGCATCTGAATATACTGTACATAAAATTTTGCTATTCCCTTCTGTAGCTACAGTTTCCAAAGTTATCCCCCCCCCCTCTTCTGGGCTACTATTATATGGTATGATCATCTGAATATTTCCGGTAGCTAATTTTTTTTGTTCGCCAAAAGTACAGACTCCTATATCGACTTAAAACTTATGTTCCTCTCACTAGCACATATTACTGACAGCTTACTTATCCATTTGTGGCTACTAGCAACTGAATGCGATATAAGGGCGGAACAACGACAGAGTAACACACTTTACACATTAATATACATTGCGGTTACCCTATACCCAACATGAGACAAGGGAAACTTTCCCCCTTATTGACCTACACAACAAAACATATTTGCGAAAATGGAGGTTAAAAGGGGTATATAAAGTCACTGTTTTGTTAAATGCAAGTACTCTACAGTATATTTGTCTGCTGGAAGCTCTTTAAATTTTGAGGGTACAGATTTCAGAGTGAGACGTTCTTCAGTCACGTTTTTCGGTGAGATCAAGTTGTTCGTAATTTGTTCGCCGAGGTCTTCCGAGACATTCCGGAGGTCAACTGCTGAACTTGTACTATTATTATTATTATTATTATCATCATCATCATCATCATCACCACCTCTTTGCAGGGTATTTATACTTATATTCCTGAGACAAACTATGTCACTAGGGAATAGAGTGTTGCAGCTATCCTGTTGTTACTTTTCTTAGTGCTTATATTGTTAGTTTCAGTGTTGAATCTATTGTACTTTTACATTAGTACTTTCCGAAGTATGTGTGCAGTGCCCAATGTGGCTGTTTTCTGGAGTTCCTTGATTTCATGTTTTCCTGGTATTATTATTATTATTATTATTATTATTATTATTATTATATTCCTTTCAAAGCAGTAGATATAGGTTTTCGCATCTTAGGTACCATTAAAACGTGCAAAGGCTTTAGGAAGTAACAAACAGTCAAAACCCGCATATTTATACAAATTTAAAAAACCCACCTGGACGACAATTTTTGGGTCGTAAAAGAGGACACGTCCGGGTAGAACAGAACGTACGGTCGCCCCAGTATACATGGGTACTACTTGTATGAGTATACCCTGTTGTGAATATCGAAATGGATAAATTCGGATTAGGCATCACGTAAACAGAATTGGAATTCAGAGGCACGCAACCGTTTCTTATGAACAATAGGTCTGTGTTCCCGAGGTGGTTTAGGGGCAGGTAGGTAGTCTCCTCCGCCCACGAAAATATGGCCTTGGTTTTCTTCCACACTTGGTTACACCTGCCGGAACACAGTAGAACAATACAGTAGAATTTGGAGCACGACTTACAAGCTCCAATTTCGCTTCGCTAGTATCCCCTGACCAATCGTAATGTCGAAATAAAAATCAGAACAGATCCATTGACAAGAAGCCAACTTGAGTCACCATAATTTTTGTTGGAGATTTGCAGTTTTACTGATTTACTGATTTAACCTGCATGTTATAAAAATTCTTATCGATCAGAATTCCTCGCACAAGAATCTGCATTGAAAATTACAGACATTTATTTAGTTACTCGATTAACAACAAATGTAAAATCAATTAACACTCTATACCATACAGTTCAACTAAGTAATATTTTACAAAAATTACGTCATGCGTCGTAGAAAACATTAAGTTTGAACACAAATGCAGATATACTAATGAGTTTAGATAAATAATTTATGTTTATTGTGAGAATGACGTAAAATCTTAAATACACCCTGCGTAAAAAGTTCTGACGTTTTGAATCAATCAGTATATTTTAACGATCATGCCTTCAGAAAATTTCAAGAATCCGCTTCTTTGCAGTTTTATTCACTTTCGTCCAGCCACGATATTTGGTTTTATCCATCCGCGGTTTTTAGCTTGTGTAAAAACGATAAATTTGTGGATTCCTAACAATCCAGTCCACGCAATCACAACACCTGAACTCTTGTGAAGGGGTGGCGCCTTCAGTAACATATTGTCCCTCTGTACTTGCATTTCTTTTACCTGATGATCGTCAAACGAATGACCGAAACATGTAGTAGGAAGTAATAAACTGAACTACAAAAGTCCAAGTGTTGTGATTGTGTGGTCTGGATTGTTAGTGATTAATTAACACAACGCGATGATGTTGCCCAAAGTGTGGATTCCTAATTAAGAGATACACACTGGCTGTAGGCAGAACATCTGAAACCAGTTTTGTAGCTTTCATATAACCACCACTGTGTTTCGTTTTGCAACATTCCTGTACATAATTACCTACGTGTTTTATTGTATTATATATTACTTAGTCTCTTTGAAGAAACTGAGAGCTCATGTACTGTCCAGTAATAAGTACGACCATAATCATCAGTCGTTGTTTTCTTCAGGGACGTAACACCACAGTTGGTGAGGTTTCGATATAAACACGAGTGCTATGTTGCGGTTGTCTGTCCGTGATGAGTGTCTCCATCTACTGAAATGACAGCGTGCTAAATCGGACGGCAGGCGTGTCACGCTGTGGGGCAGACAGCGACTCTGGACCACCCTGCAACAGCCCACACTCGGTCAGCCAGCTTGTGAACATGCGAACGACAACTCCAGTGGAAGGATTTTCAACTACCCTTATAGGTTTTATGGCTGAAAAAGATCACATTTCTCACTTCGAAAGCATAAAATTCTTATTAACATTAGAATACCGTCCTCGCGGAAGGCAGTGAAAAAAATCTCAGAAGGAAAGTGTTTGACCATGATTTGCAGTGGAAAAGGCATAAAATTATAAATTGAAAGAAAATAAAATTAGGCGAATTTCTCTTTATGTTTACTTTTTTTGTTTAACAGAAGCCAATAACATATCAGATAACATAACCACTGGTGTATTAGCAGGAATCGCTGACGTCGTTTCAAGAGTAGTTCAATCACTATCATATGTAGTATCACACTTCGTATAGTAATTATATTGCCGGTCGCAATGAAAGAGTGAGAATTGCCGTTCAAATGGCCTGAAAGAATCCATTGCAATGACAAGATATTCATTCAAAACGTTTCGGTAAGAAGACATAGATTAAACAGTGATTATCAGAAAACATTCTTATGTACAAATCAATTATATACATTTGATGGGACACGGGCGACCCGTTTGGCCAATGAAGTATCATCTGTCAGAATACAGGGTCATCGAAAAAGATGGACGGGATTTGAAACCGCTATAACTCAAGATTGAAACCTTCAAACAAGAAACTGTAAGTAGGGTTATTTTTATGCAAGACGGAGCTCCTCCCCATTTCAGTTGCTTTGTTACTGACGTTTTAAATGAGAGATTCCCTGATGACTGGATTGGAAGGATTGGACCAATACCCTGGCCACCTCGAAGCCCAGATCTCTCTCCACTTGATTTTTTCATGTGGGAGTACATTAAGAACATTGTGTATGCTGAGAAGATAAGGAATATCCAGCACCTGCAAGAAAGGATCACATCAGCCATTGAAACTGTAACACGA
>Ga0123357_10006263_pt1 | contig 14462 bp, 5 predicted proteins | sample TergutEmb28metaG_FD_89873 | JGI IMG/M metagenome (GOLD analysis project Ga0123357, IMG submission 89873) | Embiratermes neotenicus P4 segment gut microbial communities from Petit-Saut dam, French Guiana - Emb289 P4 | ecosystem: Host-associated > Arthropoda: Insects > Digestive system > Gut ...
ATTAACGGCCGAAACATGTTGAGCATTGAATGAGTATTGAATAAATAATAAAATAAGTGGCATCAAGTTGGTTTTCTCTTTACTCAACTATAAAGATGATGCACGGTCCAATAAACATAAGATAAATCATAATCATTTGGTACAGAAAGCAAAACGACTGCTACTAAAGTCCTCATTCCTGTTGCCCAGAGTTTTTATTAGCTTGGTTACAATCAGAGGGTAAATTTTTGTTACTTCATACTTTATTTTCATTTCACGTCCTTTGTGTAGGAATGCATGTTGCCTCTTAAGGCGGACGGAAATTAACATTGTGCAGCAGTGTAATTCTCTGCAGGGACTTTGATGAGCTCACTGGGTGACCGAGAACAGTGGACAGACATAAGGACGTCCCCACACAACATGGAACGAGAAGGTTCAGACTTAATGCGCTGAGCCAGTTCAGTACAACCCACACTGCAAGATTCAGATGTAGGAGCCAAAGGCTCAACTGCACAGTTTTTGAAATGTAATTCCAACCTTACAGGAAAGACACTGCATCTTCATTACGAAATCGGCCGGTTAATGCTGCATAGGGAAGTATTCACTATTAATTCCGATAATAACACAAAACACACAAAATCTAGTCACAAAGTGCTTGACAGTGTTAATAATGTGCGTTCACTTCCTTGTCGCTTTTCCAACTAGCCCAAAGCTGTTTCCTTAACAATCGAGGTAAGGGATCCTGCTTCTTTGGCCCAGCAGGTTGGCGAATTGATTGTCTGTATCTTCGTATTGAAAAGTGGATTTTAGTCGGATTTCCAGCTATTCTTGCTGAACAATTACACAGTTTCCTCAGTCTCAGCAAGGCGATGATGGGATGGTGCCCCTAACAGCGCCAAAAACGTAGAAAGTTTATTGCCTTAAATTCGCCAGCGTCCTTAAATAATCCATTAAATATTTCTTACTGGGTTTTCGAACTGAATTATACAGCACCTTTCCCGACAGCGTGAAATTAATGGTGTTAAGAATGTAGTATTTTTCAGTTTTTATTTGAGGAAATTTGTTACTTAATACGGATATTATACAGGTACAATCTGTCGACGGATATTGCATAAGAGTTTCGCACCGTCGTGACTGTACTTGATGACTTTAAACAATATTTAATATGTGATAGGCATTTTCATGATTCTATGCCGTGCACTATTTAACATGGCTCTTACTACCATGGAACCAAAAACTAATGAAAATTTTTCTAGTATCGTCAGGTTGTTACTTTGTATTATATACAAGAAAAGTACCTCAGTATAAGGTGCTTGCTTTTCGAAGATCCATTACTATACACCACATCAGTATCTTATATTACTAACAAGGGGTTTGTATCGCCTCCGGGCATCCTTGTTTTTTTAATTGTTGAAAGTAAAGAATAAGATGTTGTGGTGTTGGGCTGCATGCAGCGGCGTAACCGTCGCACCAGATTTCTTGAAATTCGAGCAAGTTGCTAAATAGTTGAAACTGTATGGCCAAAAGCGCTGGCAATATATTTTGCACTTATGCACATTACCTACATTTATAGTGATAACATTTCTTAAAATTATCAATAGTGTACAAAATTGTAACGTAAATATAATTAATTAAAATTATCAATTAACTCATGACTAAAACTGCAGGAAATCTACGAAATTGTTTTTTGTTTCTGTACAGTCTTGTTTTTTGTCTAATAATTTACGAAATGTCAAAATTGGTGGACTTGCACCACCTTGAAATTTTGACACCTTTTACCTCGCTGCCGGAGGTCTGTGTGTGAGTACACAGACAGATGTGCACAGAGAACATGGTGATTTCATAATCCAACACTTTTTCCTTAGAGCATGAAATTAAGCCAAAAAAAAGATGAAGCATCATTAAAGACTTCAAGAATATCTTTCTTGAAGGTTATGCAGGGTTTCCACAAACTATAGAGGCCTTGCATGACCGAGCACGTCTGAGAGATGTTCTACTACTAATACATGAGCATGAGCGAAGAAAAAAACAATGGCTGCAGAAGTGAGTGTACACATTTACAAGAGGTGTTTCTGTCCATCAACAACACCAACAGGGTTCATGTTTCATGAGTTCAGCGTTCCTGCCTCTTAAAAAAAATCTTAATTTTTTTACAAACTTATTTATTTTTCTGGTTAAAGTAACAGTTTATTTTGTAGTAGCTTATGCATATTTAACACCACAAGGTTGTTTACTATGCCCACGACATATCCCACACTCTACATACATCTTCAGGTTAAAGGTTTAGGCGAGAAATCTGTTCCAGTTATCATTCTTCATCTGAAGTGAGAGGAAACCCCATTCAGAACAGTATTCACACAGTCACCATGTTATTTGACAGAATATACATAGCTGAAATAATGCCTTTGAATACCTCTACAGTCAATCTATTATCTATCTATCTATCTATCTATCTATCTATCTATCTATCATTCAATACAAAGCTTTCGTGAATTTCAATACTGAGGTTAGAAACTTGGACGCCTTATTACGAATTTCGAGTGCTAATCTCTACGCCATGATGTCTGGTGCACTGGGTTAATGATTAAACATTGCTCTAACTGCACTAAATATAAACCCTGATCCTGTCAGTGTGTAGACTGGCTGTGGAGACGACACAGTCTCCTATCCAGCGGGTACAGAGAACTCTATCCCATGCGTGAAACTGGCAAGTTGCATCTAGGGCGAACGTTTAGAATATGTGGAGCTCCCCTGTACCCTTTTCATTCACTGGCCCTCAATAGGCTAAGGGAAAATTTTGCTCTTACCTTTGTGATTAACCTTACAGAATACGGGATCTAGGACAGGACCTCTTACGTTTCAGTTGTCATATTCACGTGAAACCATCCTGATCCTCTCTTTGTTTCAGGGACGAGAAGCAGATTGATTTCGCCGAGCGAGTGGAGAGCGTAGCGTACGTCTTGTGTGGTGAAGACGCCATTACAGTAGAAAAGTTCTGTCAGATTTTCCAAGCAAAAGGAGTAAGTAATGCTTCTAATCTACAATTTTATTGAATATCAGGATATAGGCCTCTGGGTCGTGATTCCGTCAGGCTTTGTGGATTTATATCAAGGTTTAGGAGACAAGCGTTGCCTCCGTCTTAGGCAGGAACCTAACTTCCTCAGAATATCCATCTAGAAAGCTTGATGTCATCATATCCAGGAGATGGTATTCATTCTTGTAGAAGTCTCAGATATCACAAAGTGATCCTCTACGAACAGGATATTTGGCGTTCCAACTTATCCGCAGCTTCGAAATCCCCCACCTTCTTACCCTTAATGTGCAGGCAACAGGGCATCTGCCATGCTAAACTTCGGTATACCCCTGTAATTCCGAGGGCTTTGAGAATTTTATATCTGATATTCACCGAGTGTTTTTTTTTAACTGTTAGTGAAATTCTGGGGAGCGGGAGAGAAGTTGCGGTCCTTTTGTAACCTATTGCTTGGAGACCGACATTTTCAGATCCAAGACATCCGGAGCTAAAAGGAAATGTTTGGAGCTTCTTCAAAAGAATGTTCATAAATCTATAACAACGGATCTTAAATTTGTCTTAATTTTTATATTATATCCCTCGTCTAATGTGTGACGTAAGGTACTGGCGTAAATAAGTTCTAAATACCATTACGTCATACTGATACTTGCCTGCATATGCACTATGCAATCCGTACATCTCTTTCAAAAGAATTACTGCTTTATTTTAGCGTTTAGCGACTGAATATTTTTCCCAGACATACAGATCTTTGTGATACTTGAGGTTCTCACGGCACTGACTCTGAAGATTGCTGTCTTCTGGGATGTGACGCCGTGTAGTTTTGTATAAATTTACTGGCGTTTCAGAGAAAGCTGCTGCAGCTGGCTTATTGTTTGCTCGCCGGACCTGAAACCAGTTTTGATCATTGGAGGTAACGTGGCCAGAGTGGAAATTAACATAATTGTTTGGAACTAATTTATTCAAACACGAAATGTGTCGAGGACACAGACATCCAAGCACGTGACTGTAGTGTTAACATTAGAGACCGGAATTATACAGTCACCAGGTTCCGTTTCGCAAATCCTTACGTAACTAGAAATGCATTACGTATGTCGGGATTCGACCGACTACCCAGCAAATACACATATAATATTATTTATTTATTTACGTAGTGTAGTGTGTGTGTGTGTGTGTATGTGTGTGTGTGTGTGTACTGTCAATCATGTAACTGCCTACTAAGATACTGAACAGGGAATAATTGAGCTAAAAGCTTAAAAATAATTTTGTGTCTAATAAATAAGTGGAAATAATTTAGGTACGTCCTACGTTTGCCGAAAAGTATACATAAGGTCGCATTTACGTAACTCCGGGCTAGGATAACCCAAGGTGGGTGGGGAGGGTGGTGGTGGTGGTGTCTGTACATAGCCTTACATCTTGCGGCAGAACATAAACTAGCCTGCGTTTTTCCTCTGCAGGTTGCAACATGCCTTTCATTTGCCTTTATCGTGTAACCCGATATCGTACCACGATTCAACCATCCTCCATCAGTGCATGGTTCCTAGAACGTTCCATACAAATAATTTCTCACCACTGTGTAGGCATCTTATTTATCACGAGCTCTAATTATCATGCAAGGGTCATATTCCTGTCTAAAGGCCAGTCACAAAAACAACACACTGCACAAACTTCCAGATCCTAGTTTTACGGAACATTGAACTATGTGTACTTGCAAGAATATATAGAGAAAGCTGGATCCTCATCAACTTGTGGTACACCATCGGCACTTTTCCCCTCCGCCCCTTCAACCTAGTCTTCTTTCTCAGTATAACATTTCTTCGTGTTTTGTCTTTATTTGTGTTTGGTTTTGATCCTGATTTTCTTCTTTAACAACTCTTTTTAATGTTACGCTTCTTAAACATTTCTTCCCCCCATTTGCCCTACCCAAACAGCCCTTTAAGAACCACTACATCCTATTGGTTCGCTCACAGCCACGATCCGCACCTTCCCTTCTCTACGAGGATACACACATAATTTCTCCTCGCGCGATCTACACTTCTCTCCTGAAATGGGCAGCAGTTTCCTTACGAGCACTGGCTCCTATTTGCCAGACTAACCCGCTCCGTTGTCAGACAGGAGGTGCTCCAGGGTCAATAATGTGTATTTCAAAACAAAACCGAATATCTGGTCACGAATCTTAAGAGTGGCAGCACGACTACGTCTCTACCAGACTAAAGGACCACGCAATTTAGTAAATTGTGTTCCTATTATTCAGTGCTGTGAGAGGATCAGGTCTCATAGAGATATTTCTGACAACCCGAAAGCCTTCGGTAAAAATGGAGATAATATGTAGACAGATTCCCAGAATATGTGGCCCCGAGTAATCTGGCAGAAATTGACCGATGTTTCGGAGTATCATATTGTTCCCACGACTCGTCTGTAAATGCTATTTCCCGGGATGCGATGCCAGGCAGTGTGATTGGAATTTGCCCATTTTTCAGGCGTTCCTGCTTCCTCCATCATTAATGTATATGAATGGTGGAGGCAGCAGATTCCTCTGAAACGGCAACACATTTTTATCAGACCGTAAAGTAACCTCAAATTAGAGCCGTCTCCATATTGACCATCGTAAGATCCTTAAATCTCACTTACAGTGCTTGATATAAAGACTAAAATTCATAAACTTAAACTTCAAGGATTAATTGATATATGTGGAAACCTAAAAGTGTAAAAACAAATCATCGCAACTTCCAACTTCGGAAAGAACCTCACACTCCTATCCTTGTATGTAAGGAGAGTGCGATGACGTATATCGCTACGGTATCTCTGGTCTTCATTGAACTGATGCACATAATCCCTTGTTTCCCTCAAACCAGGATATGTTGCTTGAATAATAATTACTCGGAACGTGTGAAAGGTTATATCCGTGGAATGCAGGTGTAAGATTGGACTTTCGGCAAGTTGGAAAGAAGCTGGCTGGTTTACTAACAATATTTCCAGAACAGTCTACAAATGGTTACTCTCCGAATACCATAATTACAAGGAAAGATTGAGCAGAACATCATTAAAGCCAACTAACCCCCTAGGGTTGAATATTTCTTAAACGGCTAATAATTCCTCAACTAGCCAACAAATACCCCGCAGTTTATGGAAACCGAAGACTTATGACTGCATTCATAAAAGCCTGTCACTGAACCAACTTGAACCAGAAACCACATCTTCCGAACTATTCTGTTCAGTATCAGTTTTAAAATAGCCATTTCGTCTAAGATCAGGTCCTACAAGTACCCTCTTTCCTTCATTTCTCCCCACCAAAACCTTGTACGCATTTCTGTTTCTTCCTATTCGTGAAACATGCTCTGCTCGTCGTATCCTCCTTAACTCATTAACGCCAAGTGTTAAGATGATTTTATACTGGGTAACAAAAGGAATTCTTAGAACAAATTTAGAAGTCACGATGCTGGGAGGGAGAAGAAAAGATTACACGGAATTAATTATTTAAAACTCTCGACAAGTTACTGGCAATTAAGCGTAGATTGCGTGTAATATATTAAGCGAGATAAAAGAAGACAACACAAGAATTAACCCACAATTAGGCTTACAAATTGCTTCTGCATCTTAGGTCCAAATTTTTTTCCGGCAACTAAGTGTGCCATACCAAGAGCTGTCTGTAACATTTATCATGTAATATTGAAATAATAAGCCTAGATAAATCTAGTTGTTTTACTTTATAAACAGCTGGAATTGATTCGAATACAAAATAAAAACTGGTCTTTTTCCTTTCTCGTCTCCGTTACCAGTGATGCATGCAGCGGGCACATCAGCCAGTATTTGCGTTACAACAACGAGACATTCACTCGGTTATGTCACTTATACAATAAGAGTAACCAGGAACTACGAAACTGTTCGTTCATCTGTTTTCTATGGACAGCTCACAAATACGAATTTGCAAGGGTTTTAGCACCCTACATATTTGTTTCAAAGTTTATGAAGATTGATGTCTATTGGACCGTGCATCATTGTAATAACTGAATAATAAAAAACCAACTAAATGCCACTTGTTATTTTGTTGTACTTCTTGTAGGCTCAACATGTTTCGGGCATTATTATGTCCATCATCAGGAGCTCGCGGCTATGATGTTGATTACCACATTGGTCGTTTCGTTCTTGGTTTGCTGTATGTTGGAGGATAGGTGAGGTTAGACTGGAGTAGTGTCCGGACTGAAAGCTAAAGCTCCTGATGATGGGCATAGTAATGCCCGAAATATGTTGAGGCTAAAAGAAGTACAATAAAATAATAAGTAGCTTCTAATTGGTTTTTTGTTCTTCATTTTATGGAGTCTTTTGAGTTTTATTTGGGTTTGAATAAGCTGCTCATAAAACTTGTGTCCTGTAGACGAGAATATCCACAATTTTAAAGACGCAGTTGAACCAGAATTTTGTAAGTGACATGAAAAATTTACTACTCTGAAGATCCCTACGCTGTGCCCGATCTTCGTTCCTGCAAAGCGTGGCTTAGGCAACGTAGAGCTTTAGAAAGTAAGGCAGGCGAAATGGCCAAAGTTGGCTATTTGTATAGGCAGCAGAGTAAAGGAGCTGAGTATTCGGAATCAGTTTTGTGTTCAGAGGGTTGCGTCATGGCAGTAGGTTGATAATGATCGACCAAAATGTGTCACGAACTATATGATCATGTTGCATTGGCAGTTTAATAAAGCTAGTTGCGTATGTATATGGTTATCGGTCATTGGGTTGAAGAGTGACATTCATTTAAATTACGCACAAAATTCAGTTCATACGTCAAACAGAACACACCTCGTGTCCAATATAAAGATTAACCAATTAATATTGTTTAGGGAAATAATATCGATTTTATGTGAGGATCACAAGAAACATGTAAAGTTCGTGCTACACGTAAATGCAGTATTATACAAGTACCGCTGTATCTTAAATGGCATAACACTTACATAGGCGAGGAATGAGTATATCAATAAGCATAAAACTCTCTATAGTTGAGTAAAGAGAGACCAACTTGATGTCACTTGCTTTATTATTTCTTTATATAATACTCAACATGTTTCGGATGTTAATACATCCATCTTCAGGAGCTTGCGACTTATGTGTTGAGTTATTTCGTGGGTGACATTGATCTGGTTTGATGTGTGTTGGAGTTACGTTGTGGTATGGCTGTGGTGGTGTGGTATCCATATGCAGGTTGAAGCACTGAAGTGCTTCAACCTGCATAAGTGCTTCAACCTGCATATGGATACCACACCACCACAGCCATACCACAACATAACTCCAACACACATCAAACCAGATCAATGTCACCCACGAAATAACTCAACACATAAGTCGCAAGCTCCTGAAGATGGATGTATTAACATACGAAACATGTTGAGTATTATACAAAGAAATAATCAAGCAAATGACATCAAGTTGGTCGCTTTTTACTCAACTATCAAGATGATGCACGGTGCAATAAACATAAGATAAAACTCTCTCTTTCATTCTCGTGCATCAAGACTTAGAAACAGTCTTGAGAAGTAATGTGAAATTCTACTCTCCCAACTAAAACTGATCCCCTGAAGGAAGATATAACTCCTTCTTGTAATTGTTTATAGTAGTCGTTTCGCGGCTCAGAAAGAAAGCCTGATTCGATTAGGTGGTAGTCGCCTTTAATGTTGCTGAACTGTGACAGCTGTAAACTCTGAAATAATTTTGAGCTACAGAGAAGTAGTTACGGATATTAATTTGTCTGGATTTTAATGTCTACCCCGTGTTTGAAAAGTTTAAATGAAGTAAGTATTATTTACCCAAAGTATTCATTTTACAAACTTTGTTGTATAGTACAGGAAGTGAACGAAGAGTAGAATAGAAGAAATAAAAGTACACTAAACGTAATGACATTTTCATTGCTTGTTTCTAGGAAAGAGCCTGACAGGACTGAAGATAAATAAATACAAGCCAGAGACATATTTGAGGCTGTATATGGAGGGAAAAACCACTATATTATGGCACATAAATGTGAACAAACTTTTATAATTTCTTCTTTGAAAGAAATTCCGTTTTATACGCACAATTTATACGTAAACTTCTTTAAAATTAAATAAAAATGTAACTTTCGTGACTACCTTATTAAATTCCTTTGTCTCTTATTCGTATTAAAGGAGAAAGCATATATATATATATATATATATATATATCAGAATTAATCTTGATGAAAGTTTGTAACAATATGAGCTTGCATGCAGATTAGACAGATGGCAACACTTACGCAAGCCATTCAGGAACCAGTCCATAAATCACAGAGCCAAATGTTTCACGACATCTACAGTACAGTACATATATATCCAAGCTTGCCGCCAGACGCACACAGAAGCACCCGCCGAAGCAAGGTTATATTTCATCGTTTTCAGTGGCACTTCGCCCTACCAATGGCACAGGTCACAGCTGTTTCGTCTGTAGAAAGACTATAGAAAAGGCAGACATTCCACCCTTCAAAGCCTGTGGCTTTATTCGGACTTATATTTAACCGAAAGCATACACATTAAATAAATCTTCTTATGTTCGTAATTTTAGTAAGTTATTAAACGTAAGCATACGAATATTTCAGATAATAATTCTTAAGGTTTCGCTGTATTTCACTTAATTAGCCTATCTAGACAACTCTTAAGACTTACGGTAAAATGTATTGAACATTAAATTTTATTGTATCTGCAATATTCTCTTGGGGGGGATTTGTTCTGGTAAATATTTAGCGGCTTACGCTCGAGATGTCTTCAACAATTTATACGGGTGTTTGTGTAAAGTATTCGTTATTTGTGTTTGTCTTTAAGCAGAACTGTATTGTGTTTAAAGAATTCAGTAAAACCTCCCAGCATTATGTTTAGACCCATTGATTTTTGTCAGACACAAGTCGGTAGGTGCCTCCACTCCATTTCATCCGAAGACGGGGACAGATTCAATATCCGAAACGCTGGATATTGTATGAATATAAGAAGAGGGGCAAACTGTATCATAATTCGCCAACGCCCGCTTCCTTTAGAATTGACACGTCAAATTTGGTAACTCAGTTTCTTGTTCAGTACACACAAAAGTCATAGCTTACTTTGGCCTTTTAAATAGCGGACTGGAGTTTCTGAATTCTGTCGAAAAGGTTTATAAACTGATGAACGACAAAATAGTGTCGTGAATTAAAGAAATTGTGCAAGAAAAGAACATTTATGTAAGACGTACGTTTCTAGTCTCAGATCGCATAAAGTCTTTTCATTGTTTGATTCCTTCTATATCTTTTTCGAGCTACGCCTCGCTCCTCAACATAGGCTACTTCCAATTATTCCCCTCCAGGCAGCTGTAATTTCTGTTTAAACCAACATTATTAAACATGGGGTGTCCCTGATTAGTGTCAAGAGATTTGGGTTGATTGATATCAGAGTCTACTTGAGGAAAATACAGTAAAAGAAGGGGGAATTACCGAGCGCAGTAACGTTCCACACCATCCGTGGCACTGACCACCGCAGTCTCACTGTGTCTAAGTTAAATGGAAACCAAAAAACTAAAGTGAAATTACTCATTTGCCCCGTGAGGTCAAAACAAACTTTCAAACTGTGCTGCATTATTAGGCAGGTATCTTCGTAGAGCAGTTGAAGGACTTCAAGATGAACCTTATTAAAAATGATCTATGCCTTTCCTAGTTTGTCTCATGGACTTGAGTAATATAAGCCACATATTGGCCTAATGAGATTAATTGATTGTTTCAGATCGTAGACAAGTTATTTCGACTGGTGGATCAGGATTTGGATGGTTTGGTGACCCCTGATCAAGCAATGGAGTTCCTAGCAAATCTTAGCAATGCCCGGTAAGTGCTCGTCATTAGAAGAGGAAGTGGATAGTTGATGACTGCTAGCTGTTTCCATCTTCTTTAACAATATCTCGAACTATGATCAGGAAACAAGCAGATCTCATATGTCATTCGTAATTTGTATGGAATGGCACGTTCCATACTTAGTATGGAACATGCCCACATGCCACCGTGTAAGCAGACATTCTTCACCTTGTGGTAATCTGTGAACTGACACCGCGTGGCCTATTAGATGTTGCCAACGTTTAGGAAAAACACACTATCTCCACATTCACAGCAGAGTTTTCTACCCTGAAGAGGGAAGGGGTACGTTTTTCGAAGCACTGTTAAACGTCTACTAGTCTACACGATGTTACAAAACAGATGAACATGCTACGAATCTTCACTTTGAAAACCTCGAAAGTTACGTATCCTACGTCTGGTCTACGTAGGCCTGTCCAACGAGTATATATGAATTTAGATTCCCAAGCTTCGTTTGTTCTTTTTTTTTCTCACGTTCCTGTTACTATATTCCTCACCCATCCCCTTTTAGTCTGAATCTCCCTCCGCCACGGAAAGAGGTCAACTTCATCTTTTAGTGTTACTGCTTCTACACGGTCACCCTTTGTAACTTGGTTGTCCTGACGTGCTCAGTCTGGTAGGTGATCCTCTTTCGGGAAACGGCTGTGTTTCACCGAATCACGTTTAGCTTTATTTATTATCTTTTCACTTATGTTTTATTTATTCATTTTATTCTTGATATAACAAATGGAATGTTATATCTAGTAAAACAACTAGATCATTTCTAGGAAACTGACACAATCACTTCTCTGTACTCCTACTTACACCACACTCGTACTCGACTGAATTCGCACTGGATTGTCCGCTGCTAACGTTTTCTCATTTAAATCTCTCCCCTCCTACCTATCACCAAATGTCCTGAATATACGCTGACAGATTAACCTACAACGCATGGGAATGAACAGTCCGTAACTGACGCCAGCAATCTTAAGAAACAAATATATTAAAAATTTTAAGCTACAGGCTGATGGATTATTGGCACATGGCAAACTTTGGAAAGTCTGCCACTTTGAGAGATGCAGTAGAACGGAAAAGTTGAAGTGACATGAAGGGAACATGAACTCTTGTGCTAATATACGGAATAAGACTTTGAGCACGTCCCCACGATTTCACGTAAGACACCTACAAGCTATGTACATGTATTAGAAGAACTAGACAATATCTCAGACAATAAACTTTATATGAAATTTGGCTGAAATAAAAGGATTGGCCGTTTAGAAAGGACTCATCTTTGTGTCGTTCTTTAATTTCTTATTAACCTTTTGGCGCCGAAATTATTTTTTTAAATTTTAGCACATCCTGTATATAAAATGTGAATAAAACAGGAACCAAATACGTTAGATTTATGAAACAAACTGCATTTTGAAGAGGAAAAAAAGGAGAGTACATACCATGTTTAAAATATTCAGTACCTGTATGTGTTGAATAAATATATAAACTGCAACGTTTAGAGGTTAGCGGTGCGGTACGACCACTATAGTGGTCATTAGGCGTCAAAGGGTTAAGGGAAGGCTGTTAGGATGTGGCACTAGAACCATTTCAATTATTAACACAACGATACATTTTATTTAGACGAAAAATATTAATTCTAATATCAATTATCAATGTAAACTTCAAGTTTTCTGGAATGTTACGCTATGTCTTTGGCTAAATAGTCCCCGCGTTTCGGGTAATAATTATTTCTTCGTCTTCAGGATCAAGCTGTCCGATCTTAGGGCCTTCGAAAGGTTATGTGAATCTTCAACGACACTGCTGTAAGAACCTAAAGCCTCGCATAATTAACACCCGTTACAAAAGACGATATACCAGTTCTTAAATGAAACGACAACACAGCGCTGAACGTTTCCTATTAACATAATTGGATAAAACTGAAAGGAACAGATATTTTATACAAAGATTCCACGTATTTCTAGATGTGAATGGAAAGTTTTCCCGCAAATTTCGGTTAATGACTGGATGTGAGATTTTGCATTATTGTGTCTGTTACTCAGTATTTGAATTAAATAAATAACAACCTGCAAGGAAAGAATCATATCTTCAACGAAATATTTAACAGAAAAAAATCCTTCGAAAATATGTTTCGGTTGTGTGAATTCCAGTTATGTTACAATAATCTGGCCCACTTCTCACCGCTAAGAACGGAAAAGCCTGCTGACACCAAGCGGCTCGCTGATACATTTCAAGTTTTTCGACAAGAATTTAAGAGCTTATTCAGTAAGAATATTGTCAAATTTTGCACGATTGAATCAACTTTTTGCATATAAATTTCAAATAAGTTTTACCGCCCCAGTACTGGTATTATTGACGACTGGATTTATCATTAAAGATAAAAATTAAAGAATATAAGTATTTTTCATAATGTGGCCCGCAAACATTTTTAAAATTTTTATTAGGCTCAAGCGTCCAAACGTTGCTCACCACTGGCTTGGGATCTCCAAATAAATACATGGCATGGTACGAGTCACAGACATGTCCCCTTCCGACTTGCCACCTTGCAAAACCACTCAGTGATACCGCGTTGTGACATTCCCCTTTCCAGATAATACCTGACGATTTTAAGAGTTTTGCTGCAAATATCATACAGTGGTGCAGCTGAGATTGTTAAGGCAAAGTGCCAGAAGTGCAGTAGACTTTCCGGAAGCTCTTTGATTCCATAATAAAATGCACTTTTAATTCAAGTGTATTCGTGTTGTTTTGCGGGTCAGCTTTATGTTAGACTGCATAACGATATTACTTTTAAATGATAAAATCCTATCGCATGTGATGCTGTGTCGTTGGGCGAATAGTTCCGCTGTGAGAACGTCATATCTAACAATGCTACTTTCAAATAATTCCATAATTGAACCTTAATTCAGTTCCAATATTACAGTTACGGAACCGTTTGCGGGTTCTGTTGTTTACGTAGAAGCATGGCCGACAGTTCCTTACTCTTGAGGAATGACGCTTCGTCAATACATAATCCAATCACGAAGTTTCGAGGCATAGTAGGGTTCTTACCTTCGTGTGCCGAGTTGTAGTTGAAGAATTCGTTTAAGTGATTAGACCCTGAGACATTAAGTGGCTTCGAAATGTCGATATCCGACAGGCATCCATTGACACGGGAAAAAAATCCTACAAGGAATTTTTTGTTTTATGGTTTTTAGGCGTGTTCGCAAAATTGAGAAAAATAACTATTAGCTTCTTCATGTCTGTCTGTCCTCTGTCCGTAAGTAAGCATGGAACAACTCCGATGTCATTGGACGGATTTCCATGGAATTTGATATTTGCGTATTTTTCGAAAATCTGTGGAGACAGTTCAAGTGTCATTAAAATATGACAATAACGGGTACTTTACATGAAGACCAATATACATTTTTGAGCATATCTCGGTCGATTCTTCTTAGAATGAGAAATGTTTCGGACAAAGTTCGTAGAGAAAATCAAAACACATTTCATTCCAAATATATACAGGGTGTCCCAGGAGGAATGTGCCAGACTTCGGGAGAGTGTTCCTTATGTTAAACTGTACCGATATAACCCAAAACACCTATGTCCAAAGTTGAACGGTTACGGAGA
>Ga0123357_10006264_pt1 | contig 14461 bp, 10 predicted proteins | sample TergutEmb28metaG_FD_89873 | JGI IMG/M metagenome (GOLD analysis project Ga0123357, IMG submission 89873) | Embiratermes neotenicus P4 segment gut microbial communities from Petit-Saut dam, French Guiana - Emb289 P4 | ecosystem: Host-associated > Arthropoda: Insects > Digestive system > Gut ...
AAAGGTGGATAGGACGCACAGGAAAAGAAGATGACGCGTTAATGCGGTGGCCACCCCGGTCCCCGGATTTAACCCCGTGCGACTTTTTCTTCTGGGGGGTTTGTGAAGGACACTGTCTTTGTGTCTCCACTCCCCGCTAATCTCCAGATTTTCGCAACCGTATCACCGCTGCTGTAGCTCTGGTCGACCGTGATATGCTGACATGCGTGTGGAACGAGATGGTCTATCGCATAGATGTCTGTCGTATTACCGAAGGTGAGCATCTGGGGAGGGGGGGGGGGAACCTTCTTGGAGAGTTTCTCTCTCTATCGGCGTAAGAACTACCATGATCCGAGTAGTTTATTTGTTGCGAATTTTTAAAATGTTTCACGGACTTATGTATAACTCTGTATGTATGGAGCGGTGTGTAGTTTCCGATGGGAATTACTTTTTAGGGGGTAACACGTAGGCTGGATACAACAGTTTCACTTATGCAGTACTTTTTAGGCCCTTTTGCAAAGTTACGAAAAAGACTATTAACTTCGTCATGTCTGTCTGTCCGTCTTTCCATCCTCATGGAACAACTCGGCTCCCACAGAACGGATTTTCATGAAATTTTATTTTTGGGCGTTTGTTGAAAATCTGTCGAGAAAGTTCAAGTTTCATTAAAATATGACAAGAATAACAGGTAGTTTATTTGAAGACCAGTAGCTATGAATTTTTTTTATCATATCTCACTCAATTATTCTTAGAGTGAAGAATGTCTCAAAGGTTGTAGAGAAAATCAAAAGACGCCTTTTATGTACAATAACTTTATCACAAAAATGTTACCGTTTATGAGAAATCTTGGAGAATATTGTTGAGCCGGGCAGGCCACAGATGATATTATGGCGCATGCGCACCGCATGCTGGATAACTGAGGGTACAAACATGCACTCAGAATGTGTAGCACTTATTGATTTTTTTTTTTCCACTGCAGCAGTGGCTGCACGGACGCGCCTCAATGTTACGTTATACGTACATTGCCTGTCTTGTTTGGAAAACTAACTTCGTAAGTTTACATCCACATCTCGCAAAACTATGACTGAAAGAACATAGCTATAACTTGCCAACAGTGTTTGGTTAGAGGCTGGAACATTTGGTGGCCTGAACTGTGAGACAGGAGGGCGTTGTGCCGTTCTTGCATTTTACTTAAACGGTAATAAATGAAGTAGGATTGACACAGCAAATTGTTCATTTAAAGAAGACAGGGGACTTATGTACGTATCATGTAACACGCACACGCTTTCCTGCAACTATTGTTGCAGTGGAAACGCAATGAGTATTACGTATTCGTAGTTTATATTTGTAGCCTTAAGTATCCAACATACAAAGCGCATGCGCCGTTTTGTGTTGTCATCTGCCATTTTTTTTCACACTATCTCATGAACGGCACGATATTCGGGAAAAAAGGTTATTGAACATAAAATGTGTTTTGAGTTTCTCTATGACTTTTATCTGAAACGTTTCTCATTCTAAGAATAACTGAGCGAGATGTGATCAAATATGTATATTCATCTTCACGTAAAGTAAGCGTTATTCTTATCATATTTGAATGAAACTTGACATTTTTTCGACAGATTTTCGAAAAATACATATCAAATTTCTTGAAAATCCGTCCAGTGGGGACCAAGTTATTCCATGTGGGCGGACGGACAGATGGACAGGCACACATGACGAACTAATAGTCGATTTTCGCAATTTTGCGAACGCGCCCGAAAACTGGAACGGTGATATGGTTAAGAGAGTTAGAATAGAAGAAATGCATGCAAAATGCTGGTCTGTGCATCACAAGCTGGTATCGTTCCATAGATCTGACGGTTATTTGCCGGGATTTCCATCGTGGAGTCCCGGGTTCGATTCTGGGCCTGTCCATGTGTGCTTTATGACGGAAAAAGTGACACTGTAACAAGTGTCTGAGTACTTAGGTTTTTATTTTCTTATCACTTTCGTTCCAAGAATGGGCCATAATCATTCATTCACATATCACCGATGCGGTGTAATTGGCAGCGTCAAGTCACACGCTTTAACCTTTTGGCGCCGGAATTATTTTTTTTTAATTTTAGCACACCCTGTATATAAAATGTGAATAATACAGGAACCAAATACGTTAGAATTATGAAACAAACTGTATTTTGAAGAGAGAAAAAAAAAACGGAGAGTGTATACCATGTTTAAAATTTTCAGTGCCTATATTTGTTGAATAAATATATAAAATGCAACGTTTAGAGGTTAGCGGTGCGGTATGACCCCTGTAGGGGTCGTTAGGCGTCAAAGGGTTAAAGTTGCAGGCAATACAGGCTCCACGGAAGTGGATTTTAAATTGAAGTATCTCGGTGGTAGGCCTTTGTGAATACAACAGTGGAGTTTCGGGTTTCTTGACCGTGGGAAATAGCTTGACAAACAGAATAACCTTCAGCTTCGTATGTACGCTCCCTCGCCATGAGATTCATCTAATCAGCTCCATTTAGGTACAAACTTTCAGCTTTTCTACTTTTCAGACCATCTATCCCCTTGCGTTTAAATGCGCACGTAAATGAAGAAGACTGCAAACTCACAGTCGAAACACAGCTTTATCTATAAGCAACAATCAGCTACATGTTTTGGCTATATACAGGGTGTTTCAGGATAGTAAATATTTTAGGAGGTGGCAGTATGGACTATTCCGAATAAATAAGTTCATATACACGTGTGTCCAATTTTCAGTGGGTGTGGAGATACAGCTGTTTGAATGTTACGCATAAAAACCTTACAAAATGTATGAAGGAAAGACAAATGACGTATTGATTGCATTTAATGGTTATGTAAATGATTTCAATAAATTGCAACGGTTCAAAATGAGTGTTCAAAAATCCCACCATCGAATTCAATGCACTTTACAACCCTCTTGGTAATAGTACGTGTAGCTCTCCTGAGGTCGTCTTGGCGTTCTTGCTTTATGAGGGCAGCACTGCTCATAATGCGAGCGACCAATTCGTCTCTTGTGTTTACTTTTTCTTTGTAGACTTCGCTTTTCATGTATCCCGACAGACAAAAACCTAATCTGTATGCACCAACTTCAAACAGCTGTATCTTCACACCCATTGAAAACTGGACACATGTTTATATGAACTTATTTACTCGTAATAGTCCATACTACCACCTCCTAAAATATTTACTGTTACTTCTGAAACACCCTGTATAGCCATCGTCATTTTTATTGCATTGTGTTACTTTTTTTTTTTCCTTACTTATGGTTCTGTATTCAGCCTGATGCTGGATATATATAACCGAAACATGTAGCTGATTGATGCTTATAGATAAAGTTGTGTCTGGACTGCGAGTTTGCATTCTTCTTCAAATTTTCAGCTTCTCTGCTTTCTCTTTTTTTTTCGTTTTTAATGGGAATTGTGTGGTGTCCGCCACTGTGTACACAAGTCAGGCGTCTGGTAATTTCCATTGACTCATCAGAGGCTGATTGCATTGTCTGTCAAACTGATAACGAGAAGTAACAATTGTTCTTATCTGCATCATGATCGCTGAAATTCTTAAAGGCTCTGAAGGGTCGTTTATTACGTTCAATTCTTTAAAGCTTGTCAGTCATAATCACGCGCACCTCCTTCTCTGAACATTAAAGAAATTATCCCCCTACGTCTATTTGTGTGCTTCATGTGGCTGGAAGAATAAATAACAGCAGTTGTTTCATTACTATTAAAAACCAAATACCTGCACGTGCAAAGCATGTAAGATGTATAGAGATCATACTCACCGCTACGTGTTTCGGCTTTTTCGACCGTCATCATCAGGAGGTAACACCTAAAAGTATTACATAGTTTAAAACATAATGAAACCATTTTTTATGTGAGTATGTAAGTTGAAATGACATAACACTGTCATTGCTTATGGTAAAATAAAGTGTCAACTGATAATACGTTTGGTTCCAATTTTGTCACAGATTTTTCACACCCCCTTACAGTAAGTGAATTTATTATATTATTGATAAATATGATGTAAATATGGAAATTGAATGCTGAGCCTCATATATACATCATAAATCGAGACTACAATAAATTTACTTACTGTACGTTTAGTGGATCTAAAAAACTTAAACACATTTTCAGCCAAATATATTATCAGTTGATAAATTTTATTTTACAGTAAACCATGACTGTGTTGTGTCATTTACACTTCTGTACTCTTCATCAACAATGGCTTCATTAGGTTTTAAAATATCCAAGTTTCAGATGTTACTCCCTCGTGATAGCGGTCTCCTGCCGAAATGTTTAAGAGGTGAAAATTGTATTTATATTGTGTAATCTTTGCATGTAGAAGTAATTGTTATTTTAATAATAAGTGTAATACATTGCATGGCATGAACTATAACAAAATAAGCATTAATATGTTTTCTGCGGTGTTCAGGCACAGTTTTATAAGTAAAGTCAAAACCTGGTATAGCGCCACCCTGAATCGGCGCTCATGAAAGTCTGTGAACAGAAATTTCCTGTTAACGCTGTATTTCGATTTACCGCCATCTTCGATATACCACCACAAACTGCGGTGAACAAAGAGTGGCACCATATTGCGGTTGACTGTAGGCCTATAATTTAGATGCACTATGTTGTTGTTTTTGGAGTTTTATTCAGATTATCAGTTCATTGTTTTGGAATTGTAATTTAAACAGGGAAGGTGCTGGCGAAAATTCAGGGTGATTTCTGTCTTTTGTTTCACCGACTGCTGACAGGAAGTCAATTTGAATCCAGAGGGCCCTGCAATTGGCCATCTTGTCACAGATTTTCTTGGTTTTCCCTCTGTTTTCAAGCAAATCCTTAGATGGTTCCCAAGTTTTAAGTTGATACTACACACTATGCATGTAACCCCCTGGTTTAACCTCATGCTCTGAACACCAAAAAACTCCCAAATTATGTGTTTTGTCATTAACTAGTAAGTAAAAATTTCACGGCATTTGTTTCAAACCGCGAGTAGCTGCCTGAACCATACATTTTGCTTTAAACCTCCATCTCTCCACTATGTATTAGAGTTGTGGTTCAGGTTTCATGTTATGGCTTTATATCACGTCCATTATCTCAGAAATGAGCTTAACTCTTCAAGCAAGTATACTCGAACATTATCCAAGTTTCTTGGAACTACTATTATTCTCAAAGAAAACAATTTTTATTTCCTGTGTTACAGCTACATCCTGGTGTAACATCAAAAGCAAAAAAAGGAAAAATGAAGAAAGAAGAAAGACAGCCATTGCTTCTGAGTGACACAGAACCTCTTAATGATACATATGATAAAGGGCCACTTCCAAGACCTGATATTCGAACATCACCTGACAGCATGATAGTTCATCTACCGGCTCATCTGGAGTCTAATGGCCCAATGGACATAAAGTCATCCTATGGGAACAATGTAGGAGATAACCGTTACAATCCGATTCTGGACCGAGATCTGGAACACCCAACCTCGTAAGTGCCGACTTCTACCAACTTTTAATTTTAACGTTATCCTGGATTTCATGTTTAACTTACATGCAACGCTTTCTCTAGCAGTAAGCTAGTAATGTGTAGCACCCCTTTTTCATAAAAAAGGTAAAAATCATTGAAAACATGTTATTGAAAAGTAAATTTATAATGGAGGTGTAACTAATGCTCAGTCTTTCATTTTGCATGTTTTGTAATATGTTAAATCATTTATTACATTGCCTGTATGTCTCAGTCTAAAGATCTTTTTCTAGGTGAATGGCAGTCAATATGACTAGCATCTAGGACATTTTAAATTATCTTAGGTTTTTCAAAAATCACCTTCTTGGGATTTTCCAAACAAATATTTAGTTCTGTGTAGTAACTCTAAATTAATGTAACATATTTTCCTATTCTTTCTTTTTTCAAATGTAAATAACCTAATGACAATGACTGTACATTTTATTTCTGAATTTTTTTTTTATGTTTTGCTGACTGTGCATCTCAGTATAATTTATCTTAGTAATTAACCAACTTGTTGCACAAAATTTTGTTTTTCGGTAAGTTTATTTCATGCCTCTACATGTTTTGAGCACATTTGCTCGTCATTGGGAGGTCAATTTTGACAATTTTTACCTACTGATGATGAGCACGTGTTCTCAAAACATGTAGAAGCATGAAATAAACTTATTGAAAAACAAAATTTTGTGCATCAAGTTGGTAAATTACTAAGATAAATTATTTCTGAATGTTCAAATTGACACACAAAAAGACACCCCACGAAATAAGTTGACTGATATTGAATGCCTTTGTGTTTTATTTAGAACTGTGGATTACATTTTGAACAGATAGGCACTTTGTGAACAAAAGCTTTTATTCGGTTCAGCTTTTCAGGAATGTGGTGCATGCTATATCCACAGGAAAATATGGTAAAAAAATGCATAAATTCATAAATTATTGTGTCTCCAAGATGAAAATGAATTCTAATGTCAGTGACTCAGAAGATTATTGTCTGCGCAGCATCGCATTTACATCTGAGGACTCAGCATTATTTATTTCTAAAATGTCACTGTCTATTTATGATATGTACACAATTACATAATATTTGTTACAAAACAATATTTTTGAATGTTATGAACTCACACTCTATTTTTGTATCAATTTGTTATTCAATTCGGTTAATACTATGTATGTGTTTATGATATGCCCTTACACAGGCAAATCTTATACATTACGATAAGAACTTGCCAAGTGAGATAATTAAGTCTTGTGAGGATGGGATAGTGTTGAGTAAGAGTTATAATTAGAAGTTGCCTCAACAGCCATGCAGGGGATGGACTGTGTGTCTTTATATAACCACAAAGCAACAAACAGAAAACAGAATTCATTTGCGCCACAAACTGTGATTAGTAAAGCTACTACGCACTCACGCATGCAGACACACACTTATTGAACATCTGAGAGAACTTTGATATTCTTTTTTAAATATTGATAATGAAGTCATTTAGTGGCGTTAACATCTGTGCCCTGCTGCTATGCTGGGTCAGGGGTGAAGGTTGTGATCACATGCTGGGTAGCCAATCCTGTCGCATACCTCAGGGGCGGTGATGTAATCAAGGAAATTATAAGTTCAGTCTTGATTTTAACTGACAATCATCTTCATGTACTGTGTCTTATGACAAGTCCATAGCCTTTTCCAAAGTGAGTTCTTAGAGAGTGTGATCTAGAGCTTTTTCTTCCGATTTCTAGTAACTTCTGGTCTTCTTAAAATTATCCATTTGCTACCAACATCTTCTTCATCATCTTCCTTTCACGTCTATCCTTCCCTCTGTCTTTCCTGTAATAATGTGTTTAGAAGGCAGTGCCTATGTAAGATGTGACCATTCCAGTTAGCCTTCTTGTTTTTGTTATTTGTAGGATGTTTCTTTCATCCTTAACTCCTTGCAGTACTTCCACATTTTGCACAATGGGACACTGGCAATACACTTTATTATGCATGGTCTATATTACTTTATATTCACTCTACAGCCTGAAGATGTCTTACAGTTAGCTGAAACATGTACCTAAATCGACGTTTTAATAAAGTAAATAGGCATGCATGACTGACAGTTACTTGCTAATATCAAGGAGGATGGGATGGGCAAGTTGTATAACACTCATGAATCAAACAAGTAGAACTTTGGGTTTTTATAGGCTTAAGAGAGTTGAAGTAACATTATACTGTAAACAGTTTCTAAATGAGGAATTCCTCCATTTGACTTGTGTCACCTAGTATGATTAGACAGATTAAATGAATGACAATGAAATATGTATGCATGGTGGATGCATTATGTGAATACAAAAGTTTGTTTGGAAAGCACTAGGGAAGAGATATCTTGAGTTACTTAGGTATAGTTTGTGAAATAATATTAAAATGAATGTTTATGGTCTGCATGGTTACTGTTTTGTGGGATGTGATGCAATGTATTTACCATGCAGCCACACTTTGTATCTACCAGACTACATAGTGTAACATTACAGCAGACGGTCAGCTTTGTAGCTACTGGCATGACAAAGTGACACTTTGCAGTGCTTGTAATGGATTCAACTGGCTGTAATTAGGGTCTTTTGTGAGACAGTGTTTAGGGTTCCATTACAGCAGGAGATTTCTTGACTAGATTGATCATTGCCAGCCTCTCAGAAATGATTTTACCGTGGAGGTGGTGAATTAAATACTGAATTAGTTAGCCTCCTTTGTTTGTGTGTTATTTTTTGTTCATGAGTTCTATTATTAGCAGACTTTATAGCACCACAAAGCTGAGGAATTTGTAATGTAATTCCCACATTCATTTTCTTATATTATGTATTTAATTAGAAATATGCATATTTCATTCTTCTATTTTATTTTCAGAAATTTGGATACAATGATCCATTTGTTGAAGGGAAACATAGGAACTGGAATTCTGGCCATGCCAGATGCATTTAAAAATGCAGGACTTGTTGTTGGAACCATAGGAACACTCTTGATGGGCATAATCTGCACCCACTGCATGCACATGCTGGTAAGATCTTGCTAATACAGACATCTAATACCTGTCATTTCCCTGAACGTAGGATATGTGGTATTAGCTCGTGTAGGCTTCTTAGAAAACACTATCAGTCTGCTGTCACCACTTGTACATGGGCAGCAGGATCAATCACCAAGTCATGTCTTCTATTTCTCATCATATTGTACTTGTGATGGGTATTCGGTACAACAAAGTTGTATTTATTTGTGATACTATTGCAGAGTGCTATACAGAATTATAATTTTATGTGTTGTTTTGTATGGGTGTGAAATTTGGTCTCTTGCATTGAGGGAGGCATGTAGGCTGAAGAGGTTCAAGAATAGGGTGCTGAGGAGGATATTTTGGCCTAAGAAGGACAACATAACAGGAGAATGGAGAAGACTACATAGTGAAGAGCTTTATGATCTGTACTCCTCACCAAATATTATTCAGGTGATCAAATGAAGAAGAATGAGATGGGCAGGACATGTAGTATGTATGGGAGACAGGAGAGGTGTACACAGGATTTTGGTGGGGAGTTCAGAAGAAAGAGAGACCACTTGGAAAACCTAGGCAAAGATGGGAGGATTGTATTAACATGGACCTTCAAGAAGTGTGATGGCTGGAGAGGGGACATTGATTGGATCAATCTGACTCAGGATAGAGACAGGTGGCGGGCTTTTGTGAATGCTGTAATGAACCTTTGGTTTCCATAAATTGGGGGGAGTTTTCTGACTAGCTGAGGACCTGACGACTCTGCTCCACAGAGTTACTTAGTTACATATATAGTCAGTTAGTTCATTGTTTGGTTGGTTGGTTGGTTGGTTGGATGGCTAGTTAATTAGTTTGTTGCTAAGTATGCATCATGAAGGAATATCATTGAAATACAGTAAAGAAATAGTCCAAGTCAACAGTGTCATGTAAGAAAACAACATACAGCATAGTGGAAAAACTTTTTACAGCATAATTCATGTTTGAGAGAAGAAAAAATGATAACTTGTGTCTTTTTTTTTTTTTTTTTTGGATGAGGCATTGTTGAGATTAGGTAACAATGTAAACAGCCAAAATGGCAGGTACTGACATGGTGAAATTTCCATGTGATTTTTAAAGCTCCTTTATAAGACCTCAAAGTCAGAGTCTGCTGTACAGTGAGTGTGCTAAATGTCATGGGGCCTGTGTCTTTTGAAAAACATTAAATTCTGACAGTTGTGTTCATTTAATTCTGGTACCATTATTCAGGGAATTAAATGAATAAGATTAAATGTTCAGTTACTTCACACAGGATGTGTTTTATTTGACACTGATTATCCTGAGGGAACCATGATGGAAGGGTTATGTGTTTACAATTAATGGTATTTATTTTAATACTGTTGATTGTCTGGTACATTGTAAATAACAAATACATTTAAAATTACCCAGTGGTTTTTTATGTTTTTTTATGTTTTGTTGACCGTGCATCCTGGTATGATCCTTGTAATTAAGCAACGTAATGCACAAATTTTTTCATCCATCTGGTATGCAGGAGCATATGCTCCTGCATACCAGACGGTCATCTACACAGACTGACATAAACCAGTTGTCGCATTGATACAATAATTCTCCTGATGATGGGCATATGGCTGCCCGAAACATGTAGAGAATAGAAATAAATATACGTGAAAAAATCACCCCAACGTTCCAACGATGAGATTCATATGTGAAAAAAATTGTGCGTCAAGTTGGTTAATTACAAGGATCATAACCCAGTGGTTGTTAATACGACATTCTCACCTTTAAATCTCACAAAGAAATTTTATTGTCTATTCCAATTCAGCACTAATTCTGAGATATTTAATCTTCTCAATGTGCTGTAGGATTCCTTTAATGAGAGATCAGTACATTACTATATTCATAGTCAGTTGATATTAATATTATGGACTCCAGATATTGTACAGCTGTTTCTATTTTACAGGTTAAATGTGCTCATGAACTGTGTCGAAAAATCCAAGTCCCAGCTCTGGACTTCTCTGAAGTATGTGAGACTGCATTTCTCACTGGGCCACCATATCTACAAAAATACTCTCGAGCTGTGAGGATAATTGTTAACGTGTTCCTGTGCATTACACAACTAGGATTCTGCTGCGTTTATTTCGTTTTTGTTGCTGTCAACTTAAGAGAGGTATGTTAAGTTGGTATTAATATTGCAGAAAGTATAGTATTTTGTAGAATAATAATTGAAACAAAGACCTCATTGAAGTCCATATTTTGTGTTTGTCTTGGGACAGTACTTCTGGATGTGTAATTAAGTAATTAAAGTACAGCGATAACTAAGTTGTATTGAAATAAGACAGACTAAATGGAAGAGTTGTCATGTAAATTTATTAAATATGGAGTGTGCTTACAATTTTCAAGTCGTATCACTCATCTCTGTTACATGATTTGAGAATTCTGAATTTTGAAGAATTTCTGAAAAAAATGTAGACTAAGAGCAACAGAGATGAAATTTTTGAGAGAAATGCTAGATGCTGAGTGCTTGATATGTGGGGAAGAAGTCTGTAGGAAATGCAAGAAATTGCTGGTAGATGATGCTGAAGCATGGCAAAGAGACTAGAGTACATCAGACTGTCATGAAACTTGTGAAATTCCTTCATGATTAAAATACTTTATGCATATAAACCCAGATTAAAGGGATACCAGAGGCAACTATGCTACAAGCCGGAAGGTCACGGGTTCGATTCCTGATGTTGTCATTGCAATTTTTCATTTACATAATCCTTCCAGCTGCACTATGACCCTGAGGTTGACTCAGCCTTTAACAAAAATTAGTACCAGAAATATTTTTTGGTGGGGTAAAGGCGGCTGGTGCATAGGGCTGACAACCTTATCACCTTCATGTGCCGATTTTCTTGAAATTTGGGAACCTCAACCTCCTGGAACCCTCAGGTCCTGTCCAGGCCTGTAATGTGGTAGCTTTAACTTTCTAGAGGCAACTATGCATTCAGTGGTTGTTGATCGAGTCATAGCCTTGCATGATTTCAGGCTTCCACTGCATTGTAAATGAGGTGTTTGCTCTTGTGGTATTTTATGCAGTGTTGACTGGTGGTTAGTTACCTGTGTTTTGGGACAGCTTATTGTTCATTTCTTCAGGGGTCAAGCAGTCTAAGAAGACTTGGCCTGCTTGACCCTTGAAGATGGGACCGATTGTCAATGCTGAGTAACATCCCAGAAGAGCGAAGACACAGTTTTAGCCCTTTTAATGACAGTGTCCGCCATAGGACTAAACGTGTCAAGTGAGACAGGAGGAACAAATGGATAGTTAGGAGATGGTGATGGATTATTTCAGTGTGTGTGTGCTTGGTATCTGTATGGGCAGATGGAAAACATGAGCATTATGTCAGGGTTACTGAGTTTCAACCTGCATTCCTGCTGAATAGATGGTCACCACTGCACCAACCCACTTCGTCATGTGTTGGGGGACAGTTATGATTGTGGACACACACCTGTGCATACACACATGCACATGCAAACACACCCAAGTGTGTTGAAATGAAACACAACAGCCAAACTGAATACAAGAAGACCATGATTGAGGTTTTTTCCATGTTTTTCCTCAGTTGTAAGGGAAATGCCAGGGTATAACTCGCAAAGACAGGGCACAGCCAGCACTCTTCCCCTTAGGCGATAATTTTTATGCTGTTGGTTCATCGTTAATCTTAGTTTGACCACTCTGGGTTCGAATCTCAGAAAGTCTTCCAACCAAAGTTGTTAACTGTGTCATTCTATGTATTGTTTGTGTATGAATGTGTACTGTACTACTGCCACCAGGTATCAACCCAATTGCACTTAACAAATATATTAATATCAATCTTCATGTTTGTACCGTGCACCAATGACAAAACACTTTATTGTCCAACAGATGCACAAATATGTGATTCATAGATTCATTTAGAATTACTATAAAATATTTAAAATTGCTCCAACATGTTTCAGATCACAAGGGATCCATCATCAAGAAGCTCTGTACAGTGCTTGGCTAAAATTACAGTAATGGTTCTATCATGTCCGTTTATATGGACGTAGTCGGTGTTATGGCAGCATATTTGCCCATGGTGCGTGTGTGTACTGTACAGTCTAGAGAGAACCATTACTGTAATTTTAGCTGAGCACTGTATAGAGCTCCCTGATGATGGATCCGTTGTGATCTGAAACATGTTGGAACAATTTTAAATATTTTATAGTAATTCTAATTGTATCTACAAATTACATATTTGTGCATCTGTTGAAAAATAATATGTTTTAATATCAATAATATCAATATCAATATGCATGATGAGGTATATAAAATGTTTAATATGAATCTAAATTTTGAATTATATTGTTGGGAAAATATTGTAATGTGTTGTTGTAAAGGTAGAAGGCGAAGGCAATACTGTACCTGTTCATCCCTTGAAGGTGTGTAGGGGTAGTAGACTCTCATTCTTATTTTAACCTCTGCAACATATGGAGGTGAGTGACTATATACCTGACCCCTCACTTCATCTGCAAGAAGGAACATTGGTATGCATTGAACAGGAAGGTGGGTGGGTGTCTGAGCCTGGCTGGACATTCTGGAGAAGAGAAAACTCTCTTGCCCCTACCTGGATTTGAATGCCAGATGAACCAGATCATAACTGAGTCTCTGTACTCACTATAGCATCCTGGCTCCTTTTATTATGTTGTAGGTGATTAAGCACTTCTCTGGATGGGACCTCAGCGTGCATCAGTACCTGCTAATCCTGTTGTTCCCAATGATCCTTCTGAATTGGGTGAGGAACCTCAAGTATCTCACTCCTGTTTCATTCTTTGCTGCGGTCGTCACTGTTATGGGACTGGGTATCACCTTCTTCTACATGCTACAGGACCTTCCTCATACTTCCACTGTGAAGGCTTTTAGTAGTTGGAAGCAGCTGCCACTCTATTTTGGCACTGCCATATATGCCTTTGAAGGCATTGGTGTGGTGAGTATAAAACAAATTTTATAATTGCACAATACGATGTTCGTACACCACCGATAATTTATTCTTTGTCTCGAAAGGCATCGTGTTTACATCCATTTGCAATTGATCACTGTACCTCTGAGTTCACCAGCTCTACCTTACAATGTATCATAATCAGTCCATTTTAATAAAACTTTAATTATTATCATATTTTATGTTGCAATGTATAGTCTAAGTCTTAAAATTCTCAGTGTATGTGTGTGGCTGTGTGTGAGATTGCATCTGAATTTGCTTTGAACCCCTGTAGAGTGGAAGTGTACTTATTAGGTGCAAAAATGAATAAAACTAACTACATGTGATGTATCTACCTCCAGGTTTTGCCTCTGGAAAACAACATGAAAAATCCTCAAGACTTTGGTGGCTGGACTGGAGTCCTTAACACAGGAATGGTGATTGTCGCAGCTCTGTACACAGGAGTTGGTTTCTTTGGTTATTTGAAATATGGTGAAAACGTTCAGGGCAGTATCACACTCAATCTTCCATCAGATGACATGTAAGTATCATCCAAGTGTTTCATGAAGTGTGGCAGTTTAAACAATGGCAGGGGGTATTGAAATTTTAGCAGTACCTTTATGGAACACATGAATAGTATTTGAACTGAAATGGATATAATTTTTAATCATGAAATAGAGTTTTATGTGAAATAAAACAGAGATTGTGCAGCATGTCATACAGGTACAGTAAATATCCTTGTTGCCTAAATATATGAAAGAAATTACTATGGATGTCACCATATCTGTTTCTGAAGGTGGGGCAGATGTAAAGCAGACATGAATCTACCCATTTTTTTGACAGTAGACAAAAATATATGGGTTATCTTGCCTTACATGAGCATTGTTCTGAAACTAGACAAATGTGTGTTACCAACAAGAGTCTAGGTGCAAGTGTAAACTGTAGAACTGTGGCCATGGCTTGGAGGGGAGGGGGGGAGGCCAAGGATTGGCAAAGTGGGGGGGGAAAA
>Ga0123357_10006265_pt1 | contig 14461 bp, 14 predicted proteins | sample TergutEmb28metaG_FD_89873 | JGI IMG/M metagenome (GOLD analysis project Ga0123357, IMG submission 89873) | Embiratermes neotenicus P4 segment gut microbial communities from Petit-Saut dam, French Guiana - Emb289 P4 | ecosystem: Host-associated > Arthropoda: Insects > Digestive system > Gut ...
AAAGATCTTCAAAAATTGCAAATTTTAATTGAGTTCATAAATTCTAAGACACTACCTTGACAATCATCAGAAATCTGTGTTTCATTTTCAGTTTGGTGGAAGTAACTAATGAAACAATACAGCAAATCATGTAAATTTTATTACAACAGTAAATCATAAATATACCTACAAATTTGCATAACATTTTGTCTCGTAAGTTTAAATGTACAAACATTTAGATTACAGTGTTCTGGTAGGTGACACTGTGTAGTTTGGTTAGCACATAAAAACTCCATAACATGTTACACACAGTTCTTAGGAGTGCACTTCCTAGCACTGAGAAACACACACAGTGTCATAATCAATGAGAATAGCACCCACATTGATATGAATTTTTTTATTCAGAGACCTCCTTTGGTAATGTCCACACCTCTTGAATCACTGTATTTAAAGAGATGGAATGCCCACATATTGAGGAATATGATACTGTTCTGTTAACAGCTGAACCAGTGATAACAGCAAGACCAGCTGACCAAATCATAGAGCTGCATCGTGATGCTGTGTTTGAGTGTGGAGTTACAGGAAATCCTCGACCTTCAGTATTTTGGTCCTTGGAAGGGAATCGGTCATTACTGTTCCCTGGAGCAAGAAGTGAGCGTTTCATTGCTTCCAGCACACCTGAAGGCAGAATCATCCTCACACTGCAGGTGATAGTACTGCTTTTATCACACTAGACCTGAAAATGGCTCATTTCATTTCCTACAGAAATAAATTTGCAGGCTGTCATGTAACATATTGTGGAACTAATCTGAAACAACAAACTTTATATAGCTTTGGCATTTGACATCCTGTTGTGTTATCTGTATTAAAAAACAGAACATGTGCATCATCAAGCACAGCCTTTATTAGTATGAAAATCTCGTTTAGATAGAGTAGGATGATGTTGAAAAATGTTTGTAATTTTGAATTTCCACATATAGCAGAACTCGAAGAAAACCATCCTACATTTTATATAAACAACTAAAATTAGAAATGTCAAATAAAAGGGCAAAGCCAGAAGTAAGAGCAAATGAAACACAGTTAAATATATTGAATGTGTGCACATTTCTGAGTAAATGTCATGTGAAGCAAGGACTTAAATGGCATATTTTTATTGTCAGGGTCAAGTTATTTAGATCAGCTCCTTTAACCCTTATCCTGCCAACGTGGAGAATATGGTGAGCTTCTAATTATGCCAGCAGATGGCAGATGGGATTTAACTCGGTGTTAAGAGTGTTAATGGGCCCATATAAATAGCGTTCTCCCCACATTTTCACCTGAGGACAGAAATAGATATACTTTGTAGTAACTTAAGGTTCTGGTCACACACAACCTCTTTGTAAATTACAGTGTCATCAAAACCCTTTAATACTGATTGAAACAAAATTTGTTTCCTATATCAATTATTAAACTGATAATAATTTCTCAATATTCCTTTTTAGTCGGTGACTCGGAATGACTCAGGAACAGTAGTTGTATGCTCTGCAGTAAATCCTGCTGGCTCTGTCATCTGGCGATCTCGTCTGACAGTAACATCTCCTGAAGACCATCCTCCTCCAATTATCACATTAGGACCCACTAATCAGACTTTACCAGTTAAATCTATGGCTGTGCTGCCATGTTCAGCAATTGGGAATCCCCTGCCTGTCATCACATGGTACAGAGATGGCGTTCCAGTTCTTGCTGGCTCAAGAATCAACATATCTGACTCTGGGACACTGCAAATAAATGGTGAGCTTTGAAGATGTTTAATTAACTAACTAACTCATCATCTATCTGTATATGCATGAAGAATTTTGGGAGATGCTAAGAACCAATTTTTGCATTGGCCATGCATGCAAATTTTTTTTTTTAGGTCCCTGGAATTTTCATGTGCCTGAAAAGGAAATACTGACCTACTGACAGGATGTTTCCTGAACTATATAAAAAAATATATAAAAAATTTGGTAGGAAATTATGACCTCTATAAAAAAGAAAACCTTCTTCAGCTGTGGGATACTCTGCAAAAGCACCATCTTCTATATGATGACAATTCCTACTTCCCATGTTTCCATACATCTTAGCACAATTGTAAAGGTTTAATATAAACAGCAGAGGATTGAACCAGACATAAGCAACACACTCCTGACTTAAGCAGTAACAGAATGAAGTAGTTTTCCAAAGCAAAATTAGTGTATGGAAGTAATGCAGTAAACTTATTATCAGGCAGATCTACTAATTAGATGAAGTCTTTCATTCTGCTTTTTTTTCACTAATCCAATTTCGTCACCTTTGCAGACCTCGAGAAACGAGATGGAGGTTTGTACACCTGTGTGGCATCCTCTCGCAGTGGCAAGGCTACATGGAGCGGTGCACTCCGGCTTGAGCTGCCTACCAATCCAAACATCAACTTTTTCAGGGCACCTGAGCCATCAACATTTCCAGGACCACCAAGCAGACCACATATTGTGAACAAAACCGATTCAAGTGTTACCATATCATGGACTCGCAATAACAAAATTGGATCTTCCTCTCTACTTGGGTATCAAGTAAGTTTATCATGATTTCTTTTAAATATTTTAGTTTAAGACACTGTTAATTGCTAAGATTATATACCACTAGTGACAGAAGAATGAATGAGTGTAGTGCATTGGTAAAATGATGCTGACAGGGGAAAAAGAAATACTCAGAGAAAAACCTATCCCACTGCCAATTTTTTCAATACAAATCCCATATGGACTGGCCTGAGATAAGGCTTGAACCTCTTCTGTGACAGGCTGGTCTCCAAGTGTCTAAGCCATAGCACAGCTCTGTTTACCATAATATATAAATATATAAACTTTAAATAATTTTGAAGATAGTCTACTTTAATAGACTTTCCTGGTATTTTATACATTGTCCAATGTCTCTGTCTAAATAATCTGCTAAGTTTCAGAGAATAAATCTGTCTTCATCTTCAGGTTGAAAGATGAGGGAAAGAAACAAATCTGGAGACCCCTCACAAAAGAGCTATTCTCTATCAATGGTCACTGGACCAGTAACCAAGACTAGCTCTTTCTAAGGGACATACAGCATGAGTATTTTGGGCAGTGTCCAAAATATGAGGTACAACGAATACAAAAAATACAAAATCACATTTTCTAGTGACAATTGCCCACTGGAATTCAATGGTTATTCATTTCCTTCATATCTACACCCTGCATGCATTTCCTTCATTTCTGTTATCTATTGGTTGCTAATTCTGATATGTGTTACACAAAAGGAGTGAAATTAAGGTACATCTTTGTCCTTCAGATGGTATATTTTCAGAATGTCTGGAAATTACATTTTTCCTTGGAAAGAGCATGAAAATAACAGAATATTCAATCACAAATTTTTGCCCATGCACCATGGTTGATTTGACAGACTGGTCCTGAATACATTTGGGCAGCTGCTTAAGACAGTATGATACATTCAGTGTGTATTTCCCCAAATAATACTTGTTGCATCAAAGGTACAGAAATAAAACAATAGAACCCTTGATCCATGATCCTAAGACTGAATTTTGGATTGTTACATTTCTCCCACCAAATAGGAATATCGCCATATTAGGGCAAGAGGGGCAGTTGCCCTAAGCTCTACACACCCCTGGGATGGCTCATTGAAACGCTATGTATGAGAACATTATGTTAAGTGGCTAACAAACTGGTTACAGTTCTGGACCCTTGATTTCTGCCACTCAGGTGATAACACTGTTTTCATTACAGGTAGAGTTATTTGGTCGGGAGCCTGGCACAGGCCATGCCAGCTCAGGCAGTGGATGGGCTGTGGCAGCTCGTCGTGTCCAAGGACCTACCTACACTCAGTATCACCTAGCTCCAGGTGTAACATATACCTTCCTGGTTCGAGCAGAAAACTCACATGGTCTGTCTCCACCCAGCCCCCTGTCTGAACCTGTCACTATGACAGCATCTGGCCTTACCTGGACTGGCGGGGAGAGTGAAGAAGAAATGCAGTTAAATGAAGCCAGAACCAGTCTCTTGACTGGACATGTGGTTGAACTAGTGGATGCTCAGCCTCTAACTTCAACTTCTGTTAAACTAGTATGGGAGGTAAAGTTTTAATTCTGACATGCAGAAGTACCCATTCTTCATTTGCATAGATTAATTTCATTGTCAGTGGGAGAGCATGTAGTATTTAAAACTTTACAGAAGAAAGAGTTTTATACTACTGTATATACCAGCAAATGTGTATAGTTTGTCGTCACAAAAATAGAATACAATTTGTGAATATTCCAGCACTCCTGCATACAAAGCCACATATGATTTCACTAGTACATAGATTCTAGATAAGAGATTAACAGCAACACTGCAGCTTCATTAATCCTAACAGACAGTTCTGTGTAATTTAGTCTCATTAACATCATTACTTAATAACATCAGTGCCATCTGGTGTTTCATAACAAACCATTCATTCATTCCGTTGGCATGTGCAGAATGTGACATTTCCTTGCCATTCTCAGAAGCTTCTTCCATTCCTCTCTTTTATATACTTTTTCCTGCCACCCTTCTCCACCAACTATTCTTCCATCCTCCCTCACTTCAACTTGCCATCTATTTCTTGGTCTACCTCTCAATCTTGTTGTTTCCAAATTCATATATAATACTCTTTTGGGAATTCTATTTTCTTCCATTCTCTGTACATGCCCAAACCACCATAATCTATTTCACCTTATTGTCTCTGTTATAGCGGGTTTTTTAACAATTGCATAGATTTCTTTATTGGTTAATATCCTCAATGAGCACTAGTAAATAGTCCATAAAGTGGCCCATTAATCTTGCATTAGCCCATTACGATATTTTTTTACAGATCTTCAATTCTGAATATGTGGAAGGTTTCTATATTTATTCCCGTCCCCTGGATGGTACTCGTTCGCCGGATTCTTACAACATGTTAACAGTACTTCATGCTGGTGGTGCCTCAGGCTTCCAGGTCACTGGTCTGTCCCAGTACACTCGTTATGAGTTTTTCCTCATCCCTTTCTACAAAACTGTTGATGGACGACCTTCTAACTCAAAAATGGCACGGACACTAGAGGGTGGTAAGAGAAATTCATTTACTACATCTTCAAATTTCTACCTGTGTTCAGTAGCATTATCACAAGACAATGAAGTTAAGAGATTTTAGGCAAGTTCACATGTCAAACTGCAAGTACTGGCCCTATCACCTCTGTCCACCCCTCCACACGAAATCACACAACTCCCATCAGGTGGATTACTTTGAAAATTCACATTTGGGATTTTTTCCTAGAATTTGTTTGCAATTACAATTTTTGTTAAAATTGGACAAAAATAACATGAACTTCACATGAATACCTATGTACATTATTATGACTGGTCTTTGTAATGAAGACAGAATGTGTTTGCCACATGTACAAAATGAGGCCTAAGTGACAACTGACTAACCAGACATCCCACCATTTACATGAAAAGTGCAGGAGAGAGGTCATCTTGCCCTTTGTCAGAAAAATACAAGGGATATGGTATCTCCCCATTTGTGATAAAAGTGCAAGAAATACGGTAACTCAACATTTTTGAGAGATGTGCAAGAAATAAGGCACAGAAAGAGAAGCCAGAGAAAAAGTAGCAATCTAGAGATAACATATCACGCATGAAGTAACATTTATCGCAACCACACAATTTATCAGACTGAGATTCTGGCAATAGTTTACAGCTGTGTTACAAACACACCTTCCATCAAAATATTGTGTCCATAAAAAAAAATTTTCTCCTTATATTTTGGTAAAAACATAACATGCTTGTGTGTTGATCCATTAAGGATCTGTAAAGTTTTTTCTGTTTTCTGTAAAATTGTGTATCAGAGGGTTATGGCAATTTGCTGCTTCATGAGCAATATCATCCTACATGAAAAACAAAGGAAAGAAATTAATGCATTTAGGCAGGAACTATTGGAATAATACAGAGAATAACAGACTGTACCAAAAATGTTAAACGTTGTAAAAGTTCAATTTGTTAAACACATCCTTAACAAGTCTGTCGATCAGACTGTAGTATTGTAAATCTCTATAATGGTAGCTCACTTCTCTATAGGAGTTCATGATATAACACTTCTGGTAACGAATTGTAAGTAAAATGTATGCAATGAAAGATTATTTATTTCCACTGCACCAATCTTACTAAATTCAGTAACTTCCTTTTATATGTTATACATTCAAACACACCCCTGTGCCAAATACGAGGGTGAATCAAATGAAAACCTTAAACATTTTTTATCTCGTAACTCATTGAACACAAAAGGTACTCAATGATTCCGTTTTCTATGTAGTCTCCGTTGCCACCTGTCGGCCACTCTTCAAATTATGAGTATCATTGTTGTCAACTTACAAGACAATCAAACTGTGTTTCATATTTTTATTGCACTGTTAAGGTTTTCATTTGACTCTCCTTCATAAATTGAACTAATTATTATTTACTGCTATTTTTATTTCAGTTCCATCTGAACCTCCAACTCATATGGAAGCAGTGTTAGTGAATTCATCTGCCGTCCATTTGAAATGGAAACCACCACCACTAAACTCCCACAATGGAATTTTGAGGAATTACCAGGTAATAAAAAAGGTCACAATGTTAGAATATTCCAATCTGTTTGCCCTGTAAGAAAAATAACTCAAAGAAACTGCCAGTCTTGAGGTTTTCATAGCATTGCCACTGAGGATTCAGGTCTTCTGGGACATTGTGTGGTTATTCATAAAAATATGACAGTAACAACAGCATCATCATTATCATCATCATCATCATCATCATCATCATCTTCAATCAACAATCATCACATGCAACTATCTTATAAGTCTGGAGCTGCCTACACATACAAGGTACAAAAAAGGTTTTTTGGCTACAAAAGAGAATCTTGTGGTGAGGTGGATTCAGTCAAAAAACACAACTATAAAATATGGCTAAATTATGGTGTTTATTAGCAAGAGGGAAAAAACTACATGTTTCGGCCTATATCGGCCATCTTCAGGTTCTAACAATTTTCTGGTAAAAGAGTTTTAGAACCTGAAGACGGCCGCTATAGGCCGAAACATGTAGTTTTTTTTTTCCTTGATAATAAACACCATCATTTAGCCATATTTTATAGTTGTGTCTTTTGACTGAATCCACCTCACCATATAGTTTAAACGCACAATGGGGATGGCACACCTCAGGAAGAGAATCTTGTTCCAACAGGTGGTAGTTCGAGGCGGTGGAGACAACAGTAATGCTTCCAGTAGAATTCTGACAAACGTCACAGTAAATGCTGCCACCCCATCTTTGCTGCTAACTAATTTGACTGCAGGAGTGACATATACTGTGGCAGCATCTGCCGCCACAAGGGCTGGCCCTGGACCACCCAGTGCACCAGCTACCCTGAGGCTTGATCCTACATCAAGACTTCTGCTAAAAGATCAGCATCATAGGTATTTTTATTTATGTATTTGTTTATTTGTTTATTTATTTATTTATTTACTAATTTATTCATGGCTTATTTAATGATAGTGTTAGGAGCTTGGAGCAGAACAGTTTTGAAAAGTATATGGAAGAAATAAGTCATAGCATAATTTGATGTACTGTCCTGGTATATGCCTGGCAGAAAAACCCTGAAAAACTTCAGTAGTTGTGCTGACCAAGACTGGAATATTGTACCTCCAAAATACGAGCTAGAAGTGTCAGTACAGCCAAATTACTTTGTATTCATGTTACATTATTTTATAACTATAATTCTGCCTGTAGTTTTGTATGGGTGTAAAACTTGGTCTCTCACACTAACAGAGGAATATAGGCGGAGGGTGTTCAAGTATAGGGTGCTGAGAAAGATATTTGGGCCTAAGGGGGATGGGAAACAGGCAACATTTATGACCTGTACTCTTCAAATCAAGAGGAATGAGATGTGTGGGGCATGTGTCATATATGGGAGACAGAACAGGTGCATACAGGGTTCTGGTGGAGAGACTTGAGGGAAACTGCCCACTTGGAAGGCTAGTCATAGACGGGATGATGATAATATGGATCTTCAAGAAGTGGGAGAGCCATGGACTGGATTGATTTGGCTCAGCATAGGGATAAATGGGAATTTCTTTGACCTGTTAGGTTCTCAAAGAGTTTGCTCCATGTCATTAGCTAGTCAGTCAGTTTTAATGTTATGGCAGTGGCTGTCATAGATTCATGTCTTGCCTGAAACACCTAATTTTTCATTGCAGACAGCCCACTGGACATGACCCCAGCCTCACACCAGGTCTAACTGGAGGTGACTTCCTCACAGAAACATGGTTCATAGCTCTTTTAGGGAGTATGGTGGCAGTAATGGTGCTCCTGTTCGCTGCCATGCTACTAGTGCGGCGCAGACAGCTGCTTAACAAGAAGTCAGCCCTCTCTAATATAAATGGTAACCAGAAAAATGACATTAAGATTTGGTACCACAAATCTATCTGAAGAAAAAGAAAACGTTTTTTAGGTTTAAAATTTATCCAAGTTACACTGACTTAAACGTTTTTGTCCCAAGCAACCATATGCTGCTGTAAAAATTACAGTACTCCCTGGCCTTCCAAACCACATTCTGGTCTCCATATGTTTTGTCAGTGCCATGTTGTAAGAAGCATAGCAAAATAAATCCTTTTCTTACGTATGTATTTGATTAGACATTTTCTGTTTTAACTAGTGAACTGATACATATGTGGATTCATTTTGCCCATAAGTTTTCCCTAGTACAACAGGTTATACAGTCCTTTCAATATTGAGACTTCTGTTTACATTGTACGCTTGTACCCCCATCTCTTGTCTATTGGTTGGTCCTATCTATACTCCCTATATACAGTCCCTCCATACTTCCACATCAGATTCTGGGTCAAATATAAGTTCCAAAATATAATTTTTATCATGTCTTTTCTCTTGATATTTGAGGTCATATCCCAGTCTTCTGATAAACAGCATGGACACTTGTAATAATGCTATCAAATATCTGCTTCACAGCTCTGACAGGAAGATTTCTTGCATTACATAGACTCACTAACTTCAGATAAACAAAAAGTTCCATTGATAAATGCACAAGATGAAGGAGGAAGTTTGACAATATAAATTGTAAAACTGACTTACTCATCTGCCACATACAGTCACAGTCAAAATTTTCTGGCACCTTACAAACACTGATATATGTATTATTTCTACAAAAACTGAGGACAAATGGCAGAAAACTATTGTAAGCAAATGTAAAGAAATTCACTGTAATTTGACTGCTGCATAATGAATATACATAAATTGGTGTCCAAATAAACAGACCAGAACAGATATGGCGTGAAAAATTACAGCTACGGTACAGTGCCACAACCATGTGAACCAAGCAGATAAACATTAATTTCAATGTCAATACATACATCAACAAAAAATTAAAAACTACAAAATATTTTTCAGTCTTTATCCACTGAAAATAATAAATTCCTCTATTGCAGAATTTACATTAACAAATGTTTCTATTTAAGTATTAACTCCATAATCTTATAACAGTAAGGACAGCACAATTAATACCAAAATCCAATTGTTAATTCCATTATAAAATTGCCCAGGCCAATATTCAACTGTTAGCAAACTGTATGTCCCTTTAGTAAATTTTAAAGCAGAATTCCCATAGCTATGACAGCGAGAACAGCTCTTTTCATACAGTGACTAGGCTGTGCACCGGATGACTGAGGAAACAGGGTTCAATTCCCAGGTTGAAAAAGAAATGTTTCTCTCGTTCAGAATGTCCATATTGGTTCTGGGGCCCAAACACACTCCCACTCAGTGCATATCTGGGGCATTTTCCCCAGCGTAAAACTATCAGAATATGAAGCTGATTGCCCACCTCCACCTGGTGCCACTCTTCCACATGCCTTCATGGTGTAGTGCTTTATTCAGCATAGAGATAATCTTTTATTGCCATCTCTGCTTCAGTTTTCTAATTGGTTATTTATTAAGTAATTTCTCAACTTTTAGGCTAATACACAACTACTAAAAATCTATTAATCTACCGTATTTTCTAAAATGGATGTGCCATAAAAAAGTTCAAACACAAAAATGTCCACAAAGGAAACACCTACATCCCCTCCTAATAAGATACATTGTCATTAGGTACATGGAAGAGAGAAAGATTAAAACATTACCAACACAGAGAAACACAAAAAATTGAACACAGTGTTTCAGAGGCAACTTCCATCTCCATCCTCCAGTAAAATTGGTGGGGTAAGATCCCACTTGGTTCGGCCCAGGATATTACTAATATTAAAACACTCAATTATAGACAGGGCTCATGAAAACAATGGTTCTAATTCTCAATATGCACAGGTCTGTAGCCAAATACAAATGTTTCTCTTTTAGATTCCTGCTCTAATGGTGGAGTTTTGTCAACTCCACTAAGTGTAAAAGCAGCAGCCGGGCTACCCCACCCACTGACAACACCAGCACCTCACACATCATCACTGCCACAAGAGTCATCACTATGGATCGAGAATAGACCAAACTGTTGGCGTAACTCAGAAAACAGTGACAAGGATACACGAAGTCTATCAGAGTCACGACTTCTTCACAATGGCAGTATAGTGACAGCAACAATCAATGACTATGCAGAAACAGGGATGCTGAAGCAGACTGGTTCAGGATCGGGCATGAATACCCCTGGCAGTGATGCAATGCCTGCTTATGCAGAAGTAGACCCCAATCACACACCAACACTCACAACATTCCAGGGACACAGAGGTTGTGATGAGAGGTGCGGACTTGCAAGTAGCGATGGCTCAAGTTCGCCTGCACCATATGCTACTACAACACTAGTTGGAAGCTCACGTCAACATTTAAATGGCTTGGTAAGCATTTATTTCAAATTTTAAGTTCAAAAATTGAAGTGGAAAGAGTGTACATAATTTTTTAGATTTTTATCCCTAAATTCTCAAGTGGAAGGGTAGGAGCAAATGACTTCTACATACAGCAATAGCAAAAGCAGTAGCAGATTGATGGATGAAACAAACAACGCCCTTCCTGTTGCCACCTTATGTACAGAGCAGACCCGACGTCCACCTCCACTAACTGACAAATTCCCTATACGTGGGTTAAGCTGTTTTTATTCGTGAAGTATCATATAGATGACATGTGTGTATTGCCTTCATGATTCAACAAATATCTCTTTAGCTTTTACTAACATATTAGGTCCATTAACAAATCTGCAGGGATTCAGATGTCTGGCGTAAAATATTTCTAGCAAAAATTATGTAAAGATCATCACCACCAGCACCACTGCTGCCAATGCCACCCATTCCTCTCACTCCTCCCCACACATCAGGCTAATTCCTGTTCTGAATTCACAGTCACCTCTTGTACTGTCTACCTACGTCTCTTAAGTCCCATTGGCTTGTATGTAGTAGCAAGCCATAACAGTCCACCATTCTACACTCTGTCTAGATGACTTTAACATTTTCCTCAGTATATTTATTGACTACTATTTCATTCTTTCCATATTTCTTCACTTCTAATTTTAGCTAACTTGATGCATCTTCTGTCACTCCCTAAGAATTCCATTTCTGCTGCTTGGATTGTGGAAGTTGTTTTACTCTTTTGTGTTCACGTTTCACTGCCATATAAAAAGTTAGTACAAAATTTAAATTTCATGTCTTTCCAACTTGCAAAGACTTAACAGGCATGGTCAAGCAGTCAGCAGGGCAACAATTGCCTTGACTGAGGTTTTTATAGTTTTCTTTAAGTCCTTCCAGACAAGTGTTAAGACAGTACCTGAAATTATGACATGACACCTTCCTTTCACATCTTTACACTAATTATCCACTCATCATCACACCATTCTGCATTATATAATCTGAGCTAACTCATGGCTTCATCTCATGTGGCAGCATCATTCGCATTACCTCCCACAGACTTCTACTCTACACCTTCACAGAAGGCCACATTGATTTTGAAGTAACAGGTTAAAATCCTGCCCAGGGGGTCTACACGCATGTATACCTGCATGATATTCTTCCCATCACATGTACATTGTTTCTATCAAATAAGTCAGATTTTTAAAAATCCTGAAAATGGTATTTTGCACCTACAATTACTTGCATTCTGAGCTCTTTCCATAATTTATTTTCCAAATAGAACACATCTGGTCACTGGACCACGTCCAGTGACTGGGAACAGTTCTTTCTGTCAGACCCATCTAAGTAGGTGCCTCACCACCCTTTTGTCTGAAAACAGACATAGATCAACATTCCAAAATATTTTATCCTGTTCAGAATACTGAAAGAAAGACGATGACCAGAAACTAAGTAATCCTGAGAACTATTACAGAATTTATAAGCATCCTTCTTTTTTGTAGGGTTGGGTGCAAATGTGTCCACCAAAAAATGACAGAGATGAGCCACCATATCCTTCCAACTCAGCCTGTTTCTTCGGTAGGAATGTGTACTCAGACTCTTACTTCTTCAGTGGATGCTGCAATGATTACAGCCAACATTCAGGTACCAGCAATGCCCACATAAATACGGTTACACAAGCACCAAGCAGAATGATAATTTTATTGTACAGAACTTTACTTAATGCACTATTAGCATAACACTATTCAGTACAGAAAAATTCTGTTATCAAAATGAATGACTGTTAAATCTTCAATACAGTGAATGCTTACAAATGTGCTGCTGATGCAACTTCCTTCTTACACTAATTACTGTCCAAGAAACTCTTCACAGTGCTTACAGTTCAAGTAATATTAACTGTCATATTATTAAGTGTATATCACCCAGCATTTACTCCCTCATCTGATAATGCCTCAGGTGGCAGTGTGGGCGTACCAGCAGCCTTTAACAACTGCAGTGGAAGTGGATGTAGCCGGAAAGCCATGTCAGAACTAGGCCATAATGACTGCCAGCAACTCACAACTGGTAACTCTCTTCCACCAAATAACCCTCCACCCTCATCCGTCTCTGTACCCCACACTCCAGCAGGCACACTACGAAGAGGGCATCGTAATCTTCAGCTCCTGCGGCCTCAGGTTAGATATCAGAGCGATGTAGTTCCAATTTTAAAGTACTCATAACACATCTTCAGTCCACTCCACTGGATGTTATGAAAAAAAATGTAGAGAATATGTGATATCAGGCTTCTGCCGCAAAGCAGGTGAGATCTGCCCTCTTTTGGGATATTACACAGAATATAGCGGTAAATTTTACGGATGTTTCGGGACAACCTATCGGTCCCATCTTCAAGTGTCAAAAATATATTTGGATTCTTGACCCTTGTAGATGGTTGTCCTGAAATGTCGGTAAAGAATTACCACTATACACTCCGTAATTTCCCTGAAGAATGCAGACATCAAATGCAGAGAATGTTCCACATAAAGTGTGTCAAACTTTAGGATCTTTTTATAAAAGTCTTTTTGATTTAAAAAATTATGTATCAATACATGCCTGATTATCAGCCATTACATTGCTACATGCACTTTAATGTCTCAAGACACTAAAATATTGTACAGTATTAGTTCTTGCAAACTACCTTCATGCCTACTTCCATGTCTGGCAAACACTACTCCCTGGTAATTGTTTTGAGACATGCAGAATTGTGCATACAGAACAGTGGAGGACATTTTGAACAGTAACCGCTGTAATGCAATTGAAAATTTACGTTCTTTGATATGTACTAAAAAACTGACTCTTTTCCTCTGTGTTGTAATATAACTCAGTAAACAAACATCAGTAACTCAGTAACATTTCTTCTGTGTGTTATGTGATATATAATTTTATTTTATATGGTATATAGAGTATTGTTGTGTGGTGTTACTGGACACATGTTGTACAGTACACTAAAACTCAATAAGTATCTTTCTTTTGTGGTGTTGTCTGATATAACTCTGATGCTATTTGTACAGTATGGTAAAGCATATGTACCTTAAAATTTTCAATTACAGACATGCATGTACATAAAAGTGTGTGTAGTGATGTAACAGTCGATAATCGGGTGTATGTTTATACAGCATTTTTAACTCAAAATGACCTATAAAACATCTTCAAGTTTGGCACACCTTATGCAAAACATCCTGTATAATGGCATTTACTGAGGAACTCTTCCAAAAATTCACACAGAAATTGACAACTAGGAACCATGCTGACTAATTAGGAAAGCTGTTCTAAGGAGGGTAATGTTTCTTTAATTTATTATTAATAATTGTTTGTGTTATTGTCACTTAACCTTTTGGCGCCAGAATTATTTTTTTAATTTTAGCACACTCTGTATATAAAATTTGAATAATACAGGAACCAAATACGTTACATTTATGAAACAAAACTGCATTTTGAAGAGGAAAAAAACGGAGAGTATATACCATGTTTAAAATATTCAGTACCTGTATTTGTTGAATAAATATATAAAATGCAACATTTAGAGGTTAGCGGTGTGGTATGACCACTATAGTCGTC
>Ga0123357_10006267_pt1 | contig 14457 bp, 10 predicted proteins | sample TergutEmb28metaG_FD_89873 | JGI IMG/M metagenome (GOLD analysis project Ga0123357, IMG submission 89873) | Embiratermes neotenicus P4 segment gut microbial communities from Petit-Saut dam, French Guiana - Emb289 P4 | ecosystem: Host-associated > Arthropoda: Insects > Digestive system > Gut ...
ACTCCCATTCACACCACACAGTCACCTCTCCCACTCCCACTAACACCACACAGTCACCTCTCTCACTCCCACTCACACCACAGTCACCTCTCTCACTCCCACTCACACCATACAGTCACCTCTCTCACTCCCACTCACACCACACAGTCATATCTCTCACTCCCACTCACACCATACAGTCACCTCTCTCACTCCCACTCACACCATTCAGTCACCTCTCTCACTCCCACTCACACCACACAGCCACCTCTCTGTACTCCCATTCACACCACACAGTCACCTCTCCCACTCCCACTAACACCACACAGTCACCTCTCTCACTCCCACTCACACCACACAGTCACCTCTCTGTACTCCCATTCACACCTCACAGTCACCTCTCCCACTCCCACTCACACCACACAGTCACCTCTCTCACTCCCACTCACACCACACAGTCACCTCTCTGTACTCCCATTCACACCACACTTGTACGCTACTGCTTTCCCACTGCACTGCCAGCGTCCGTTATCTGCTCCCAAACGTTTCGCCGTTTAAATCTCTCCTATCACCAACCGTTCTAAACATACGTTGTCCGGTTAAACCCAAAACGTACGGCTATGAATCGTCCGTAACTGACGCCAGCAAAACTAATAAACAAATACAGGGTGTCCCAGGAGGAATGTGCCAGACTTCGGGAGAGTGTTCCTTAGGTCAAACTACACCGTTATAACCCAGAACACCTATATCCACAGTTGAACGGTTACGGAGATAATGGCCAGAGTAGTTTGAAACTTTGACAGCTGTTTTTCACTTATTGATTACAAATACAAATTGAAACTCGCAGGAATATGTTGTTTCTGTAATGTTAATATCTGTACTTAACATAAAATTCACTTTTGAGTGACATAAAGCCATTAAATTGAACTACAAAAACACTCGCACTCGTCATATTTGTCCTTAGACTTCAAGTACTTTACTCAGACCGCAGCTGATCTGTTACCTTGTGACGTCAGAGCTACCGTGCTCTAGCACACACGCCAAGGTCACTTCATTACCATGTCTCGTTGATCGGGCAGGCGCATTGGACAAGTATGACGTCACGGACGGCGTACAGTGCGTGGAACCGCAAGAAGACCACACTTTTCTCTTGCCATTATCTCCGTAACCGTTCAACTTCGGAAATAGGTGTTTTGGGTTATATCGGTATAGTTTAACATAAAGAACACTCTCCCGAAATCTGGCACATTCCTCCTGGTACACTCTGTATATAAAAGTTGTTCGGCTGCACCTATTACGTCACTATGATCGTGGAAGTGATATAAGTTTAAATGTCATCGTTGTTAAAACTGCCAATATTAAACCGTAGAAACGAATGGCTTCTGCATATCGCGCCGATATATATTCTAAGACTTTTCGTCTAATTCAGTTTGCTCTAGGGTAACTATTCAAGAGCATATAGGATATAGAGGGAAATTTTTCTGGAAGTTAAGGAGATGTTCAAGAGAAGAGTGTTTATAAATATGGAGAACAGTTTGGGGTTCAGAGTTAAAAGCGTGCCAGACTTTTGTTTTGTTTTGTTTTTTTTCCCCCTGTTCATTATGTCAATCTTCAGCGTGGCTTGTCTTTTTCATTCTAAACGCATTTCGTGTACTGATCTGGACAGACCCTTAGGGTTGCAGGATGTTCCCAGAATTTAGAGACAATCGGCACATAAAAGTGGCAGGGTTGTCAGCTGTATGCACCAGCCGTCTCTACCCCCCAGGAGATAGACCGTGTACTTATTACTGTTAGAGGCTGAATCGACCCCACGCCAGTGTCATAATGCGGTCGGAAAGAATAGGTCAGTTCCTGCAGTCTTGGAATAGCATAATGCAAATAAAATTATAACTTAATTTGTAACATAATGCATGATTATTAACCCTTAAATACGAAACGCAGACCGCTTTATTTAAAGACCCAGTCCATACCGCGCTGTAAACACTTTTCATCTCGGTTATAAAAACCAATCAGTTTATGCTGTAAGTGGCACAAGTCGCTGTTTGTTCGCAGATAAATACAAAACACATGAAGAGCGTACAGTTGTTGAATGTTAAACTGCTGTTGCATCACGTAACCAGTAGGCTTTAAGGAGTTAAGTACTGTGTAATACGAGAGATCTACGGAAGGCTGGCAGTAACATCGATGCTGTGACAGTAAGATATGGAAGGCAAGACAGGAACTGTACCTGTAACGGAATTTTGGGGCGCGTTGGGATGATTTGCATTCTGGACTCTTCTGAGATGGTCATTCATTTAAGGCTCTTGGTCGTAACTTTTTGACTGTTTTTCCCAAATGTATATATCGGTCATATTACAGAATGTTTTTACAAGTATTAGGGTCTCGTTTTACTGACTACGGGATGGACGGTCCGGGATCGAATCCCGGTGGGGACGAGATTTTCCGCCCGTCCAGACCGGCCCTGGGGCCCGCCCAGCCTCCTGTAAAATGGGTGCTGGGTCTTTACCGGGGGTAAAGTGCGGCTGGGGCGTGCTGCTGACCACTCACCCCCTTCTAGTGCCGCAGTCATGGAAGAGTAGAGCTATAACTCTACCCACCCTCTGGGCCACACCGGGCCTGTAACGGGATCACTTTTACTATTAGGGTCTCGTTTTGGCATCTTTTTGTAGATTTTAATTACATGCTATACAGATTTTTCCACATTTCCCGGTTGTACATAAATTCGTAGATTTACCCCGTCGAAATATTTTGTAATATTTACCTTACAATAACATTTCACGCATAATTTGTAGGTGTATAACCAAACTTAATATTTCTAGCCATTATAACTAAATATTTAGTATTCGGATTGCACGATTATGTTTTCTTCAATTACGCATGACGCAAATATTATGAAACAATAGCCCACAATTTTTATTAATTTCATTCGCTTATTTCTGCCGTTGCACCCCTGTATGTAACAAGACATACTCTACATAAAGGGGGACGCGGTGGAGCATTTGGGGTGAGTAGGAAGTTCGCGGGTTCGACTCCCCATTGTGTCTTTGGAATTTTTAAAAGACATAATCCTTCCGGCCGTACTATAGCCCTGGGTATGACTCATCCTCTAAGACAAATGAGTATGCATCGGACGCCTTTACCTGGAGGTAAAGGCGGCCGGTGCATACGGCTTGCAAACTTACCACATTCATGTGCCGATTGTCATGAAATCCGGGAGCCTCAACCTCCTGGAACCCTCAGGGCCTGTCCAGGCCTGTAATGGGATTGCTTTATTTTACCTTTACCTTTACATTTTACTCTACATAGAGACATCAACATCCCTTACGTAAGTGACGTCATCCATGAAAGAATCAATAAACATCACAACAACCTGGCAGCCTATCCCAATCCACTATTACAGCCACTACTACAACCCGTATACACTAGCAGACTAAAAAGATGTTGCCCTTTAGACTTACAAGGAACCTGAAGTGACATCGCTGGATGAATACCGTACCACGTCATTGTAATACATGATATCGTAGCGTACTTTGTATAATCATCACATTAGCTTATATATTGTATCCTTCCGATTTATAATAAAAAATATTCTGCCGTAATCATTTGCAGGTTTTGTTTGTTAGCACAGAGGGCAGTAGTTGTAGCAGTAATAAACAGAACAGTCATAAATTTGCGTGGATCTTCATGCAGAGTTCTTACTCATTTTGTCGTGTTTCAGCCAAACTTTTAATTTCGTGTACATATTTTAGTAAGAGCCAATAAATGTAAAATTTCAAGATAATCCGTCCAGCGGGAGCCAAGCTGTTTCACGCAGAGGGACAGACATATATAGACGGACGGGAAGATAAGACGAAGTTAAACATCACTTTTTGCAACTTTGAACAGGCGCCTTATATAAAAATAAATAAAGAAATGTGGCATAAATTCTTATAATAAAACCAACTAGATGCATTCATTTCTCAAATTTATTTTTGGAATAAAATTCTACATGTTTCGGACAGTTCCTCTGTCCATCATCAGGGTCCAGCACTGTACACACAGCAATGGTACATGTCATAAACGTTTGCTGACAGCTCGCAAGCTGTCAGCAAACCTGTATGACATACCACTGCTGTGTTTAGAGTGAAAAACTCCAGATAATGGACAGAGGAACAGTCTGAAACATGTTGAGTTTTATTTTAAAAATAAATTTGAGAAATTAGTGTATCTAGTTGGTTTTATTATAAGAATTTATCACGATGCGCGGTCAGCTGAACGTCAAAAATGTGGCACAAATGGGAACGTAATATATTTTGTGAAGATGTCAGATAGAACCTTTTATTCTCTAAATTTGCAGACTGCCAGCTTTAGATGTCTTGTGTTGGATGCAGGAGCAAGATGATACTGGCACATCATGCATGGAATTAGCCAGCCACATGACACAGCCAAAAGAGCCGAGTTTGGAGAGACAGAGAGAGAGAGAGAGAGTTAACCGCCGCAAAAATTGCTGCACTAAACCCCTCGGGAAAGAAATGAGGTTTTTCGTCAGAAACTTGTCTTGTTTATTTGTTCTTTCCAGGTTTTGTTATTTCAGAATTATGTGATGTACTTTTTATGCCGCGTCGCTTTTATTTCCTTGATGTTCCGAGGAAGACAAAGTGTCTACTTTGCAGCCTCTGACACTACACGACATTCCGTCCTATTCGTTTTACTGCAGCAGAATTTAATGCAGCCCTATGTAAGGGGTTCTTGAAGCCACCGCAAAGTGACATACGATGTCTGTCCGTCTGTCTCTGGGTTTGTGTCTCCGTGTGTTTGTGTGCGTACCTCTTACTTACTTACGTACTTACTCCATGAAGCAGAGTCCTTCTTGAGAAGCTAACTGGTTCTGCAGCTAGTCAAGAAATTCCCCGCACTTCATGGTATCCGAAAGTTCATCACCGTATTCACAAGTGCCCGCAATCTGTCCCTGTCCTGAGCCAACTCCATCCAGTCTCCACCCCCTCCCACTTCACGAAGATCCATCTTAATATTATCCTCCCATCTGCGTCTGGGTCTCCCCAATGTGTATACATCTTTATTTCCCCAAAATCCAGTCTCTTTTCGGCCAGACTTCCAGACACTTCCAGACACTTCTCATATAAGTCGTGTGAGCCTAAGCTGATATTTTTGTGCGGGAATTTTTTTTTAGCCTGTGACCCGAAACGTGGAAGACGAGCCTTTGGAGAGCAGCCAGATTTTACACAAAGATCGAAGCCACTTGCTCGCTTTCTGAATACGTAACTCCACGAAGGAGAATCCTTCTTTAGAAGCCTACCATCTTTCATGTACTCAAGAAAATTAACCGCCTATAATGGAGCGAGAAAGTTCGATAATTTGTGAATAATAACCCGCAACTTCTCCAAATTTTCAGACACATGATGCCACGTTACAATCTTCAGCCATATTTACAAATTATACGCAATGTATTTTAATATTATCTTCATAACTACCGGTGGAGGGGAGGGGTGATCGCGGTAGCACAGTGGTTAAGGTGCTGTACCACAAATCGCAAGGTCTCTGGTTCGATCTCAGCTGATGTCATAGGAATTTTTCATTGACATAAAATCCTTCCGATCGCACTATGACCCTGGGGTCGACTCAGCCTCTAACAAAAATGAGTACCAGGAGTATTTCCTAGGGGGTAAAGGCGGCCGGTGCCTAAGGCTGAAAAACTTTCAACCATCCTGTGCCGTTGTCATAAAATCTGAGAACCTTAACTTCCTGGAACCATCTGGGCCACTCCAACCTAACCTAACTGCTTTACCTTCATAACTACGGCTTTTAGATGATATCTTGCAAAAGTGACCTGTTTTATGACTGTTGTGGCTCTAGAACTAAGCCAGTAATCAGAACCGGCGAAGCTGGATTGTTGGTCCCATGTGGTGCCATGTGGTGCCATGTGGTGCCAAAACACTAACATGTGAAGACATCCGCACACGAATTACATTCATTACTTAAAGCTATGATAAAATTATCCTAAAGTTTTTAAATACATTTATAAACTTTCGTGTCTAATAAAACCGGCATTGTCGTATGGAGCGGAAGCATGGACGTTGATGAAGAAAGAAGAACAAGCTCTGCTGATTTTTTAAAGCAAAATATTTAGAAGAATATATGGTCCTAAATATGAAAACGGGGAATGGATAAGTCGGACGAATCGAGAACTAGAAGAGATGGGTAAAGGAGAAAATATAGTAAAAATGGATAAAAGGGCTAAGGATAAGCTGGTTAGGTCACCTAGAGAGAATGGAGGAGGATAGGATGCCCAAAAAGATCTTCACTCGAGAACTGGAAGGCGCGAGAAGAAGGAGAAGACCCAGGGAATGATGGAAAGAGGAAATAGAAAGAGATCTTCAAGTGCTGGGAGTGAGAAGATGGAGAGAGTTGGTGGCAGATAGGAAAAAATTGAAGGACATTGTTCGACAGGCCAAAGCCCACAGTGGGCCCTAATGCCAATGGAAGAAGAAGAAGAAGAAGAAGAAGAATTTTGTATGTCTAATATCCCAATTTACACCTAGCATTTTGTTTCTTAAGTTTGATAATTTCTGGTCCAATTTTGCTACTGATGGACAAACCATTTCGCATCATTTGTCAATCCTACTCATATGATCGTCTAATAATTCCTGTCATTAGCATTGCAAACCCGCTGATGACAATGGTGGATATATTTTCCTTAATGACAATACAATGAAGACATTCCGTTCCACCTATCCGTCCATATATTGAAGTGAAGCTAATGTCACCTCTACTGAAACGCTAGCACGAATCGGCTGTTGGGTAATGATACTGTTTGTGAGGGTGTGGTTAGGAAGGGAGGTAGCAGGGGGAGATGGCTGAGATGTTGCTACTGCTCCTGGCACGAAACCTGCCTGTGGTGACACATTCATTAGCTGGCTCTGGCACTCCACAGGACCAAACGCCAAGTAGAGGCCCCATCTCAATCTCGCCAACCTACCTGCTGCTTCGCTTCATATAGTGCAAAGCTGACTTATGGGAGACATTCGGTACTTTGTCACAATCGGACAACAGTATTTATTTGATTAGTACCGTCAATACACAACATATGCAAAGACAAGATGTATTAGTATAACTGGGTTATATCTGGCGACATGTTTCGGCCGTTAAACGGCCATCTTCAGGCCAACAAAGAATAGTATTGTTAAGGTACAATCAAATTGTTTGTCCAATGGGATCCCATCTTTACAGAACGAAACGATCATTGTGGTAATCAACAGCATAGACTCGAGCTCCTGATGATGGGCATAGTAATGCCCGAAACATGTTGAACCTATAAGAAGTACAATAAAATAATAAGTGGCATCCAGTTGGTTTTTTATTCTTCAGTTATCACAATGATGCACTGTCCAATAAATATCAGATTAACATTTTTATTGTTGCACCGTGCATTTTAAAATCACTTTATCACACCAACTGATGCACTTACATAAAATTTCGCATTAAAACATTTAAAATCGCTCCAACATATTTCGATCCTAAGACCATCACGATTTTAGCGATGAACAATGTAGCTCCCTGAGGATGATCTTAGGATCGAAACATGTTGGGGCGATTTTAAATGTTTTAATGTGAAATTTTATGTAAGTGCATTAGTTGGTGTGATAATTATAGTGATCAGATTAACAATATAAGTATCTCAGTCAGTATACTGTACACGACAGGGTGTTTTATGAAAGACGTGTGTATTATTTGATCAGAAGAATATGGAATCATGAAATAAATGAAATTTTGTGGAAAATAAAGCAGAGATTATGCAGCATGACATAAAAATGTAGTAATTATTTTTTTGGCCTGAATGTATAGAATTAATTTTTAGGAGTGTTTTAAATATATGTTCGCGTATGTAAACGCAGGTTGTTGAAAAGTTATAGTGACTACGCAAGAGATTGGAGAACTGCATTTCGAAACTCGGCAGAGGTATTGGTACATTCGCTTATCGAGGTGAACTCTGGAGTCACCCAACCTCGTATTCAGTGGATACCGCCGTCTTTTCTCATTTTCCCAGCGGTACAGTGGCATAGCGTGACGCTAAGCACTTACATCCCTCTAGTGCTTGGGGTAGGAATGTCTGGAACTCTGCCTTCACTCCTCCCACCCCCATAAGTCTCCTTGATCGTATCATACCTTATTGTAGTTCCTTGTTACTTGCTCGTCGTTAGACACTCAGCACTTTTATCACGTATCCAGAGGCAAGAAACCAAATGCCACATCCATAAAAGGTAATAAATTAGTTCATATTTTCAGATATGATGAAATATATATATATATATATATAATATTCGTAACATGTGTTTGGGCTTAGACGTTAGGAATAACTTATCACAAAACACGTGATGACCTTCACCGTGAAACTGACCGTCAGGCTAATTGCAAATTTCAGCATCCAGCACCAATTTCCTTGTCTTGGACACGATCCTTAACCAGCACTATACGCCTCCAGGCTCATTTCTTATCCAATTCTCTATTTTCCATAATTTTATCTCTTCTTTCGATCAAATACATTTTGACTTCAAAATAAAAAATGTCCACAGGCTTATCATTTTATTAAAATTGAAATTTAAAAAAAAAGCGGAAGTACAAAAACCTTTCATATTTATTTCGGGAATTTGTTTTAAAGGCCACTTCTTCGCAATGTGGCCGCCAGAATATAATTATTAAAGAACTAAGCTTAATTACGAAGGGTGTGATATATTCCAATAATTTAAAACGTGAGTAAAGAAGTGCTTTATTGGCATTATATTAAATACCTACAAGAAACTTTTTATATTCTAGTACATTAAAATGGACGAGATTGCATAACGAGGAGCTAAATGATTTGTACTCCTCACCCAATATTGTGTGGGTGACAAAATCGAGAAAAATGAGATGGGCTGGGCATGTGGCGCATATGGGTGAAGAGAGGGGGGTGTATAGGGTCTTTCTGGGAAAACCGGAGGTAAGGAGACCACTGGGGAGACCTAGACGTAGATGGGTGGATAATATTAGGATGGATCTCAAGGAGGTGGGATGTAGGTATATGAACTGGATTGGGCTGGCCCAAGATAGAGACAGGTGTCGGACGCTTGTGAGTACGGTAAAGAGCCTTCGGGTTCCGTGAAATGCGGGGAATTTCTTGACTAGCTGCAAACCAGTTAGCTTCTCAAGAAGGACTCTGCACCATGGAGTAAGTAAGTATATTACACAGCCTGGTTTGCACTTCCTTGGTGTAATGAAGCAGTGCAAGAAATGAGTATATTGCACTACTGCAGAACCTACAGGCTGCATACGTTATTCTTGGCCTAGTTCTTGGAGACAAAAGTACTACGTACATTAGGGTGACCTTATACTGAGAGTACTTGAATGTATTGTGACTATTTTATTTGGTGTGTATCTTGTACTGTGTTTGTTTTAACTTGTATTGTGGTTGTTTTAACTTGTACTGTGGTTGTTTTTACTTGTACGGTGGTTCTTGTAACTTGTTTTGTAATGTGTGTGTGTGTGTGTGTGTGTGTGTGTGTGTGTATGTGTGGGTTTTGTAATGTGTGGGTGTTTTGGTAATATGTGAACTTGTATTTACTGTGTTTTGTATCGTGTGTACTGTGTTCGTTGTATTGTTTCGTTTATGTATATTCATTCTTATTTGTTTTGTCTCTACTAGTGTAAGGACCACTGCCACCGTCTGAAAACTGAATTGCAGTAAATAACAGTAATAATAATAATAATAATAATAATAATACTTGTAATAAACTTTCGACGTTAAATGTTAACAAATTTTAAAAATTTTATCAAAGGACTTTATTCCGAACTTTGTTATTCATTTTATCATTGGTTGTTTAAATACTACGATATTATTGTAACATTATTTTGTATTGTGGGATCCCACAATTTTTAAAATTGGCGTGCTACATGAGTTGCATTGGAATATAAGTTTCAAGTCTGTAGCACCTGATAGGCGGGTCGGGCGATTCGAAAAACATAGTGTAGTTCCGACAAAATATAATTACGTCGACTGATCATTTGTTGCTTTGATCGTAGTCCTGCTGACTGGGGCACCGAGATCGTTATTAAAAAACTCTAAACCAAATACCGATTAAATTCTCTGGTGATGGCAAAGCAAATGGATACTCACGTTTTCTGCAATCTCGATAAAGCAGAGGTCTCCATACCCCAGTCCACTGACTCTCTCGATCTAGACCTTGTCGCCGCGTGGCGCACGAGGGAGGGGGGTGGGGGGCGAGAGGGAATATAGTTGGGTAAGTGAAGTGGGGTGTGTTGGCAGCTGATGACAAATGATGTCTCGTGGGCTTGCCCCACTTTGCCCTCTGCTTTCTGCTGTGGCTAACCCGGCAGTGTCTCCAAACAGGGCGTTCTGGTATGTTTCAAAACTTACAGCTTCGGTATTCTAAACAAGGCATTCCGGGTACTCAGGGGCGCTATTTGACACAAACTAAGAACGTATGTGCAATGTTGATGCTGATGTTTGTGGGTCTGTGGTCTCTTGTTTTTGCTTAAATATACTGCGCATTCGCGATTGCCTGCGGTAAGACTGAGACCTCTGGTAACAGAGCCGAGAAGTAAACAAGATAGAGACAATACACGTATAACGCAGTATTGAGGTGCGTTCGCGTAACCATTGTTGCCATGAAAAATAAAAAAGTACTACATATTCTGAACGCGTGTCTGTGTCCTTAGTTGTCCAACACGTAAAGCGCATGCGTCGTATTATATTGTCAGTTTGTAAAATTATTTATGCTAGTCATATATACAAATATTTGTTGTGTTCTTATTGTTTTTGTTATTACGAGTACTAAACTGTTGTTTTCTGTATAATTTAAACTTCACTTTATTATTATTATTATTATTATCATCATCATCATTATCGAATTTCTCACTTCTCAGCTTTGGCTGCGAAATATTCACATATCCTGGGATGTAGTAATGAACAGAATTAGGCTCGGTGGTCTTATTTGTAGTTTAAAAAGTTTCTTACAATTGAACATGTGTCAAGAAGTACAGATTTTTGCAGCTGTATGTGTGCATTGGGGTGCAAGTTAAGTCTTGTTAGACTTTGTGATAGTGACTTTGGAATTACTCCCGTAGATGATATTACTATCGGGAACACTTGTGCTGCCTTTTGCTTCCACACAGCACATATTTCATTCGCCATTTCTTGGTACTTATTTTGTTTGTCGGTTATTGTTTTGGCGAGATTATGTGTATTTGGGACAGCTATGTTTATCAAAAAGGTGTTCTTGGTTTTCTTATTCATAAAAGTTTTGTCAGGTCGATTAAAATTTATTGTTTTGTCCGTAAGTATGCTGCGATTCCAGTACAAATTGAAATTTTCATTCTCCAGTACATTGGCTGGCGTGCACTTATATTACGGACTTTTATCTTTAATCAATTCGGCTGTTTCTGCCAGTTTCTGATGGATAACTTTGGCCAGTCCATCATGTCTCTTTACATACTCGGTAGGTGCCAGTTGCTCACATGCTGCATTAATGTGTTGGATTTTCTCCGATTCTTTTCCACATCTTCTGCACAGCTCGTCGGTGTGTAGCTGTTTCAAAATATATTTCGTGTAGTTTCTTGTTAGTATGACTTGATCCTGCATTGATGTTAAAAAGCCCTCTGTTTTGGCGAAAAAATCCGCGTTTGTCAGCCATTTATTCGACGCGCTTCTAAGTCTACATATTGTTGGCTTAGGTCATACGGATGGATTATTATTATTATTATTATTATTATGCCTTAGCCGATCACAGAAGCCGCACGATTTAAAGCGTAGGTCTTCGGACACTCGCTAGCTGGGATTGCGGGTTCGAATCCAGCCGGAAGCATGGATGTTTGTGTATTGCGTGTTGTCAGGTAGAGGTCTATGCGAAGTGCCAATCACTTGTCCAGAGGAGTACTACCGAGTGCGGTGTGTCTGATGGTGATCTCGAGACATCGATAATGAAGAGACCCACTAAGGCTGTCGAGCCATAGAAAGAAAATAGCTATGTCAGTATTTTCAGTTGCACGGAACTAAAATCCCAGTTTGAAGGACACACATTTCGTCGATGACAAATGCTGTAAATGAAGCGATCGGAATATGTAGGTACGTTTTCACCGTTTTATATGCCACGAAGGCCCTTAGGGTGTGTGGAGGTATAGCTCTACTCTTTCTAGGACCTCGGCAGTCTAGATAGGGGTGGGGGTCAGCCCCACGCCCCGCCGTCTCTATCCTCGATCAAAACCCGGTACCCATTTTACAGGAGGCTGGGTGGAACCCAGGGCCGGTCTGGACGGGCGGAAAATCTCGTCCCTACCGGGATTCGATCCCGAACCGTCCAGCCCGTAGTCAGTCGCTATACCGACTGAGCTACCCGACCCGTAGTGATAGGAATATATTGTGTTAATTATACAGAATATATTAATGTACTCTGTGGCAACATGCAGAATTTCGTAACGTTACACAGGCTGGTGTGTATAGCTGACAGAATGCGTTCAGTGGCTACGTAGCAAGTGGCGGTACAGATAGGAATATTGTCTGATATAGGTTGGTATTGTGGTCTTTTAATTACACAGTTGGTAACATTATGAATTACGCTACGACGTGCTAATCAGTGGTAGTGTTAGAGTTACATATGTCTAGTCGCAAAAGGACAAATTTCAGTTAAGCTTTGTACGAAAACTTGACAAGTTCTTCTCAGACGCAGGATGTTTTTAGTGTCGATGTGTTTTGCAGTTACAAATGTGTGGACTTAAATAACTAAGGGGGAAGCGAAACAAAGTGCTTGTTAACAAATTTACTTGCACGAAGTATGACTATCCGAGGGTATGTTTACCCATAAGGGATATGGGTGAGATAATGTGTCGGCGGATTAAAACTGGTTACTCCTTAGTACAGTGGGCCGGGTACCTCAGTCGGTATAGCGACTGACTACGGGCTGGACGGTCCGGGTATCGAATCCCGGTGGGGGCGAGATTTTCCGCACCTGTCCAGACCGGCCCTGGAGCCCACCCACTCTCCTGTACAATGTGTACCGGGTCTTTCCCGGGAGTAAAGAGCGGCCGGGGGGTGAAGCTGACCCCTCACCCCCTTCTAGTGCCGTGGTCAAAAAAGAGTAGGGCTATACCTCTACTCCCCCTATGGGTCGTACTGCCTGTACAGAGCCTCAGTGCCTGTACAAGGGTGCACTTCACCTTTACCTTTACTTGCAAGAAGTATGACCATTCGAGCGTATGGTTAAACATAAGGGATTTGGATGAGGTAATTTGTCTGTGTATTAAACCTGGTTACTCCATAGTACAAGGAATTCAGTGGTGCCTATCAAAACTCTGTCCAATGCGTCAGTTCGTAATAGTCCTTCTTGATAAAGCAATAAGAAATCCTTCAACCTGCAACACAAAACCTGGAATTCTGTTACATTGACTTCTGACATTTTAGTTACTGGATAACCCGTCTCACATGCGTGTCTGGTTTCGAGACTTTTTGCATACTTCGGTAACAGAACTGTCACGCAACATAGTGACAGAGTGACCATTGCTGTGGTCTGGAAAGTACTGCCGCGTATTCTGTTGAATGATTAACGACCACAGTCGAGCGACGTAATAATTTGACTGCCTGACCCCGAAGGTGAAACCACTACAATCCTTCAGTACTTCGGCAACCACTGGCCAATGTCAGAAGACAAATTCGAAGACCGTTCTTCTTAGGTCTGCTTAGGCATGTAATCGGCGTCGACCGTGAACGGCAGCTGGAACACACCAGAACACTGTGCACAAAAGTTGAAGTTCTAACGCTCGTTAGTCATATCTGCTTGTCTGTCCGTCTGTCTGTCAGGAAGGAACAACTCGTCTCCCACTGGACAGATTTTCGTGAAATTCAGTATTTGAGGATTTTTCGAAACTGCGTCGAGAGAATTCAAGTTTCTTTAAAAACCTGACAAGAATAACGGGCACCTTACATTTATGACAATATCTCCCTGAAATTTGAAATTTTTAAAAAAATTACAGGTATTTTGAATAATGTGTTTAGACCACAAAAAGACCTTAAGAACGCAAGAATAAAACTACACAATACACCAGCCCTTCCAGTTTCGTTATATGGCAGCGAAACTTGGACTATTAAAGCAAGTGACTTCAGAAGAATAACAGCAGCACAGATGAAATACATGAGAAGAACAGCAGGACAGATTTGGACAGATTACAAAACAAATGCACAAATTGCAAAGGAGTTAAAAATAACACCAATTTTGGGCAAATCACTGGAATACAAGAGAAGATGGATATAACATATAAATAGAATGCCTCAAAATAGATTACCCAGGGTAGCGAAATACTACTCCCCAACTGGCAGGAGGAATCATGGTAGACCTTTGAAAAGACTTCTGGATACGTGAGACCGGAACCGGTCAACAAGTGGCCTGATTCCATGACATATATGATGATGATGATGATGATGATGATGATGATGAT
>Ga0123357_10006268_pt1 | contig 14457 bp, 9 predicted proteins | sample TergutEmb28metaG_FD_89873 | JGI IMG/M metagenome (GOLD analysis project Ga0123357, IMG submission 89873) | Embiratermes neotenicus P4 segment gut microbial communities from Petit-Saut dam, French Guiana - Emb289 P4 | ecosystem: Host-associated > Arthropoda: Insects > Digestive system > Gut ...
GAATTACATGAAACACACAAACACGTTGTACAGAATTACATGAAACACACAAACACGTTGTACAGAATTACATGAAACACACAAACACGTTGTACAGAATTACGTGAAGCACCTAAACACGTTGTACAGAATTACATGAAACACACAAACACGTTGTACAGAATTCATTCTGTTGTCAGGCAAGTGGTACCGTACATAAAAGTCGCAATTTATTTCAAAGATAGGATTCGTGGAGCTGTTCCTCCATTTCTCCATACGTACAGTTCGTCTTCGTGACGTTTTCGCTCATTAAGTCCAAACAAGCCATTTACCTGCACCTCAATAGCCCCCGTCTATACCAGCAGCTATTAGCTTTCACTTAGCTTTTTACTGTACAAAAGGGACGGTCGAGATTTCAAGGACGGAAAATCCATTTGTAAATCTGAGAGGCGAAGATCAGATCCAGTTCAAGGAGGGACCAGAGGTGGATGATGGTCTTACAGGACGTTGCGCTGTGCAGTGGGCAGTTTAATGTTCACCGACGTTTTGGAGGAACCTAGCGCCTTCATCGTCATGAGTCGTTCTTGCATTACGCAATGCAGGTTTTCCAATTGTACGTTACAGAGAGTCGATGGGAAGCGAGACTGTGATGTTCGTACGGCAGCGCGTGTCGGTGCTGTGAAGAGAACCGAGCAGTGTGGACGGTGCTGCATACAAAATGAAAGTTTGACAGTGCAGCTGATTTGCCTTGCTTCAGACGGTAGTCCCCCTCCCAAAATTTCGTGACTTGTGTTGTGAAATAATTTTTTCCTTGTTCCTTGAAGGCCCAGCGGTAACTACAGTGCAGTCCCGATGTTCGTGATTAAATGGGACAGACAAAACCGTCACGAACATCGGAATCCGTTTTCAGTTTAAAACGGCTATTTGGTTTGGATATCTTATCTTACCATATAACATTAACACAAATAGCAAATAAACCCAACAAAAACCGTGAGGGTTTATTTGAAATACGATAAGAACATTATTCGAAGCATAATGTATGAATTATGTTAGTGCAGGCGTCTCATTGTTTTAGCATGCAAGCAATCATCCTCAATTAACGAAAGACAGAGCTTGACTGAGCTGTGAGTGGTCTGCGCAGTAGCACGAGCGACTCGCTACCCACGTGGCGTGTTCCCGGTTCCTCCGAACAAATGGCACAAGGCCCAGACATTAGACTTACAGTGGGTGATAACGGAAGGTCGAAATATCGAACATCGAGACTGTACTGTATCTGTATCACATACTTTGACACAAACAAAGCCTGCATCTTCTCCCCGCTGTTAATTCTTCATTCTGAAAACAAACAACATCCATTTGCCAGTACGGCGTCGGAGGCGCATTGTGTTTACTGTGCGGTAGGAACTCGGTCTTACATCAGACGGATGAAAGTTGGCCGTCAGAGAGTTGCCTCGTTACGTCCTGGGACAGCTACATCCGCGATATGTGGTATCATGTTTTGTTGCCGTCAATTGTGCGTATTCTGATATGTAAATAAGGCGTATCACATCACATGGGTCTGTGGACAATGGCAGGTCTGTCTATGCCGTGACATATGTAAATAGGGCGGCGTGGGACCGACCGTAGGCGATTTGCACATAAGGACTGAGAGATGGTCGCAGGATGTCGCAGGACACGGAATAACCTCCCGTCATTAAGGGGTCGAGGTGACCAGAAAATATCCTAACACAAGATGGCCGTGCAGGATATAAATTGTAGATGCAGATCTAAATAAAAGATGAACTTTCAAACAATAACGGACCTTGTCTTTTTTTCTGTTTGCATGATCGAGTTGCTTTATTTCTATGTCACGTGACTTCCTTTAGTCATTACACAGCATAATTAGTATGCTCGTATGATATCCACAACCTTCCTAGCACTTGTGCCCACATGCACCTACCAACGCAACAGTACGTCGTAATGTTCCTATATTGGTTATCCTCGCTATATTGTTCACTATTACAGATGTGCAAGTTTTCAATACCTGGTGGTTACTATATGTACCACCAAATGTAAAAGGTGTCCGTTCCGTGCCATGAAGGCAGGTAGAGCTCCACTCGTGTTTAACTTGGGCGCTTGATGCCAGTTGCCGGTCAGCTACAACCGCAGGTCGTGTTACTGGGTGGACTGCAGCGTAGGTCCGGACGTTTTGGAGAAGAAGGCCTCATTTGTACTTGCCCTCATTCGAATCCTGGACTGTCCAGCCCGTGGCCCAGTTGACCAACCGTCCAGCTAACCCGGCCCTACCACTGTATGTAACATTCACAATCCTACGTTCATCCCACACATCGTATTTGTGTGTTTTGTGTGGACCTCAGAATAGCGATTATTTCCTTATACAGCATTAGTTGACTGGTTTGTGTAACCGAGATAAATGCGCGGTATGGACTGGGTCTTTAATTATCACTCAGGTTAAATGCCACCTTCTAATTGAATCACAACTATCTGAGTAACTGTCTTAATAAGTCCGTTGTTTAGCGTCTTTCAGAACCCAACAATACGTCACGTGGTACAAACACATTTCGCTCAGCCACTGCAGAATATTCCGAGCCAGATGAAGCCTATCTACATTCTCTTTTCGTATGTCTTAGATAAATTCTAATGTTATACTGCCATCTTCTTATAGGACTTTCAAGTGTTCTTTCTGCTTAAATTTTGCCAGCGACATTTTTTTTTAAATTTCTTTTCTCTCCTATGCGTGTTGCATGACCAGCCCATCACAGTTGTCTTCATTTATTATAACCAGGCACTGTACGATTGCTTCCTCTCACTTAAAACCAATTACCTTCCGCAGTACAGTACCACTAGTCTGTGTCTTTAGACGAAAGACCAAGTTCAGCTCACACGCAACATAAGGTGTTAATTGTGCGTGCCTGTTTGTATGTGTCCACCTTTTAACTTCCCAAATAGCAGGCCAATAGTGGCGAAAAGAATTTGCGCCTTTGGTGGCCGCCCGAGCGCCAGAATTTGTAATTAACCGCAATGAGGAACAGGCTGCAGCAGTGGCACTGACAGGCAATGGTGCAGCATTGAGAGTGAGGCCAGAGCTATTGGCACGTAGCTGTACCGGCGTACCGGACAGCAGTAAGGCAGGCTATAGCAGTTCTAATGCAACAGACGGTGGGTGAGGCTTGTCTGAACGTTACGGACATGAACATGGACAGCGAGCCAGCAGTGTCGTAGACAAAGTGATTGTTTTGATAAACGACACTGTATCAACTGCCAATGTTGTATGACATCCAATCGCCATGAATCGGTAGAAATGAAGGAAGTGGTCTCGGTGCATTTCAGAGCACGGATCAGGAATTCACTTGAAGTACATTTGGCAACAGCGCGAAGATTTTTCATGTTTCCGGTTTGAAATGTTGTGTAAGTCGGCGTGGAGGGAGCGAGGAGAATAGAAAGAAGCAGAAGGAAAACTAAGGAAAATTGCAGTGAAGAGCAAGAAGAAAATTTGACGTATTACGACGGAGGAGAATGTGCTAAATGTGCTGAATATGACAGGCAGAATGGTAGAAAGAACAACGAAACTATAAAGAAGGAAAGCAGGAAAGACTAGAAGATAAGCCGTGGGAGTACGGCCGATAAGCAAGCACCCTGCCTCCACCCGCTCAGCCCGCGGGATACCAACAGCGATGATAAGGCGTTGTGAAATGAGTAGACCGACTGCGTGGTTTATCGTTCGCCTGCTTGTCAGGTAACGTCAGAGGCAGGACAGTCTGCATTTTAAATGTTATGTTCTTGAACAGCCTGATGGATAGAGCTGCTAGCGATGGCCGCCATTGGCAGCTCGTGCGTACACAAGTGGCACAACGTCTAGTGGCTACGTGATTTTTGTTCTGCACACTTTGCTATTACTTGCTCCGTGTGCAGCAGTTGACCGACCACCCTGCAGCCTCCCTCAATGACCTACACACTTACTTCCACCACATCACTTCACCCACCTTGAACGTGAAGGCAGTACGTTCTCCCGAAATCGCAACATGGTGCAGAAACCGAACGACGGCCATGTGTACATCTCCACGTGTACATGACGGCTGTGGCTCTCGCTGTTGCGGTGGCAGAACCCCGTCCAGCAGCAACCAAGCCTGACGGAACGTGTCTCTCCGCTCTGCACCCGCTGGCCGTAGGCCACTTTGACATGCAGCAATAATTATATAAGTGTTGTGAGTAATGCGTGGGAAAGGGAGCGCACGGTTGATTAGAAACTGGCGCGCAGCGGGAGCAGTGACAACAGGAACGGCTAAAAGAGGTCGAAAACAAAGAGACAATGCAAATGAGTTGCTGATAGCAGTGGTGTGTGTGGCCATGAGTGAAACATGGAGCGATGTTTGTGCTGTGATACCGACTGGTCTGGTACGTTATACCGCGTTGTTGGAGGAACGTGTTCTCTGAGTTCTATAACCCTGAAGATGGACGCTGCATTTCCTTCCAAAACGTTGCATACTTAGCTACCAAAATAAACGGCGTCACATTTTAGAAGACGGTGGTTTTGTATCGCCCAGTTCCGAACATGAGATAAGGATGATTGGAGCTATACCTCTAGGCCTTTCTGGTGTGAACACAACAACTTTACATGGCGGGCTACACAGCCATGTATTGTGATGCCTACACACCAAATCCTGCCCTGAAGATGGAGGCAGCAATATGCTCCGAATATTGTGTACTTGCTACAGAGACACGTGGCGACACGTACCAAAAGGCAGTAATATTGAGAGCATTCTTGTAATTCAGCTGGACTGTAGGGGAGGACATGATCCAGCTGACGGTGTGTCAGTCAGCCTGTGTCATCCCTGACACCTCTGAACTGGTGTGTGTGAAGATGTATATTCACTCTAACTAACTGACTGACTAACTAACTGAGTAGTCTGAGCAGGGTCCATATCGAACACCGAGCTATTAAAGAAGCTAACCGCCATTGCAGCAACTCACATTGTTCACAAGAGCCCAGCCACAATTTGTGTACCGCATATTCTGAGCCTGATGACTCTAGCTCACATTCCTCCTGTTTTGTCAAATGTATTTTAATATTATCATACCTTCTACTGAGCGACCGCAACGGACCGTTACCATAAAGCGACGCATGGCCGTCATGTGCGATATGCCGTGCAGTCTGCCGACAGAGAGCAACTCGACGTGTGCACGGAGGGGTACACACATTGTAGGAAAATGTAGGAGCCTTCTCAGAATTCTAGAGTGAAATGAAGCAAGGTCCATACAACGTTCGCCCACATTGCAACCCTCCATACTCGGCACGACGGGCGTACAGCTTTGTGATGCTGAATTCCACAAAAGTAAAGCCATAAGCACGTCTCTGGCTTGGTGCAGCCAATCAGAACCTATCAGCCAACATCACTTGTTTTCAAAACCATTTATACAGGAGTCCACTGCTGCACACAAGTCTGACGTAGGTCAATCATCTCAGATCGACACAAGCACCTTCATGCTGTACATTTTAGTATCACCCTCCCATCTATTTCTTGCTCTTCCAAGAGGTTTTTGAAGCCTTGCTTACAGAGAACAGGCGGCAACCGCGTTGGCACGCAGCACGTGCTTCGTGTAGACATTCTGAAGCAGGCAGAAACTGGCTAAGGCAGCCATTTTGCCATTTTGTGCAGATCTGTGTCATTTATGGCCAACTGCCGTTGCAGTTCTACAGCTCTCTGAAGCGCACTGTTAACTGTACGTGCCCCTGCTTTGTCGGTACAAATCTGTGCATTTCCCCCTCCCCATATATATATATATATATATATATGTAATTTATACACAATTTTAAGACCAAACATCGATTCTTTCCTCAAAACTGAGGTTTTACAGTGCTTTTTCCTCAGTTGTAAAGCAAATTCCAGGATATAACTCGTCAAGAAAGGGCACGGCCCGCGCTCTTCCCAATTATTTATTGTGTTGTTCTGTGTACTGTTCGTGTTTACATGTGTGCTGTACTACTGCCACCGGGTGTCAACCGAATTGCAGTTAACAAATACAAATAGAAATTGATTGTTCTTTGTCATGTAGATACAATGAGTTCTCTTTAGGGTGGGAATTACTTTTTAAACGTTATTTAAAGAAACTTCAGTTTCCTAAACATTACTCAAAACGGCAGAATCTTTGCAAATTCGTGTCTGCAGCCCCTTCAGATTTTTGTCCAAGTGCCAAAGTTGAAGTGCTCCCTGTGGCCTAATAACACGAACACCCTGTAACCGTTTCCCTTATATCAACTTTCCGGTCCACAGCGCACAGTGGATGCTGCGAACGAGCCCCTCAAGGGGGTAATCACCCCAACATCAGTTCGCTGACATTTGGCCACCCTCACTCATCTCGGCACCACATTTAATTTGCGATAAAGGTTACACGCCAACTGGAGCGCCGCAGTGCAGCGAGACCGATCTGTAGCAGACTAAAACACACTGACGTCACGTGCTGGACCTCATGGTCGTGCCGTGTAGCCTAGTTTATAGGTTCCGGCGTTTCGACGGACCTTGCTACCGCCATGTTCCAGACAGAAGTCTGTAGAAGCATTACCATATATGGAACTAAGCCATTTTATCTTAGAAGGCTGTAGAGGCAGCACTGTCACCCGAAACGTTGGTATTTATCGCAAAATTACAATTGCCGCTATTTGTTCTGTGATCCGTACAGAACGCACACTGAGAAAAAATGTGGAATGTATTGCGTAAGGACGTGGTACATATAGTTACCACTGTGCTTTCGAGCAGTGTGTCTCGTGTGCGTATCTGCGATTTCCTGCTGAACGTGAATCCTTTTGTATGTGGACATTACATTACGTTACGTTACGTAATCCTAGTTTTCTTGTCATTATTGCTACGAAAATTGTAGCGGATGTTACCTTAGTGCAGTTTTCACATTTTGGGGTATACTGAATGTTAACCGTCAGTTAAACGTAAGTGGTCACGAGTTGAGATAATTTTGGGGGAGAAGGTCCGCTGCAGCTGAAATATTTTGGACCGCTGCTTTGGAAGGTGAAGACAAGAGCGAGCGGACCAGCCGGTACCGTGTGCCACAGTTAGCAGCCCTCTGTACACGTATGCAAGAGGCCGCGTGACGGTTGAGACGGATCATTTTGTCATTTTAGTTCTGTTTCAAGGCGTTTTGCCGCAGTTAGTACTGAGTGGACCCGCACCTCCACAGACGTTTCTTGTAATTGTATTGTTTGTTGATTACGGTTTATTTAACAGGACTGTCGAAACTTCGGGTCCTGTTCCGGCGACCCCCTGCTTATCCTGCACGAACACAGCAACCAGCTGCAGTATCGAACCCGGCCCCTCCTGTCCTGGCGCAGTCTGGCTTGGCTTGTCCGGGGAATATGCGGCTTCCATTTTACGCGATTTCGCGCAACAATTGCACAAAGCGACAATTAACTTTGTTTGTTTGTCCATCCTTCTGTCTGTTTGCCTGTCCTTGTCTTATAACTCTGCTTGCACTCAACACATTTTTGTGAAAATTTCTACTGGAGACATTTAGTGCAATTTGTCGACCAATTCAAGCTTAGTTAAAATCGGTCAAGAAAAGCATACGAGTTTAAGTTACGTGAAGAGTGTGTGTGAGTCCGTGATCTTTATAGTGGAGAAATGGCGTGTTCTGTATGACGTACGAGCTGGAGACAAAGCAAGGTTTAACGACGTAAATGCAGTATTCTGTTGTGTACGGCAGAGCAGAGCGGGCTGTGGCTAAGCAGGCACAGGGGCACAGAGAGAGCACCACAAGTGTTATGCCCTGCCAGCATTCATGTATGTCCTGAAGATGGAAGCAGTTTGTGTCTCCGAAACTGTGGTAACCAGCTACCTAAGTAGCGCGCGGTGCTGCAGGTGTGCACGTGCAGGTTGCATGCCGACGGGGACGGACCGGACCGGACCGGACTGGTGCTGCTGATACCGCCTTAAATTAGGCTGGGCTGCCGACATTTCGGAGGAAAATGCAGCCTCTGCCTTCAGGAATGTCGACTCTGAAGATGAACGGACCATCTAACATAGTCTGCTTCGACACTGAGCAACATAATGGGTTTGTATCCATCCGCGGCACATTCCAGGCCCATCACGCTGAACCACGACGACTGTAGAATTTGTTACTCACCGGTCATCCTTTCAATTCTAAGTTCTGAGGATTTTACTTGTGTTTGGTGACGCCGTGTATTTTAGGTGGTTAGTTAGTTTACCGAAATTTCGGAGGACCTTCGTGCCATCCGCACAGGACAAACGGAAACAGACGGTTCATCCGAAACGCCCGTCCTGAACTGCCAAACTGCACTACTGTACATCCCACAAGATAGCAAAATGCAAACGTGGCTGACACGTGTGTTTTTCTTCTTAGAATGAAGCAGCATTTGATAATGTGTGAATATAACACGTGTTGCGTTATGGCTGTGGAGAAGGGAACTGACTTTGTAACGACGCTGAATCGAATGATAAAGGCAAATAAGTGGTGCGTGTGTGGGACCAGTTACAATTATGAAGCGCTGTTAATTGCACATTGTGCTGATTTGTGCCTTTTCGACGGCTGATTGTTGTAGGAGAGGAAAAGGCCTATAGACACTGGCGAAATTTTAGAAAAGAGAGTATTTGTTACGTCATGTAGACTCCGGTAAAGGAGAGTCCTAACCCCCACAAATATGGTAATTATTGAAGAGGGTCCTAATGTTATCCTACTGAACGCTACACGACCTGAAGATATACCGCTCAGTTATACTGCCTAAGCTTAGCTGCCTCAGTCTGCTGCCTAATATCTCTTTCTAAATATTCAGCATCTGGGGAAAGGGGCAATTAAAAGCAGCGATTTGCAAGCCTTGCTTCTAACTCAACACTCGTCAGACAGTTCTATAAGCATGGCATTGAACAAGGTGTTTTAACTTCCCGCAAACAGCCTCACAAGGGCCAGCCGATTAGTGCTGTTTGGGAGCAAACCCTGTTGTTATGTTGACCATCACAAAGAGACTGTATAAAAGTGAAGGACCTGACTGTCGCAGTACGCGGTACGCGGTACGCGGTACGCACAGCTCTACTGAAGCTCCTTAATCCACTGGGTGTCCATTCTTCAGCGGAACCGTCCATACCTGCACAGCTGCTTAAAGACTGAGGAAGCTGCCCGCCCCTCGTTAAAAAGAACTCTGTATTTTCTGGTCTTCCTGCGAAATTTTTGAATTATGTTATTGTTGTCAACCAGCCGTCGTATACAGAACTGCATCTGACCAAACTGTACCAGAGTCGGCTGCAGACTGGCTGACGGAAACTGACGCCCAAGGAGAACCGCGCATTCGGCGCCACTCCTCAAGGAAAGATCTTGGCTGAGGTTTCTGGCGAAAAAGGAAATACTTCTCATGTATTTCCTCACTAATTTATTTAACCGTAATCTAGTAAGTCGTGCATAATTATTTAGTTTATCCTTCCAACCGCTGTTTCACAGATGATGCAAGCCTGCCTTGTTGCATCACCAATACAACTCACTGGCTAAACAAGATTCCACATCCTTTAGTTTTAACCTTAAATCCTTACTAGCAGGACACACACACACGCACTTTCCGAAAATCTAGAACATATTTCGAAATTACAGGCGCCAGTTCCAGACTGAGCACTCACAATATCAGGTGCAACTCTATAATACATTATCGCCCAGGATTGGTGCAGCTCTGCTTGTTACACGCTTTGCTGCTTCTGAAGTTGATACAGGATCGTAACATAACCGAATGAATGACTGTGAAACCCAAAATAATCGAAAGCTAGTGGCGGGAAGGAAGACCGGGGGGCAGGGGAGCAGATCAATATTGTAATGGAGATGCCGGCTGGTTGGTTGCTTGTCAGGGTGAGGGCCAGTGGAACTGCAGGTGTAGTGACACTGAGAGCATCTGCATACAGCATTGTTCCGTTATGACGCCGTGAGCCCTGATACGTAGGTTCCAACGTTTCGGGCAAAACTGTTCAGGGCACAAGATGGAAGCAGCAGTACCCTCAATCCTGATGATGGAGGCAATATATTTCTCCGAAACGTTGCTTTGCAGCCACCTCACCTCAAGTCGTCACATCTTTTTACCTCCTTACCGTAAGTTCATTTCGCGTGCATACGTGAGAGATAATGGATGTGACTTTGACGTTGCACACACACACACACACACACAAACCTAGCCTATACGGACCGCCGACTCGCCCCAGTTCTTCCTCCAAACGGCAACAGTTCGTTAGTTAAGGCTGTCAGTCCCAACGCTAAGGCAGGCCAATGTTCACATACAAACGCCACCCTTCTTACAGACAGCATTTCGGTAACCAAAAGTCATCAGCGCTAGATTCACCTTGTCTAACAACTTCACACTTTGGTCGATTTATTATTTTTTTGTAGGAAGTTCAAACTGCACCTTGGATTGGCATCTAATGGCGTGGCTTAGCGTTTATCGAGCAAGCTCATCAGTCGGTCGGTTCGCAGCTGGCAGTGAACGCACACAGCACAGGACACAGGACAGCCACTCTTGCTCTTCACGATGTCCTACATATCACTGATTCATTTGACGGTGGCTAAGCTTCGCCCGTTGTTTCTACTGTTAATTGCAACGTATGGATAAAGACAGGCAGGGGTATTCGTGGGAAATCTGAAGTACTCGACACTTTCTGCACCACAAATCTGCCACGGACTAACTTAGAATTGAACCCGGGCCCCAGCGATGAGAGGCCGCGACTAACTGTCCGAACCATGGCATAACCAATGGTGCATATATTGACCTGAATTTATATAAAGACCCAGTCCGTACCGCGTAGGAAACACTCTCCATCTCTGTTATAGAAACCAGTCAGTTAATGTTGTATAGGGAAATAATCGCTGTTTGTTCTCAGATCCACACAAAACACATAAATACACTGTGTGGGCAAAACGTAGAATTGTGAATGTTAAACTGGTGGTACATATAGTGACCACTGTGCGGTACATATAGTGACCAGTGGGCTTTGAAAGTTTAAATGTCTGTTATACACAAACCAGTCAGTCAATGCTGTATAGGGAGATAATCGCTGTTTGTTCTCAGATCCACACAAAACACATAAATACACTGTGTGGGCAGAACGTAGGATTTATATTGGTACAGAAAGTGGTACGTAATGTTACCACTGTACTTTATAGGTATCAACAGAAACCAGTAGCAATAAGGGAAGCGGAGCCGTTACGTATCAAGGCAGCTTCGTCAAGTGCTTGCAGCAGTACAAAGAACCGAACTCCACGCAAGATGCTACTCAGTTGTTACAATGCAAATACCACACCTGCTGTTATACATGCCGGTGGAGTGGACGGACGGACGGACGGATGGAGATCGTCTTGTTTTTTTAAATAAAAAACGTAACTTCCTGAGACGCTGTAACTTCCGTCCCGGTGTTCAGCCATTGAGATAAATGACAAGGTAAGGGGGTGCGGTGGGCTGGGGGAACTGCCTGACAAAGAAGCCTGCAGTTAATTCCAATGGATAAACTGGCTGCGCTCCCCTCTATCGCACGCAACTAATTATCTATCCCACAGCGTGCCCCCACCGTCGCCATGTGTTTCTATCCGCAAGTAACGACTCGAAAAGGCTTGAGGTATTTGTACTAATTTGGTGTTAACTGACTGCACGGAGCAGAGACCTTGAGAAGCTGACCGGTTCTCAGCTAGTCAAGAAACTCCCCGCATTTTATGGTACCCGAAAGTTCAGTACCGCGTTCACAAGAGCCCGCCACTTGTCCCTATCCTGAGCCAGATCAATCCAGTCTATGTCCCCCATCCCATTTCCTGAACATTCATATTAATATTATTCTCCCAACTACGCCTGTGTCTTCCAAATGGTCCTTTTCCATCAGGACTTCCTACCAGAACCCTCTATACACCTCTGCTCTTCCCCATACATGCTACATACCCCGCCAATCTCATTCTTCAAGATTATATCACCCGAATAATATTTCGTGAAAAGTACAGATCATTAAGCTCCTCATTATGTAGTTTTTCTCCACTCCCCTATTACCTCGTCCCACTTAGGTCCAAATATCCTCCTCAGCACCCTACTCTCAAACACACTCAGCCTACGTTCCTCCCTCAGCGTGAACGACCAAGTTTCACACCCATAGAACGTACCAGGCAAATTACAGTTCTGTATATATTAATCTGTATATTTTTTAAGAGCAAATTGAGAGACAAACGATGCTGCACCGTGCGATAGCAAGCATTCCCTGACTTCAATCTGCTCTTAATTTCTTCCTGAATAGAATTTTGAATTGTTAAGGTTGTTCCTAACTATTTGAACTGTTCCACCCTTTCAAAGGAGCTATTACCAATCTCTACAGTGTGACTTTGTCCAGCAATATGACTTCAACGCATGACCATGCACTTACTCCTATCAACATTCACTTCTATTCCAGTCTCCTTACTGGCAACTACCAAAGCTCTTGCGTTTTTCTTTGCAGTAGGCTGCAGTAGGAACGCTGACGACCGAAAATACGATTTGTCAAGGTGCAACGGAGGATATGACGCTGTGCTTCTGGGTAAGTGTTTGTCGACGTTTTGGAGGTACCTGTCGCTCTCTACCTTAAGAGTTCAGTGCATTCATGGACCACTGACCCGTAAGATAAAGGCGGCACTTTGTAAGGATTCGTCGGTAAGCATTTACGGACCGACGCAACGTCACATCCGATAAGACGGCATCCTTCCCGATACGTACCGACTTGTGTCTCATGCATGAAGACCTGCGTGGGTTTCTAAGCAATGCTGGAAGGAATGTCACTTCTGACTGGCTAAATGCTTTGTAGCGAAAACTGTCTGGGATGGAAACTTTACTTTTGTCCCTGTAAGTTCTGTACGTTTGGAGATGGCTTAACGAACGTTCACAAAAGCACGTGTGGTGGAGAGGAGGAAGTAAAGAGAAGCCTGAAGGAAAGAGACCGCGTGGAAGATCAGAACGTAGATAGAACGATAATATTAAAAGGGGTGTTAAAGAAATTGGATGGGACGTAATGGAACGGATTAATTTGTCTCAGTATAGAGATAGTTGTCGGGCTTTTGTGAACATGTTAATGAAATTCTGGGTTTCATAAAGTGCGGAGAATTTACGTTATTGTGTGAGGAACTATCAGCATCTCCAGCAGGACTGTTCTCCAAGAAGTTCGTCATGCACCAGAAATGTTGCGGTATGCGTTCATATCCCAGCCGATTGCTAGAGACGGTGGTTCCTGACGTCACCCGAGACGTCACGGCGCTCTTTCTTGCGATAATGGGTGGAGTGAGTCACATTCACGTTGTGTCGTTTTCTGCCTGGCGGGTCTGGACAAAAAGTGACACAGTTCGGCAGTCCGAACAACAAGGACCGGTTTGCCTCAGGATTGTTTAATTTGCCTTCATTTACACAAATGTATAAAATACAAAACATTTAAGACGCGTAGCTGCTGTTTGTGACAGCATCCAGCGTTAAGTTCCGCGTCTGTCATGTGTGCAGCTGTGTAGATGGCATGGAAAGGCAACCGACACTCAATAATAATAATAATAATAATAATAATAATAATAATATAAACAGCCAACTAGATGCCACAATAACAAATTTTATTGATAATTACAATCAGCTCAACATGTTTCAGGCGATAATTTCGCCCATCCTCAAGAGCACTATACTGTGGTATGAAGCACCGACGATGCTGCTTGCAGACAGCACTGTCGGTGCATTATACCAAAGCTATAAACACAGTCTAGTGCTTCTGGGGATGGGCGAAATTATCGCCTGAAACATGTTGAGCTGATTGTAAGTATCAATATAATTATTATTGTTGCCACTAGTTGGTTGTTTATATTATAGTATCAATGACGGACGGTCACACAAACATCAAAACCAACACTCAGTTAATTTTCCTTTCCACGTCCTCACAAACAGTCGCCCACACTGAAGAATGTTGCCAAGAATGTCCGACTGTGCATTTGTTGTACGCCTTCTGCCCAAACCAAAAATGACAAGATTGACAACGTACGTATTATGTGTTACTCCCAGAATTCTCTCTGTTATGTTTAACTACTCAGAAACACGTAAATTTCGGAGGTCAATATACTGCAACCACAATGCAGGGCTTTTGGGTTTTCGCTATAAATTTTGTCCGTAAATCGTATTGTAGCACCGTGCATTTTCGTAAAATCACTTCAATTTATCAACCAACGAATGCACATATAATTTCACATAAAACACTTTAAAACACTTTAAAACACTCCGACATGTTTCGATCTTGTCAGAAGATCATCAGGGAGCCTTGTTACTTGCTAAAGTTATATTACAGTATTCACAATTCAGTTCGTATTTGCAGACGAGGTGTTGTGGCAGCATATCATGTTGTGTGGGAATGTATTGTGTAGCAGTGGCTATGTTTGCGTCGTACGATGCTCCACAACACAAAATGATATGCTGCCACAACACCTCGTTTGCAAATACGAATTGAATTGTGAATA